>Ga0055477_10000231_pt1 | contig 14383 bp, 26 predicted proteins | sample Muzzi_PWA_D2_FD_57683 | JGI IMG/M metagenome (GOLD analysis project Ga0055477, IMG submission 57683) | Wetland microbial communities from San Francisco Bay, California, USA, that impact long-term carbon sequestration - Muzzi_PWA_D2 | ecosystem: Environmental > Aquatic > Marine > Wetlands ... | reverse complement strand
CTTTCTCCCCGCCTAATCAGCCAGCAACTGTCGCCATTGAGCAGGACGGTATCCGGGGACACCGGAAAGCCGTTAACGATCAACAAATCGGCGGCCGGTTTTAATAGATCCGCCAGTTCACCGACTGTCAAACCTTCCTTGAACAGGTGCGGTTCTTCATTTACCAGAAGCATTTCCCATCGTCCGGCCCCCGAAACCTCGGGTGGCCCTGTTGCCCATGCCACAGCTTCGACATGGGCCTAAATAATCAGCATAAGATAACCCGATTACCCAGGTGATGGTAGCCTTTTCTCGGCAAGAATGGGAGCTTGACCGAAGACAAAGACCAAAAAAAAGCCGGCATGAAGAATCATGCCGGCCAAGATAATTCTGAGAGCTGAATAATCAGTTGCTTGCCGGAGCGGTAACCTTGTCCTCGCTGTAGTTTACCATCTCCAGAATGGCCATCGGCGCGGCATCGCCGATCCGATTCCCGGTGCGGATAATCCGGGTGTAGCCGCCGTTGCGTTCCAGATACTCGTCCTTCAGGGAACCGAAGAGTTTATCCACCACCTTCTTGTCCCGTACGAAAGAAAGGGCCTGCCGCCGGGCATGCAGGTCGCCACGCTTGGCTAAAGTAATCATCTTCTCGGCCACCCGCCTGACTTCTTTTGCTTTGGGGGTAGTGGTGACGATCCGCTCATGTTCCAGCAATGAGGTCACCATGTTTCTGACCATCGCCAAACGGTGTGAAGAATTGCGTCCCAGCTTTTTTCCTGCCTTCCTGTGCCTCATGACATCCTCTCCTTAGCTCTCCTGATCCTCGTTCGGGCCGTTGTTGCCGGGACGCTCCCAGCCATCCAGCTTAATTCCCAGGCCAAGTCCCATATCGTAGAGCAATTGCTTGATTTCATTAAGTGATTTACGACCGAAATTCTTAGTCTTGAGCATCTCGGTCTCGGTCCTCTGCACCAGCTCGCCGATATAACGGATGTTGGCATTACGCAAACAATTGGCAGATCTCACCGACAATTCCAGATCGTCTACCGGCCTGGAAAGATTGGGGTTCGCCGGTTCAGGCCCGCTCTCGGTATCGCTCTCAATTTCAGGCTCCACCAGATTTTCGTCGAAGTTGATGAAAACCGTCATCTGCTCCTTGAGGATTTTAGCGGCATATGCCAGGGCATCCTCGGGCTTGACACTCCCATCGGTGAAAATCTCCATGGTCAACTTGTCATAGTCGGTCTGCCGGCCGACCCGGGCCTGGCTGATAGTGGACTTTACTTTGCGGATCGGGGTAAAGATGGCGTCGATGGGGATAACACCGATCACCTGTTCTTCGGTCTTGTTATCCTCGGCAGGTGAGTAGCCTTTGCCCCATTTGACTTCAAATTCGGCTTGAAATCTGGTGGTGCCACCGGAAATTGTGCAGATCTGTTTCTCGGGATTCATCACCTCGACCGTACCGTCGGTTATGATGTCGGCCGCGGTAACCGGGCCCTTACCCTTCTTATCGATTTTCACAGTACGGCCATCAGCCGAATTGAGCTTCAGGCGTACTTCCTTCAGGTTAAGGATAATTTCCGTAACATCTTCGATAACCCCGGGCAGAGTGGAAAACTCGTGCATTGCCCCATTGATCTTTACCGAAGTAATGGCTGCACCCTGGATTGCGGACAAGAGAATTCTCCGCAGTGAATTGCCGATTGTCGTGGCAAAGCCACGTTCCAGCGGTTGGCAGATAAATTTACCGTAGCTGCTGGTGAGAGAATCCTTATCGACCTCCACCCGCTCCGGCATGATCAACTCATGCCAGTTCCGGTAAAAAGGGTCGGACTCAAAATCCGTATTCTGTTTTTGCGCATTACCCATTATCAAATGCCTCGCAATTGATTAATGAGACCGATCCTGATCAGACGGCCCGTTATTTTCCCAATACTCAATAAATATTGCCCGACTGCCGAAAAAGGGATCAGACCCAACAGCACGGGCAATATCATTCCGAAACAGTTTACTTGGAATAAAGCTCGACGATCAGCTGCTCCTGAATGGGCATGGTAATTGCCTGGCGATCCGGTTCCGATTTTACCGTGGCCTTATAACCAGCCCGATCCACTTCCAGCCAGCTCGGTACACCGCGCCGGGCCACGGAATCGAGGCTGTCGTTGATTAACGCCACCTTGCGGCTATTCTCGTTTATGGTGATGACGTCGTTTACCGAAACAATATAGGAAGGAACATTAACTTTCTTGTCATTGACCATGACATGTTTATGCTTGACCAGCTGCCGGGCCTGGCGTCTGGAGTTGGCGAAACCGATACGGTGAATGACGTTGTCCAGCCTTTTCTCCAGCAGGGCCAATAACAATTCGCCGGTAACCCCTTTGCGGCGATCGGCTTCGTGGAATGCCTTGCGGAACTGGCCCTCCATCACACCGTACATCCGGCGGACTTTTTGTTTTTCACGGAGCTGGATGGCATAATCGGAAAACTTGCGCATCCGGGCCTGGCCGTGTTGGCCGGGAGGAAACGCACGCCGTTCCACGGCGCATTTGTCGGTATAGCATCTGTCCCCCTTGAGGAACAGCTTCAATCTTTCTCGTCTGCATTGCCGGCAGACCGCCCCTGTATATCTGGCCAATTTATAACCTCCGTTAAGAGTAGTTGATGAACAATCGACTACTTATCACCTTAGAATTGCTTAGACCCGACGCCGTTTCGGCGGCTTACAACCATTATGCGGCATCGGCGTGACATCGCTGATCACCGACACATCCAAGCCGGCTACCTGCAGTGCCCTGATGGCCGAGTCTCGGCCGGGACCGGGTCCCTTGACGTTTACCACAACCTTGCGCAAACCATGCTCCTTGGCCTTGGCGGCCGCCGCTTCCACCGCGTTCTGGGCCGCGAAAGGGGTGCTCTTGCGGGAGCCCTTGAAGCCTAGACAGCCGGCGCTGGACCAGGAGATCACATTACCTTCCTTGTCGGCGAAGGTGACGATGGTGTTGTTGAAGGTGGATCTGATGGAAACAACACCCTCGGAAATATTTTTGCGGACCTTCTTCTTGGTCTTTTGCTGCTTCGGATTAGCCATCTATATAACTCCCGCTAAAGGTCTTGTTTATGCTTATTTTTTGGCGACGCCGCGACGAGGGCCCTTGCGGGTCCTGGCGTTGGTCTTGGTCCGCTGGCCACGACAAGGCAATCCTTTGCGGTGCCGCAACCCACGATAGCAGCCGAGATCCATCAGCCTTTTGATATCCATGGCCACTTCCCGCCGCCGATCGCCCTCAACCGGATATTGTTCGTCGATTATCTTTCGGATATCGGCGACATGCGCATCGGTCAGATCGTCACTGTTCGCGTTATAAGGCAGCGAAACTCCATCGAGAATCTTCCTGGCCGTGGTCCGGCCGATCCCATGGATATAGGTTAAGGCAATCTCCATGTGCTTATTTTTCGGTAAATCGACACCAGCTATACGTGCCAAGGCTAACCTCCCTGCTCGACTCAGAACTTTTCGGTAAAAACCGACTTATCCCTGACGCTGCTTGTGCTTCTTGATTTTACAAGAAACCCGAACCACGCCATTGCGTTTAAATACTTTGCATTCACTGCACATCTTCTTGACCGACGCCCGTACTTTCATATCGCACCGTCCTACTTTTTATTCTTGGACCGAAAAGTAACCCGGCCCCTGGTAAGATCATATGGGGAAAGTTCAACTGTCACCCTATCACCGGGAAGTATCTTGATGAAATGCATTCTCATCTTGCCTGAGATATGGGCCAGAACCCTGTGACCGTTATCCAGCTCGACTCTAAACATGGCGTTCGGCAGGGGTTCGATGATTGTCCCCTCAACCTGGATGGCCTCTTCTTTCGGCATAAACCCACGTATCCTGACGTATTAACTGATTGCCCCGCAAAAAAGAAAAGGGGGATATTAAACTATTTTCTATTTTTTGCCTTATTTATTTTTGGCAACCGATAAAAAATCACTGCAGCCGAGTCAACACTTCTGGCTCACCATCGGTAACCAAAACAGTATGTTCGAAATGCGCGGAAGGTTGCCGATCGGCCGTCACCACCGTCCAGCCATCGCTCAAAACCTTGACTTCATAACTTCCGGCATTCACCATCGGTTCTATTGCCAGGGCCATTCCGGCCACCAGCCGGGGAGTACTTTCGTTGCGATGGTAATTGGGAATTTCCGGCGGCTCGTGCAACTGACTGCCAATTCCATGCCCGACGAATTGACGGACCACGGAAAAACCATTTTGCTCAACATGCTGTTGAACCGCCAGGGAGATATCGTTTATCCGATTACCCACCCTGACCTGGGCAATCGCCTGATCCAGCGATTCTCTGGTGATCCGAATCAATTTCTCACTTTCCGGAGTGATCATCCCAACCGGAACCGTGATGGCGGCATCGCCGTAGAATCCTTTAAATTTCACCCCAAAGTCGATACTGATTATATCTCCTTCCCTGAGTATGGTGCGAGCCGACGGAATGCCATGCACCACCTGTTCATTAAGAGAAGCACAAATGCTGCCGGGAAACCCCCGATAACCTTTGAAGGCCGGGATTGATCCACTACTACGGGCGTATTCTTCGGCCCTTTGATCAAGATCAAGGGTGCTCAACCCGGGCCGTACCATACCTTTAAGTAAAACCAGGGTCTCGGCGACAATCCGGTTGGCGGTCCGCATAATCTGAATCTCTTGGCGAGACTTCAGAGTTATTCCCCGGCTCATTTCGAGGTTCTCCCGCCCTTAGCGCCGTCCCCGGATTTTGCCACTCTTCAGGAAGCCGTCATAGTTACGCATCACCGCATGCGCCTCCATCTGGGCAATGGTGTCGATCATCACCTGCACCACGATCAGCAGCGCCGTGCCGCCGAAATAGAACGGCAGGTTGAACTTGTTGATCAGGATAGTAGGCAAAACACAGACGGCGCTTACGTAGATGGCACCGATAACGGTAATCCGAACTACTATCTTATCAATGAAATCGGCCGTTTTCTTGCCCGGGCGGATACCGGGAATAAAACCACCGTTCTTCTTCAGATTCTCAGCGACATCGACGGGATTAAAAGTAACGGCCGTGTAGAAAAAGCAGAAAAAGACGATAAAGGCCACATACATTATAGTCCAGGAAAGACTGCCCCACTGTAAATAGGCCGTGATCTGCTGAACCCATTCGACTTTAAGAAATCCGCCGATTGTGGCCGGAAACATCATGATCGAGGAAGCAAAAATCGGCGGAATTACACCGGACATGTTGATTTTCAGGGGCAAATGGGATTGCTGTCCGCCATACATGCGCCTGCCGACGACCCGCTTGGCATACTGAATCGGGATTTTTCTCTGGGCCGTCTCACAGAAAATAACAAAGGCCACCACGGCCAACACCATAATCAGCAAGACCGGCAGGAAGAGAGCCGTCATATCGCCGGCACCGACCATCTTGAAGGTTTTGGCGATGGCAGCCGGCATCCGGGCGATAATCCCAGCGGTAATGATCAAAGAGATGCCGTTGCCGATACCGCGCTCGCTCATCTGCTCCCCGAGCCACATGATGAAGGCGGTGCCGGAGGTAAGGGTCAGCATGGTCATCAGCCGGAAAGCCCAGCCGGCATGAATGACGATCATTTCTCCACCGGCCGGGGCCGCCATGCTCTCCAGCCCGATACTGATGAATAGTCCCTGCACCAGGGCTAGGGCCACAGTGGAATAACGGGTGTACTTGGTAATCTGATGCCGTCCGCTTTCTCCTTCCTTGGACAACGCCTCCAGTTGCGGCACTACCACCGTGAGCAGCTGGAAGATGATGGAGGCACTGATGTAGGGCATGATTCCCAGGGCGAAGATGGAGAAATTCTGCAGGGCGCCGCCGGAAAACATGTTGAACATGTCAAAGAGGGTCCCGGCGCTCTTCTGGAAGAAGGCCGCCAGGGCCTCCCCATTAATGCCCGGGGTGGGAATCTGGACGCCGATCCGGTAAACCGCCAGCATCAGAAGGGTATAGGTTACCCTGCGTCGCAGCTCCGGAATATTGGCAGCATTCTGAAAACCAGCCTGCATGAATTAACCCTCGATCTTGCCGCCGGCAGCTTCGATCTTCTGCCTGGCAGACCCGCTTAATTTATCAAGCGCCACGGTAACGGCCTTGCTGATCTCACCATTACCCAGCAACTTCACCAGGCTGTATTTTTTGGCGACCAGACCGGCCTCTACCAGCATCTTCCGATCAATCCGGGTACCACTTTCAAATTTCTCCAGATCGGACACATTCAACACCGCGTATTCTTTCCGGAAGATGTTGTTAAAGCCGCGCTTGGGGATGCGCCGCTGCAAAGGCATCTGACCGCCCTCGAAACCTACCTTGATTCCGCTTCCGGAGCGCGCCTTGAAACCCTTGTGTCCGCGACCGGCGGTTTTGCCGAGGCCGGAACCTGGACCACGTCCCACTCTTTTCCTTTGCCGGTTGGATCCGGGATTGGGCGAAAGATTGCTTAAGTTAAGCATGATTAATCCTCCACTTCGACCAGGTGCGCAACCTTGCTGATCATGCCCCGGATTTCCGGCGTATCCTTACGGACTACCGTCTTATTGGTCTTGGTCAGTCCCAGACCGATCAAGGTAGCCCGAATCTTCTGGGTGCTACCGATATAACTTTTTTTCAAAGTGACTTTTACTTCCTTCATGACATCCAATCCTCTATGAGGGAATAAACCGATTAAACACCGTAAGCCACGAATAGGCATCGTCAGCGTCGGTTTTACCTGATGAACGGCAGATTATGCCGTAATCTCCTCGACGGTCTTGTCGCGTCGGGCCGCCACCTGATCGGCGGTGCGCAGACCACGCAACCCTTCCAGGGTGGCACGCACCAAGTTGTGCGGGTTGTGGGAACCCAGGCACTTGGTGAGAATGTTCTGGACCCCGGCGGCCTCCAGAACGGCTCGAACCGCACCACCGGCGATTACCCCGGTACCGGCTGAAGCCGGTTTAAGCATCACCCGACCGGCCCCGAATTTGCCGTAAATTTCATGGGGAATACTGTTTTCGGTAATGGCCACCTTGCGCATATCCTTACGGGCCTGCTCGATGCCTTTGCGAATGGCTTCCGGAACCTGGTTGGCTTTGCCCAACCCGTGTCCGACCCGGCCCCGACCATCACCAACCACGCAGATCGCACTAAAACTAAAGCGTCGGCCACCCTTGACAACCTTGGCCGTACGATTGATGAAGACAACCTTTTCAATCAGCTGGTCTTCACTGTTTTCATTCTTAAAGTTTGACAAGGTACACCCCCAATCTAAACTGATGCTGTTTTATTTCCTGACTGCCGATCAGAAGACCAGCCCGCCTTCCCTTGCCCCTTCGGACAGAGACTTGACCCGGCCATGATAAAGATAGCCGCCACGGTCAAAAACCACTTTGCCTACACCGTGCTGCTTGGCCTTTTCGGCCAAAAGGACGCCGACCTTGTGGGCCTTGGCTTTCTTGCCCTGCAGATCTTCGCTCTTGAAGGCCGGATCCATGGTCGACATGGCAACCAGGGTCTGCCCCGCCACATCGTCGATGAGCTGCGCATAGATATGTTTTGAACTCTTGAAGACCCGCAGGCGGGGGCACTCTGCCGTGCCGCTGATCTTCTTCCTGATTCGCTTGATCCGTTTTTCCCGGATAACCGTTGTTCTACTTGTCTTTGCCATTGCTTCTGCCTTACCGCATGTTGTTCTTTCTAGTAAGCCGCTGGGCGGAAGCAGATTTGCTTGTAATCCGCCGTCCGGGCCTGTTTAACCAAAAGCGACCGGGAACTATTTACCCTTGCCCGCAGCCTTGCCGGCTTTCCGGACAATGCGCTCATTCTCGTATCGGATACCCTTGCCTTTGTATGGCTCAGGCTTCCTGATATTACGAATCTTCGCGGCTGTGAGACCAAGCAGTTCTTTATCAATACCTTCCAGGGTGATGGAAGATTTTTCCACGGAGGCACTTATGCCTTTCGGCAAACCGAACTCGACGGGATTCGAATACCCCACGTTCAAGGTCAGCACCGCACCGGCCACGGAGGCGCGGTAGCCCACTCCTTCGATCACCAGACGCCGCTGAAAGCCATTGCTGACTCCCAGCACCATGTTGTTGACCAAGGTCCTGGTCAGCCCGGAGAAGGCGTTGGTGCGCTTGCTATCATCCTTGCACTTGACTTGCAGAATGCCGCTTTCTTCAACTACCGAGATTTCCGGACGGATTTCCCGTTCCATGGTCCCCTTCGGTCCGGTGACCTTGATTGTGGCTCCGGCGATGCCGATCTTGACTCCGCTGGGAACATCTATAGGTTTGCTGCCAATCCTGGACATGAAATAATCTCCGTTCTTTACTGAGAATCAGTTTTCCTCTGGATTACCAGACTTCGCAGAGAAACTCTCCGCCGACCCGCATCTTACGGGCCTGGTGATCGGTCATCACCCCTTTGGAGGTAGAGATAATCGCGATTCCCAGACCGCTCATCACCTTGGGGATCTTATCAGACTTTACATATACCCGGCAGCCCGGTTTGCTGATCCGCCGCAGACCGTTAATTACCTTCTGGTTATGTTGGTCATACTTAAGATCTACACGCAACACGCCCTGCGTATCATCCTTCAGGACATGAAAGTCGTTGATATAGCCTTCCTCCTTGAGAAGGCGGGCAACATCAACCTTCAAGTTGGACAAAGGGATATCCACGCTGTCAAATTTGACCATGCAGGCATTCCGCACTCTGGTCAACATATCTGCAAAGGGATCACTCATTGCCATAATAAATCCAGCTCCTCAATCTTGTTCTTCTAGGTAAAGCCGGTCTGCTTACCAGCTCGACTTGGTAACTCCGGTAACCTCACCACGGGACGCCAGGGACCGGAAGCAGATGCGACATACCCCGAATTTCCTGAGAAAAGCGCGCGGCCGGCCACAAAGCGGGCACCGATTGTAACCCCGAACCGAGAATTTCGGTTTACGCTGGCTCTTGGCGATTAAAGATTTCTTAGCCAACCTCATTCCTCCTCGTATCTTTTCTGAAAGGCATCCCCAGAGCAGATAGAAGAAGCCGTCCCTCCTCATCGCTCCTGGCGGTGGTACCAATACAAATATTAAGTCCCTTGATCTTATCGATTTTATCGTAATCGATTTCCGGGAAGATGATATGTTCCTTGACACCCATGGCATAGTTGCCGCGACCGTCAAAAGCCTTGGTGGATACACCGCGGAAGTCCCGAACCCTGGGCAGGGCAATATGGATGAGCTTGGCGAGAAAATCCCACATCCGTTCGCCGCGTAGAGTCACCATGCAGCCGATGGGCATACCCTGACGCAGTTTAAAAGTTGCGATGGATTTCTTGGCCTTGGTGACCTGCGCCTTCTGTCCGGCGACCATGGTCAACTCATTGGATGCACCCTCGATAATTTTGGGGTTTTGCACCGCCTCGCCCAAACCCATGTTGAGGACAACCTTGGTAATTTTCGGTACCTGCATGATGCTCCGATAACCGAATTTCTCCATGAGTTGCGGGACGCAGTTCTTCTGATAATGTTCTTTTAAGCCAGCCATTTACTGTCTCCGAAAACCGTTAAACCTCTGATCAGGCCTTGGTTTCTACCGATTCTCCGCATTTTTTGCAGACTCGAACCTTGGCGCCATCTTCCAGACTTTTGATCCCCACGCGAACCGACTTGGAACACTTGGGACAAACCAGCTTCAGATTCGACAGGTGAATGGGGGATTCCTTCTCAATGATGCCGCCCTGCTGGTTCGCCATACTTGGTTTAGTATGACGTTTGATCATGTTGATCTTTTCGACCACTACCTTGTCATCATCACGGAAAGCCCGGATTACTTTACCGACCCGACCCCTGTCCTTGCCGGTGATAACCTCGACCTGGTCATTAAGTTTTATTTTTTTCATCATGAAGCCTTCTGTTTTTATGCCTCGTTGTATTACCGAATCAGATCCGACAGCCTGGGACCAGGAAGCCGACCCGCGACAGCTTACAGAACCTCTGGTGCCAGAGAAATAATCTTCATATAGCCCTTGGCCCGAAGCTCACGGGCAACCGGCCCGAAGATGCGAGTGCCGATCGGCTCACCAGTGTTGCCAAGCAACACCGCGGAATTCTCATCAAACCTGAGCGTAGTGTCATCCATACGTTGCAATTCCTTGACCGTTCTGACCACCACGGCTTTCAACACATCGCCCTTTTTAACTTTGGCTCGCGGAATAGCCTCCTTGACGGTAACTACTATCACATCTCCGATCCGGGCATAGCGCCGCCGAGTGCCTCCCAGGACCTTTATACAAAGGACCTTTTTGGCGCCGCTGTTATCCGCAACATTCAAGACTGTCTCGGTCTGTATCATCTTTTCACCGACTGCAACGCAGTTGCTTAATTCAAATTAGCGATTCTAACACCGCCGGCTTCCAATAACCGTCGGCAACCATAAACCGATCCGACCTCTATCACACGGCCCGTTTGATGATTTCTCGTACCCGCCATCTTTTGTTCTTGCTAAGGGGCCGGCATTCTTCAATCATGATCCGGTCCCCGGGGTTGCAGGTGTTCTCCGGATCATCCGCCATGTACTTGATATTGCGTCGCATGTATTTGCCGTACAACTTGTGGCTTACCAGTTGCTCGGTTTGGACCACGACACTCTTGTCCATCTTATTGCTAATCACAACCCCGACCAGGGTCTTTTTGATTCTCTTGTTTTCTGCTTCCGCCATTTCAGCAATCCCGTCAAATCATGGTTTAATGGGTCGGCTCCGGACTGATCAGACCGTCTGATCAGCCGGCTGCCTCCGTCTTCCTTTTGGCACTAAGTACCGTCTTGACGCAGGCAATATCCTTGCGCAGCTGCCGCAATTTGGCAGTATTTTCCAAGGGACGGATGCCGTGCTGGAACCTGAGTTTGAACAGTTCCTCGGCTAGATCTTTCTCCTTGGCGGTAAGGTCTTCGCCACTCAGTTCACGTAACTCTTTGCTCTTCATATCGTCTTTTCCTTACTGATTACCTTGGTGGCAAAAGGCAGCTTATTGGCGGCCAGGGTCAGGGCGCGTACCGCCAGGCTTTCCTCGACTCCAGCCAACTCATAGAGAATTTTGCCGGGCCGTATAGGCGCCACCCACCCCTCCGGACTGCCTTTGCCTTTACCCATTCGGGTTTCAGCCGGTTTCTTGGTCAACGGCTTGGCGGGGAAAACCCTGATCCACATCTGCCCACCACGCTTGACCTTTCGGTTGATGGCGATACGGGCAGCCTCGATCTGCTGGGCGGTCATATAACCACTCTCCAGAGCTTTGAGGGCAAAATCTCCGAATTCGATGCTGCTACCCCGCTGGGCCTTGCCCCGCAGGTTGCCCTTCATCTGCTTTCTGAATTTAACCTTCTTCGGACTTAACATTCTTTACCTCATCACGTCGGAGGATTCTATTATCTATAAGATAGGGGGGGGAATTATTGCTCCAACTCCTGTTCCTGATCGGTTAACACTTCACCCTTGAAAATCCAAACCTTGACCCCGATAATCCCGTAAGTGGTCTTGGCTTCGGCAAAACCGTAATCGATATCGGCCCGCAAGGTGTGCAGCGGCACCCGGCCCTCGCGAGTCCACTCGGTGCGGCTCATCTCGGCGCCACCCAGGCGGCCTGAGCAACAAATCTTGATACCCTTGGCACCGAACTTCAGGGAGATACCAACCGCCTTTTTCATGGCCCGTCGAAAGGCAACCCGGCGCTCCATCTGCATGGCGACATTCTCGGCCACCAACTGGGCGTCGGCTTCCGGACGCCGGACTTCCTGGATATCGACATGGCACTCTCGGTTGGTGAAGCGATCCAGATCGCCCTTCAAGGCCTCAATCTCGGCGCCTTTCTTGCCGATGACGATGCCGGGGCGGGCCGTATGGATCTTGACCCGGACCTTTTCACCGGTACGGGCAATTTCAATTTTGGCTACGCCGGCATGATACAATCGCTTTTTAAGGTATTTTCTGATCTTCTGATCTTCCAGAAAATACTTTGCGTAATCGCGGTTGGCATACCAAATGGAATCCCAGGTCTTGACGATATTGAGTCTAAATCCAATCGGATTAACTTTCTGGCCCAAAGCACTCCTCCATGCAGTCGCTATTCAGGTTGTTCGGCGGTTACGACTTGTTTCCCCCGATCGGAGCCGGAGAAATCTTCCGGTAAAATATTACTGTTCGTCCAGCACCACAGTAATATGGCTGGATCTCTTCAAAATCCGGTTGGCCCTGCCTTGGGCCCGCGGCATAATCCTCTTCAACATCGGACCACCATCTATAAATATGGTCTTGACGTAGAGGGTATCCACATCGATCGCCTCATTCTGGCTTGCATTGGCCAGCGCCGATTCAATCACCTTGCGCAGGATACGCGCCCCTTTCTTGGGCATAAAACGCAGGGTATTGATGGCGGTGGCCACGTCTTTGCCACGAACCAGATCGGCAATGAGCCGTGCCTTTTGCGGCGAAATCCTGATTTGTCTGGCGAGTGCCTTGGCTTCCATTTGCTGAACTCTCCTTGTCGCAAACTTATTGCTTCCCACCGACTGGCGGTCGGGGTGGCTGGTAGTTATTTCTTCCCTTTCTTGCCGACAGCATGGCCATAATAGGTCCGAGTGGGAGAATACTCACCCAGCTTCTGCCCCACCATGTTCTCGGAAACAAAAACCGGGATGAACTTCTTCCCGTTATGCACGGCCAGGGTCAGGCCGACCATTTCGGGGATGATGTCGGAACGCCGCGACCAGGTCTTGATCACCTTACGGGAGTTGGTTTCCTTGGCACCCATCACCTTCTTCAACAGATGGCCATCAACAAACGGTCCTTTTTTTACTGAACGAGCCACTTTCTACCCCCTGTCCTATGACCTTTTGGTAACAATATATTTATCGGACGGCTTACGCCTCTTGGTCTTGTATCCCTTGGCAGGAACACCCCAAGGGGAACAAGGGTGACGACCGCCCGAGCTTTTACCCTCACCACCGCCCATGGGATGATCATGGGGGTTCATTGCCACACCGCGAACCTTGGGACGACGGCCCAGCCAACGGCTGCGTCCGGCCTTACCCAGTTTGCGTCGCTCATGCTCGATATTGCCGATCTGGCCAATACTGGCCCGGCAGTCACGATGAAACTTGCGAACTTCACCGGAAGGCAACTTGACCAGGACAAAATTGCCTTCCTTGGCCATCAATTGCGCCGAGGTCCCGGCGCTTCGCACCAGTTGGGCACCCTTGGCAATCTTCATCTCTACATTATGAATGATCGAACCAAGCGGCATGTTGCCCATGGGCAGACAGTTACCCGGCTTGATATCGACGGTATCACCCGCTTCCACCATGTCACCGACTTTCATGCCAAGGGGGCAGATGATATAGCGTTTCTCCCCGTCGACATAATTCAACAAGGCGATATTGGCGGAACGATTGGGATCATATTCGATGGCCGCCACCCGGGCCGGAATATTGACCTTGTTTCGCTTGAAATCAATCATCCGGTACTTGCGTTTGTGTCCGCCACCCAGATGACGGGCGGTAATCCGGCCATTGTTATTACGACCGCCCCGGTTGTTCAGGATATGCACCAAGCTTTTCTCCGGTCTATCCTTGGACAGATCCGGATTAACTATGGTTACCAAAGTCCTTTTGCCCGGTGATGTCGGTGTATAGGTCTTAGTTGGCATTTCAAAAACCCCGATTTAAGTATTTACAACTGATTTATCAAGAACCAGGAAAACTAAAGCCAGAGTCAGGCTAGAGGTTCTCCAGGAAATCAATCTTGTGTCCTTCGGCCAAGGTGACAATCGCCTTTTTCCAATCGCTTCGCCGCCCGGAGTATTTTCCGACCCGTTTTTCCTTACCGTGCATATTGGCAGTCCTGACTTTATCGACCTGGACCTTGAAAAGCTTTTCAACAGCTTCCTTGATCTCCATCTTATTGGCACGGGGATCAACCTTGAACACTACCTGGTTGTGTTCCTCCTGAAGTCCCATGCCTTTCTCGGTCAGACATGGTTTTTTGACCACAGTGCAGATATTCTTCATGACAGCAACCTCGCTTCCAGCTGACCGATAGTGGCCTTGGTCAGAACAATTTTTCGATGCAGCAGGATATCGTAGACATTGAGTCCGATGGTTGGCAGTACCTTGTAGCCGGGAACATTCCGGGAGGATTTCTCCAGGTTCCCGTTGCCACCATCGACTACAATCAGGGCATTATCGAAGTCAAAATTTTTCATGACCGAGAGAAAGTCCTTGGTCTTGATCTGTTCCATCTGGAAATCATCCAGCACCAGTAGATTCTCTTCGGCAAAGCGTGAACTAAG
>Ga0055477_10000230_pt1 | contig 14428 bp, 12 predicted proteins | sample Muzzi_PWA_D2_FD_57683 | JGI IMG/M metagenome (GOLD analysis project Ga0055477, IMG submission 57683) | Wetland microbial communities from San Francisco Bay, California, USA, that impact long-term carbon sequestration - Muzzi_PWA_D2 | ecosystem: Environmental > Aquatic > Marine > Wetlands ... | reverse complement strand
AATCCGGTGGAGGCTTTGAGGTACGAGTAGTCGAATTTCTCAGCCAGGTTGTTGGCATGATGGGAACACTGAAACATGTATAGCAGTTAGTAAATTTTAAAAATGGTAAAACTAAAAGTCATTATCCGGAACATTCTAAGCCAAAAGCTAAATTCCGGAATTATCCTGGTCAGTCTGGCGCTGGGCATAGCCTGCGTAAACCTGATTGCCATGTTCATCGATCGCGAGCTGAATACCGATGGTTTTCACACCGGCAAAGACCGGATCTACGCGTTAACATGCGACGACCCCTGGGAACCGGGTGGCAGAATGTATTACTGTCGTTTTGGTTCTGCCGAATACATGAACGCCAATTTCACCCAGGTGGAAGATTTTTGCCGCTTTGAAAATGCCACCCCACAAAAAGTTATTGCCAATAACGAAGCTTACTTTGACAGGCCTCAGGTGATAGCCGTCTCCAAAAATTTCTTCGATTTCTTTTCTTACAAGTTGTTGTACGGCGGTGCCGGCGAAGCTTTAGAGTCGGAAGATAATATCGTCATTTCAGAAGAACTGGCACGAAAGTATTTTGGCTCCCGTCAGGCGAATGGTCAGATAATTACATTGGTTAGCCAGGATAAGGAAGAGCAAATGGTGGTAACGGGAGTATTCCAAAAACCCATTGAAAGCACACAGATCAGCTTTGATATGGTGCGACCCATTGGTGAGAGGGACAGCCGCTGTTACGTAAAGCTCAGCCAACAGGCCGATCAGAAAACTTTGGAAAAGCTTTTCGAAGCAAATAAAAACTCAATTCCCGTTGTTCACGCAGGTACCCCTGGGGCCTATTACCTGAAACCTCTGCAAAAGGTATATTTCGATACATCAAGAAGATCTCAGGTAGAAGCCAGTCGCGATGAAAACGATCTGTGGATCGCAGCTGTGATAGGTTTGATCATTATTGTTATTGCTTCTTTCAATTACCTGGGACTGATCAACAATAAACTGCTGGAGAAAAAGAAGACCTATACCATACAACGGGTTAACGGCGGGTCGAAGTCCGGATTTGTGCTCAGTTTTCTGACTGAACAATTGGTTATTATAAGCCTGGCCTTTGCTTTAAGCTTATTTTTAATGCTTTGGATGATGCCATTTTTCAATGAGCTTACAGACGCCGGTATTACTCCGAATTTTATTTTCACGTCTGAAAAGATCCCAGCACTTCCGGTGGCGGGAATATTGCTTCTGGCGCTCACCTGGCTGTTTGTTCAATTAAAGATTAAAGCCGAGGTTAACATTGATTCACTAAAACCCTCGGGAAATCCGGCAGGCAAATATGCTCAGATCCCGGTATTCAATATTTTCCAGTTAGCGGGCGTTGTGGCGCTTATCGTATGTTCGTTCACCATTCTCAAACAGATAAGTTTCATCACTCATAAGCCAATCGGCCTTGACAAGGGGGTGATAGAAATTAAAGTCCCTGCCGAGTATGCTCATATTGTTCCTGTTTTTAAAGAAAAATTAATAAGAAATGCGTCGGTTGAAAAGGTATCTGTTGCAAGCGCTTCACCGGTGCTGGAACATTTTCTGGTTTTATTGAAATACGAGCAAAATGGCGAAGAGAAAGAATACGCACCCGCGGGTTTTGGCGGAGATGAAAACTACATTTCTACGCTGGGGATCCGGCTGATCGAAGGAGCTGGTTTTTCGGGTAATCCGGAAACCGATGTCAACAAATGCCTGATCAATAGCTCGCTCGCTAAATTGTTCCCTGACCAGGACCTGATTGGCAGGGGTTTGCCCGGCATGGAAGATAAAATTGTGACAGGGATCGTCGACGATTTTCATTATCTCAATCTGAAATCGGCCGTAGCTCCGGCATTCATATCATACAAATCTGATGGCCGCCACCTGATGGTTAAATCATCTGCAGGTAACAATGCCAGGACTGCCATAGATCGAATTTGGGAACAGCTTATTCCCGACTATCCCGTGAACCAGGAAACCATAAACGACCGGTACGAATGGCTGCACAGGGAAAATAAAAGCTATGTCAGGTTAATCGGCGCCTGCTGTTTGATCAGCGTCTTTTTGTCGATGATAGGATTGTTTGCCATTTCTTTTCAGAGCAGCCGTTATCGCACCAAAGAAATAGGCATCCGCAAAGTAAACGGCGCCAAAGTGTGGGAGGTATTAGGATTGCTGAACAAAGATTTCGTAAAGTGGGTAGTTATAGCATTTGCAATAGCCTCTCCCCTCGCTTGGTATGCTATGAAAAAATGGTTGGAGAATTTCGCCTATAAAACGGAATTGAGCTGGTGGATATTTGCGCTGGCAGGGGTGATGGCATTGGGCACTGCTTTGCTGACGGTGAGCTGGCAGAGCTGGAAAGCGGCGACGAGAAATCCTGTCGAGGCGCTCAGATATGAGTGACGAAATCCAGCCTTCTACGGCGGGGTCGAGGCTTTGAGGTACGAGTAGTCTTTAACTATGATTAAATGATTTATTGAAAACTATGATCCTAAAAATTATCCAATAATTATGATCGCCCACTATTTAAAATCGGCATTTCGAAGCCTCTGGAAGAACAAAGTATTTACCGGCATCAATGTTCTGGGGCTGGCTGTTAGCTTCAGTATTGCCATCGTTATTTATCTGATCGTAGATTACCACTTTAGCTTCGATGAATTCCACGAAGATAAAGACCGGATTTTCAGGATAACAACCACAACCTATCTTGTCGATGATGAATTTCCAAACTCTGGAGTTCCCATACCACTATCTGAGGTCGTCAAATCCGAAATCCCGAGTGTCGAAGCATCAGCCTATTTTCACACTTACTGGACTAAAGACGCTGCTGTAAGTTTCGGTGATAACGACAGGAAAGTCTTCCAAGAAGGGAATTCCAACAGAATATTTACTGATTCGAAATACTTCGAATTATTTAAATATAAATGGCTGACCGGATCTAAGGAATCGCTGAGTGAACCGTATAATGTAGTGCTAACAGAAGAGCTTGCACATAAATATTTTGGAGGGTTGCCCTATGAAGGCATTCTGGGAAAGGAAATTATTTTCCACAATGATCCACCGGTAAAAGTCTCCGGAATTGTAAAAAGCTTTGACCAACCAACAGAACTTGTTTTTAAGGCTTTTATTTCCCTTAGCACCTTAGACGATCCTCAATTTGAAATTTATAAAGATTGGGATGGCGTAAATTCTGCCGATCAGCTTTTCGTAAAGCTTAACAAGAATATCTCGCCAATTGGTGTGGAAAATCAGATTCAAGATGTTGAAAAAAAGTATGCCAATATTGAAGAAACCGGACGGAGAACATATGAGCTACAGCCTATAAAGGACATTCATTTCAATGGAAAATATTCAAACTATAATTGGCCCAGAGCCCATAAGCCAACATTATATGTGCTGATAACCATAACAGTTCTTTTATTACTCCTAAGTTGTATCAACTTCATCAACCTGACAACGGCATTAACCGACGCCAGGACTAAAGAAATCGGGGTGAGAAAGACCCTGGGAAGTCTTAAGGCTCAGCTGGTTTTACATATGATGCTCGAAACATTTGTAGTAGTATTAGTTGCCTCAGCAATAACCTTAACTTTACTTCCACCCATATTCCAGGTTTTTTCCGATTTTATTCCACACGGGATATCACCTTCAGAAATCATAGAATGGAAAAACCTGATGATCTTTTTTACTCTCATCCTCCTGGTAACTTTTGTCTCGGGCTTCTTCCCTGTTTCTTCATTATCAAAATACCAGCAAATCAATTTACTCAAAACCTATTTTATGAAGGAAAAAGGGTCAAAGCGCTATGGCTACCAAGTATTGACTATCCTACAATTCTCCATTTCGATTTTAATAATAATAGTTACACTTTCCATGCAAAAACAGATCTTGTTTTCCCTTAATAAAGACCTGGGCTATCAAACGGAGGCGATCATTAATTTCCGTGAGCCCTCGCAGAAAAAAGAAATACTATCAAATAAGATTAGAGAGATCCCGGGAGTACTAAGCGTCAGTCTCGCAGGACCCCCTCCCGCGTCAGCGTCTACATTCTCAAGCACATTTGATTTTGAATACGAGGGTGGACAGTCTGAAATACATTCCGATGTTAAATATGGAGATTCTACTTTTGTAAATTTATATGGGATTAAGCTCCTTTTTGGTAGAAATTTACGATCCGGAGATTCAACAAAATGTCTGGTGAACCAGGCATTTTTAAGAAGAATCAAGTCTGCAGACCCTTCTAAAATTATCGGACAATATCTTGGTGATAAACAAATTGTAGGGATAGTAGAAGACTTTCATATGAAATCGACTTATACGCCTATCAACCCGGCGATGATTACCCCACAGGAAAGGAATTTTAACATACTTCATGTAAAGCTTCATAGAGAAAATGTTTATTCCTGGGAGAAAACCATTAAAGAAATAGAAGCCGCCTGGCATGAAATCTCTGACGATGATTTTAATTATCAATTTTATGATGACCAGATAGCTGCATTTTACAGCACAGAAAAAAGTATGGTTAAGCTTCTAGCCTGGGTTTCCGGGATTACCATCTTTATAAGTTGCCTGGGGCTTTTAGGAATGGCTGTTTTTTCCATCAATCAACGAATCAAGGAAATAGGCATACGCAAAGTAAATGGTGCCAAAGTCTCCGAAATACTGATTTTACTCAACAAAGACTTTGTGAAATGGGTAACTATTGCCTTTGTCATGGCTTCACCCATTGCATATTTCGTCATGAATAAATGGTTGGAAAACTTTGCCTACCGAACTGAATTGAGCTGGCGGGTGTTTGCACTGGCTGGAGTTCTGACATTGGGAATTGCTCTGTTGACAGTGAGCTGGCAGAGTTGGAAAGCGGGGACTAGGAACCCGGTGGAGGCATTGCGGTATGAATAGTCAGAACTATGATTTATATGATTAATTGAAAACTATGACAAGAATAAAATCCATTTACATAAAAGAATTTGATCAAAGTCCATCATCGAATCAAACGAATCACAGTTCCAGACAGTAAACCGACAGAGCAAAGTGATCCCTTTTATACATTCTCCTTACTTTCTGGACTCCGAAATAATTTGCCGCAATGCCCTTTCAAATGCTTCGGGTTGTTCGAGTTTCGGGTCATCGCGCGTATCTTCAATTATGTACAATGGCCAATGGTAACGCTGGCTCGCATCCCGGGCAATCTTCAGTTTATTGGCGCGGTCATGCCTTCCCCAAATAAGCGATACAGGTACATTGATCCGGCCTAGTTCTTCGGGCGGGATCTTTGGGACACCCAGTTTCCGCATGAAAACTTGCAAGACAGCTTTGTGAGCCGGGTTGTTGGCGCATTCAAGGTTATAATTTTGAAACAAGTCCCACTTACTTCCCATTTGTCTACGCAGACTACCAACATCATACATGCACTGGGGAATAAAACGATCGAAGTTTTTTTCCGTGGGATGGAACGTAAACCGGATCAACCCAAAGGCAAATCTAAGAGACGGCCGGAATTTGCCCAGTCCCAAAGCATCCACCAATATCAACCGGCTGATCTTATCTCCGCGATTAATAGCAAAACGGGCAGCGATGGACCCACCAAGTACATGGCCTACCAGAATTGGCGGCTCCTGACATGTTTGCTCAACTAATTTCCCTAGCCATATTATGATCGAATCCGGATCAAAAGCTCCTCCCTGGATCTTTGAAGCTCCATGACCTGGCAAATCAGGAACTATTACTCTGTGAGTGGTTGCCAGGCTGGGAATAACACGCATCCACCAAAACGAGTTTTCCCCCGGTCCGTGCAGTAAAACAACGGGGCGTCCCTCTCCCCCTTCGAGAACTGAAGTGGAAATTCCTGCCAGTTGAAGCCTTCTTTCCACAACCGGCAGATGTTTCAACAATCGCGAACGATTTTCATTTTCCGTCGAATGATTAATCTTTTCCTTGAACTGTATTTCGTTTTCTTGCATCATTTTTTCCTTTTTAATTATTACTTTGAATACGCAAGTCATACAATGACTTACTTGACCAAATCTCCTATTGCACTGACAACCAGTCAGTCATAGTATGACTGCCACCTTATTTATAGCATCTTAGTCCGGCGTTACAAAAACAAGGGCCTAGTTTGAATCCATTCCCGGATCATCCTCCTGATCCATATGAAGAAACCTGACCGCATTGTTATAAAGGATGTCCCTTTTTTGTTCCTCCGTCAAAAAATCGGCTTCTTCAATGGCTTCAATGCCCTTTTCGATCATTTCCGGCCAACGCATCTGGTCTGATCCAAACATCAGTCGTTTTTCCAGGCCTGCTTTGATGAATGCCTTGAGGTAATCATAGAAAGCTGTCCGTGGGATCACCCAGGTAATTGTGGATAAATCACCATATAGTTGTGGGTACTGTGACATTACGGCAATCATCTCATCTCGATACGGATAGCCGGTATTCTCCACAAAAATTCTGAGCTTCGGGTGGCGGACCAACACATCCTCTAATAGAAGAGGGCTACCTGCGGAAGATCGAAACCCCGGAAGATATGGTCCGATGCCTTCGGTATGAATGAGTGTGGGCAAATCGAGTTCTTCGGCAAGAGCAAAATACGGTTCAAGCTTTGGATCGTTCGGCGCAATGCCGTTAAGCTGTGTAGCGATTTCCCCCATACCGGTGTACTGCTTTTTCGCATAGGCACGTCTTAGGGCCGCCGTGTCGGGATGCCCTGGCTTAAAAATAAACGGAGCGGCTATAAAGCGATCAGGGGCTGCATCTACCCATTGCTGTACAATGGCAGGATCAAGGCCACTGAGAAAGGCTTTTACGATATTGTGACGATCCATCATCTCTAATGTCTTTTTAAGGGTCTCAGCGTGATTTGCCGTCGCGGAGCCTTGTCTCACACAGGGTTCTGGTCTACATGGAGCCGGGCCTCCAGGTGCAACTTCCTGCGGAGGGAGGTCCGCATGCAGATGCATGTCAATGATTGGTGGCCGATCTTGTGCGATTAACCTTGCGGGAACAAGTGAGTACAGGCCTATAACAAAACATATTATCAATACTGTTTGCCAACGTTTTAAAACTAATTTACTTTTCATGTCATTAAATTTTAGAATAAGTTTCGTATTTGCTTTAGAGAAGAAGAAATGACAATATTTTGTTTAAGCGATACTGGTGAATGGCCCCTATCGAGTTGATGCCAGACAGATTGGCGATCTTTGATGTGCTCTGCGATGTACTTGGCATCCTTTCCAACACCTCCGACCAGAGCCGAAGTTACTGCTCTTTGGAACATCAATCCCATGAAATACAATCCGGGTTGAGATTCGACTACGCCTCGATTGTGAACCGGATACCCATAATCATCAAAAACAGGAAGGTCGATCCAACTGTAGTCGGTAACAAAACCTGTACACCAGATGACGTTATTCACTTCAAGTACGCGACCATCTTCGATTTCCGGAAGCCCACTTTTTGTTCCTGTAGTTCTCCCCACCCAATTGACGCCGGCATTTTTGAGGTCTTTTCTTGTGACCCTTCCCCTTGGAATTCCCCGCGGAGGATAAAGGAAGCGATTGCGTGCCTTCCTGCCGATTGGGTTAGCGACATTGAGAATTTTTGAGGCAATGAACCAAATGACCGGAGCGGGGAAAGGAGGTTCCTGACCAGGATCCCTTCCAGAAAGCCAAACACGATGTTTTTTAGCCGATTCCAGGGCAATCTCGGCACCTGAACTACCGGCGCCTACCACGAGAACAGCTCCTTCCTGTAGTTGAGATGGCCTTCGGTAATCTGACGAATGCAACTGCACAATACCGGAATCAAGTAAATCTGCTAAGGCAGGTATCCCGGGACGATGAAAGGCGCCCGTGGCCACAACAACGTTGTCCGCTTCAAGCGGACCATCAGAAGTTTCAATGCGATAGTAATCTCCTTCTGAAATAACCTCCATCACTTTCACCCGGGTTTTTATAGGAAGTTCGAACCGACGGGCGTACATTGCAAGGTAGTCGGCTATATCATCTTTACCTGGAAATGATTTGGAAGGCCCTGGAAAAGGCAATCCTGGTAAATCGTTATAAGAACCCGGTGTGAACAATCGTAACGAATCCCACCTGTTCCTCCAGGCGGCACCAACTTTTTCGTTCTCGTCCAGGATCACGTGTTCCATCCCCATGCGTTTCAAGTGATATCCGGTAGCCAAACCCGCCTGACTTCCTCCTATAACCACGGTTTCGATTTTCTGATTCATATTTTAATTTTTAAATTATTCATATATCGAATAGTTGATTAAACAAAAATTAAGGATAGGAGAGTGACTTCTCATCGGGACAATCACCCAATTTTTTCCAATAAGAAGAAATGGATGCTTTCACCTATATGCACATTTCCCGGCTTAAAATTCATTTTCCATATCCCTAATTGATTTTAACATGATTACTTTCCCGGGATAACGCCAAGCTGCTGCATTAAACCCAGTTCATCAACATTTGTCCAGCATTCCACATACTTGCCGTTTGATATTTTATCGATATCCATGGCTTGAAAGGTCACGCTTTTCCCTGTTGGGGGAACACCCTTGAATTCACCTTTATGCGTACCCGTCGCAGACCAATGCGTTACCACTTTGTTTCCTTCAGCGACCAGATCGATGATGGTGAAATGAAGGTCAGGGAATGCTTTACGCAAATCCGTGTAAAATTGCTTCACATTCCCGGGACCCCGTATCTCTTCACCCTCACGGGGAAAATGAATAACAAAATCTTCCGATACCATGTCTTCCAGGTTATCGAAATTTCCTCTGTTCCAGATCTCTTCAACAGCTTTCCTCATAAGGTTCTTATTTTGTTCTGTTGTTGAACTGCCGGGTGTTTCGGTTTTCGTTGTTTCATACATAGTTTTCTCCTTTCTGTAAAATTGTTTAACTCGGTTTTAATTTTTCACCATTTTATCTCCCTGATGATTTAGACTTAAGAGACAATTGAAAGTATGATCAAAATTATAGACCACGGGAGTGTGGTGCATCGGGGCAACCACCCAATTTTTCCAATTTGCAGAAATGGGTGTTTTCACCCATATGAAGAGGTCATAACTATTACTCGAAGTCATGGTATGACTTTAAGCAAATCAAAGTCACACTAAAGAAGCTGATGTTTAAAAGCATATGCAGTAGCTGCCGACCGTGAAGATACATCCAGCTTTAGAAAAATATTGCTCACATGTCTTTCAACTGTTCGTTCGCTGATAAAAAGTTCATTGGCGATAGTTTTATTGGACTTTCCGTCTGCTATCGATTGAAGAACCTGTTTTTCACGCTGCGTCAAGCCATTGGTGGTGTTTCGGTTTTTAATTTGGAAATATGTATCGATCCTTGCTATATCTGGCATTGCCTTGAGATGTTGGAACGTCCATCGAGCGGCCTCATATTCCATTTTGGCAGTATCCTCATCCCCTGTTTCCCTACAGGCCATTGCAATAAGGGCCCGGGTACGGGCGGCATCATAAGGGGCCTTTAATTTCTCCCATATTTTCCGTGCATTTGTTAAATAACCTAAAGCCGAATTCGGATCTCCTTCTGCAAGGAATATTGCCCCTTCCGCCTGTGCTGCCAGTGCATCTAATAATGGCGCTTCATGATTCCGGGCAATTTCCTTCAGTTCATTCATTATTGACCGTGCTTTCTCGGTGTCTTTATCAGCAAGGATGATCTCAATGAAAGCAAAAAGAACCTCAGACTTGTTTTTTAATTTGTTTGTTCCTGTCAATGTGTTATCAATGGAAGATTTTGCTCTCTCGATTTGGCCCTGTGCCAACCTCAGTAAAGCAAGTCCGGGTTGCGGATTTCGCCCAAATTTATTGGCCTCACTATAAGCTTGTTCAGCCTTTTTATATTCCCCCTGAAGGCGGTAAAGATCTCCCAACTGATAAAAAGCGGAACCAGCTGCTGGCTCTCCCGTCGGTTTTGATAACAGATCAATTGCATGACTGGCTTCTTTCAATGCCTCTGTCCATTTACCATGCAACAACATGATCTCCGACCGACGGGTCAGGCATTGACCGCGGAACGGCACCAGGTGGGGGTGTGAGGAGCACCAGTCGCTTAGGGCATCAGTCCATTCCTGCGCTCTGCTCAGGTCAAAAATTTCCAGACATGTTTCAATGACGGCGCAGTAAATTATGCCGACAACAATTGGAGAAAGTTCTTCTGATTCAACTGCTATCATAGCTTCATCCAATAGGATAACACCCTTTTGTGGTTCCCCCATTCGAATAAGCGCTTGCCCGTGACCAAGGTGAGCAAGAGCCAACAAATCCTGGTCATGAAAGCGGTTACCTATCTCTTCAGCCTGACGAAAAGCATGAATCGATCTTTTCGCATCTCCTTCACTAAGGCATCGCAAGGCAACCGGAATAAATAGGTAGCCTTTCTCTACACAATCTCGCCCATCCTCATCCAGAAGTTTTTTTGCTTGTCCAAACCAACCTCCACCCCGGGCGGACTCGCCTTTATTTACCAATAGGAGTCCCAACCAAAAAGCACATCGGGCCGCTCCGGGGACATTGCCTTTTTTCAGGAAAGCGTTATGTGTACGGGTTAATGTATCATTGCAAGCATTGAATTTTCCAGTCAGATAGGCAGATATAGCTAATAATTCAAGATCAGCTGTTTGTAATAGATGGTCTTTATCAACATTGGATAGATGTACGTAGGCATCTTTCCATTTTTGTTCTTTAAAAGCCGTTCTGCCAAGATCAAGTGATTGTGACGTAGTCATATTGACAACCTATCGTGAGTTTCATCCTGATCAAATTTATTAAATAAATGATGAGTATGAAAATGAGAGCACTAACCGGAAGACAACGGCATTGGCGGCTAATACGTTTGGATTTTAGCAGTATGCTCATCAGATAACTTCAGTAATACAAAAAAATAAAGTATGATTTATAAAGTCAAAGCCAGATTCCTCAAAGACAAAGCATCTGAATTTTACCAAAAACTAGTCAATGGTACTATCAGCAACCAAAAGCCGGATGGAGACGAGATCGTAGCTTCCATGAAAAAGGCCCGGATCACCCAACCGGGAGTGATCAACTGGTATGAAACATGCTATTGCCCGACCCCCTTGCAGCACGAAAGGGAAACCGTTTACAATCACTATTTATCCGATATTAAGACAGAAGAAGCGGAAGGTTATGGTGAAGTAAAAGGTGAATCGTTTTGGGAATATTTAAAGAATAAGACGGATTGATTATATAAAATGTCCTTTGCATTGAGCTATTATGATAATTTCGTTTTCAATTTTATAAACAAGACGATGTTCATCCGTAATTCGTTGCTACCAATAGCCGCTTACATCATATTTTAACGGCTCAGGTTTACCAATACCAGTACTTATTCCGTTGCGATCTATGTCTTTGATAAGATTGGTTATTTTCTTATTAATAGTTGTAAAGTTAAAAAGTTCATGCAAATACACATCATGATGTGCATTTTGCCACCATATTGGCATAATAAAATGTGCAAAAGCAACTTGCCAATGCTTTTGTGGTAAGAGATGATATAGAGTTTCCCATATCCGATACCATTCTCCCCTTTGGCTGTTTGGTTTCCTGTATTGCTTTTGTACCAGATAACAGTCGATCGGATCTTTTGTTCCGAGCAGAGTAATTGATATTAGCAAAATAAATTTTTTGCGAAGCACTTTTGCCCGTTATGCCACATGTTAATTTGTACATTAATAGACACCCTTTGTAAATTTCTTATACAGTCAGTAAAAAATAAAAATTTAAATTTCTGATCTTCAATGTTTTAAAATTCAGGCACGGTTTTGCAACTGTATTTGTTCCATATGGACAAGTCCAAAGACATCGATACACTTATTGCCACGGTATTAAGTGGCAGCGGTGATGAATGCAAAAAACTTCGATTAGAAAAATGGATCAAAGCGTCGCCAGAAAATGAATCGCAATTCAGGCTGCTGGAAAAAATATGGAAAGAAAGATCTTCTGAGGTGAAATTGACTAATTCCAATGAACTGGCTAAGAAAATATGGGAAAAGGGCCTTAACGATCGCTAACTATTGATCAATTAATATAATTGCAAGACTGTACTAAAAAATCGCCCGTCTTACTCTTTCGCCCTGGCTTTATAATAGCTAACGATACTTTCCCCCTGACGAATAGACAGCTCCGTATATCGCTCAACCTTCCGAACAAACGCATCGGGATAACCTGAGCCCCTTAATCTTTTCATTTCAGCCAGGGCCAGAGAAAATCCACTGTATTGGCCAATTGAAAACCGGTTGAACCCGTCCTTTCCAACATACATAGTGATAAGGTTAAAGTCGAGCTGATCGAAAAAATCCTTTTCAGGAGCTTCCCGCTTTTTAAGGGCCAGTATCTGAACCGTATAAAAGGTCGCTTTTACTACTGTCTCTGTAGGAATTGTGTCAACAACGGCCAACACAGGCTCTGGCTCCTCAGGAGGCTGCAAAGTATCAGCTTCCAATGTGACATTGACGGTATATATATCTGCAAATTTTTCATTCCGGTTGCTGGCGAAAAAAGCCTCGCCATTACGATGAACTGAAAAATAGGCATCAAATGCAGCGCTATTAACACCCTCACCGAGGTTTACCGGTGTACTCCAATTGATCCAGGAACTGTCAAGGCGTGTGGTCATAAAAATGTCTGCATCTCCCATTCCACCATGCCCGGAACTAGCGAAAAAAAGTATTTTCTTATCTTCGGTAAGAAATGGTGAAATCTCAAAACCCTTAGTGTTTATCGTGTCACTTAAATGTATAGGCTCACTCCACTCCCCTTTCTCTTTCACATAGATGTAAAGGTCTTCCTCTCCATATGAATTTGTCCCATCGGCAGATACGACAATCGTTTCTCCATCCGGAGCTACATAATATCCCTTGTACGGACTATTGTTACGAAATCTCAGGTTCAGCTCTTCCGGATCACTCCAGGTTGTATCTTCTTTTAGCGTAGAAAATGCAATACCGCGATTCTTTCTGAGTGGTCCGGAATAGGTATTCAACAGGTACAGGGTATCTTGAGTTGCAGATATACCCACCACAACATTGTTATCCTCTGTGTTCAACGTGGTAAGATTGCGGGGAGTTTGCCAATCTCCGGTTTCACTCTTTTTACTAAACCAGATATCCTGCCCTGCCATTTCGCCTCCTGTATTCTGCGCATGGAATGCCCGTACAAAATACAAAGTCTCACCGTCCGGACTCAGAAGCGGGTTGATATCTTCAGCATTCGAATTAATGGAATCATTGAGTTTTTTGGGTTCGTCGATTACAATATCCTGGCTGTAACAAAAATTGGTTATCCCTATTATGGCTATTATGACTAAGGTTAGTTGGTTCATAGTTTGTGACTATTTTGCTTACCAAAGTGCGGTGTATTTATTTTTATTAAAAAGTTGTATACCCAGGACTACTTCATGGCTGCCAGAGTTAAAATCCTGATAGTTCAAAAATTTGTATTCATATGAATATCCTATTTTAACCAAATCATCAAATGTAAATCCCGCCATACCAATGACAGATTGATCGTTGCGATAAGAAAGCCCAATATAAAGATTTTCTTCATAACGGAATCTGGCTCCCGCATCAAAAAGCATCGGAGATATTGCATCATATCTCACATAGACATTTGGTATCATTTCAACTTTTCTGCTCAGACTCACCCGATATCCCGCCAGGGCATTGTGTTGCATGACCGCCTTGCCACGATTTACAGGATTATCACCCGAAATCAGAGAATGAGCAAGATGCATAACTGCGTAGCTGAAATAAAACCTGGGAGAATAAATGGCTATCCCCGAATTGACCTTCAGATAGGTATTCCTGGGCCCATTCTCAATATAACTCTCATACCGCGTATCATTGGGGTCAAGCACATACAATTTACTGAAGTCTATTTCAGCTTTGTTAATTCCGGTGGATATTCCCAATGACAAATAAGTTTGCCGATACACTGGCACGTGAACAGCTACCGTAGCCATTCCTTCCAGTTGCCTGAATGCGCCTAGCTCATCGAGCATGGTATAGCCTCCCAATCCTATTTTAATACCGTTTTTCTCATAGGGTGATGTATTACTAACCCGCGCGGAATTTACCTTATATGGATTATAAGTCATGTGTACAACGCCGTAACCGCTTAAAAAGAATGTTCTCGGCGCTCCTTCAAAACCCGCCCATTGTTCCCTGTACCCGGTACGTATATCTACATAATCATTTGACCCGGCCAAACCCGGAGCAAATGCCGGCATATTTTGAAAATACTGACTCATCAAAACGTTACTCTGCGCACTAAGATCGCAGATTATGAATAGATAAATTATCAAAAAATACAAAAATTTCATCGGTGTATAATTTTTTTACTAAAGAATCATTACAAAGCCTTTGTAGTG
>Ga0055477_10000228_pt1 | contig 14497 bp, 11 predicted proteins | sample Muzzi_PWA_D2_FD_57683 | JGI IMG/M metagenome (GOLD analysis project Ga0055477, IMG submission 57683) | Wetland microbial communities from San Francisco Bay, California, USA, that impact long-term carbon sequestration - Muzzi_PWA_D2 | ecosystem: Environmental > Aquatic > Marine > Wetlands ... | reverse complement strand
CCCCCGCCCCGGTCTGGGAGCCAGCGGCCACCCTTCGGAGAAAACTCCAGGAGGCATCCCATGAAGAAGATCTTCCTCCCCGTCGCGACGGCCCTGATGCTCTCGGCCAGCATGGGCACGGGCCCCGCGCTCGCTCAGTCGCCCGGTGACATCGTCGAGACGGCTGCGGCCGCCGGCTCCTTTACCACCCTGCTTGCCGCTGCACAGGCCGCCGACCTCATCGATGTGCTCAAGGGAGAGGGACCATTCACGGTCTTCGCCCCGACAGACGATGCGTTCGCTCAGGTCCCCGAGGCGGACCTCAATGCCTTGCTTGCAGATCCCGAAGCGCTCCGCGCCGTTCTCCTCTACCACGTCGTTCCGGGCCGCGTCCCGGCCGCCCAGGTGGTCGACATGGATTCCGCCGACACGGTCCAAGGCGAAGCGGTTTCGATCGCCGTGATGGACGGCTCGGTTACGGTCGACGAGGCGCGCGTAGTGTCGACGGACATCGAAGCCACCAACGGAATCATTCACGTCATCGACCGCGTCCTGCTTCCGGGCGCGTGAGTCCAGCCAAAGAGGAACAAACCATGAACAGGTACAAGCTTCTTTCGATGTTCGCCCTCTTGCCCGCGGTGGTTGTCGCTACCGCGTGCGATGATGACGACGGCACGGGCATGATGGATCCCGAGCTCCCTGAGGCTCTGGACATCGTCGAGACCGCCGAGGCTGCGGGGTCGTTCAACACGCTGCTCACGGCGGTGAACGCCGCGGGCCTCACCTCAGCTCTGCAGGGGGCAGGGCCTCTTACGGTCTTCGCGCCGACGGACGCCGCGTTTGCAGCCCTACCGGCCGGGACTCTCGATGCCCTCCTGGGCGATCCCGATGCGCTCGCCCAGATCCTCCTCTATCACGTGGCCCCGGGCGATCTTGCCTCTGGGAGCGTGGCCGCTGCATCCTTCATCCCCACTCTGAACGGTCAGGCGCTCCCGGTGACCGGGAGTGGGTCCGCGCTCGAGATCGCCGGAGCAGGACTCGTGGACACCGACATTGAAGCGACGAACGGTGTGATCCACGTCGTCGACGAGGTCCTCCTTCCTTCCGACCAGAACCTGGTCGAGATCGCTCAGGGGAATCCTTCGTTCAGCACGCTCGTTGCAGCGGTTGTCGCTGCCGATCTCGTCGACGCGCTCACTGCTGACGGGCCCTACACGGTCTTTGCGCCAACCGATGACGCGTTCGCGAATCTCCCAGAGGGAACGCTCGACGCGCTCCTCGACGATCCCGAGACGTTGGCACAAATCCTCACCTACCACGTGGTCGCGGGTCGCGTGTACTCCTCGGATGTCTCGCCGGGCCCGGTAGAGACCTTGAACGGTCAGTCCTTCACGGTCACGGTCGAGGGCGGTGCGGTCCAGGTCGACGGCGCCACCGTCGTAGCGACGGACATCCAGGGCACCAACGGAATCATCCACGTGATCGACCAGGTGATCCTGCCGGAAGGGCTGTAGATCAAACCATAGGTGACGGGGGGCGGCACTCCTGCGCGACCCCCTCGCCAACCCGAGAACCCCCGTAGGAGGCGGCGCCGTTGGGCCGCCCCTGCGGGGGCCTTCGACCAACTCCTCCACTCCGCAAGCCGCTGGACTGCGCCAGGGGTCCCACTCGGAGTACGCGAGTTCAACGGAGGCATTCGAGCTCACACTCCCTCTTCCTCCATCTGACGGCACACGCACTTCCGACATCTTCCGGCTTTCGGACCTCCGAGCTGCGGTTCACCACGATTTCCCCCGGACAACCCTAGATCCTAGAATCCTTGCGGTGTCCCTTCTTGCCGTCCTGGCGAGGATCCGCCTATGCTGTCCGGCAGCATGTTCCTCCCACGAGGAGGAGTAAGCGATGAAACGCTTGTCTAGCGTTCCGGTTCTTCTGGCCACGATCGTGTCCGTCGGTTGGCCCTGCTCGGGGAGGGCCCAGGTGGACGCCGGGGAGGGCCTGTGGCTGCCCCCCCCAATCCCATCCTGGACCGCAGTGCTCGATCCCAGCGTCGACCTCCATCGTTCTGCGACGGCACGGACCTCTCAGCCCGGACTCGGTACGAGGCCCCCCGCGGTCTGGGGTGGCCGGGTTCGCGCGCAGGAGTCCGCCCCCCTGTTCGCCACCGACGATCTCGGCAATCCGATCACAGCCGAGGAGATCTCGGCCCGTATGAGGTCGGCAGGATACCGTCCGTTCATCGGTGGCCTCATCGGCGCCGTTGTGGGTGGGGCGGTCGGCCTGGGCCTTGCCAGCTCGATCTGCCCCTTCGAGGTCTTCGGACCCAGCTGCTCTCCACGTGACGAAGCCATGTCGGCGGTGGCCGGCATCGGGGGATTCGTCTGGGGAATCGCGCTGGGGGCGATCGCGGGCAAGAATTCTGGCGAAATCGACAAATGGGAGGCCCTCGAGCTGATTCGAGAGGAACGGCGAACGGAGGACGCCCGATGAGCGGGCAACTTCGGACATCGGCCCTGGACTCCTGCCCCCGTGCCGTCCGCCTGCTCTTGGCCGTGGTAATCGTCGCAGCCGGCTGCCATACGACGAGACAATTGAGTCAGGAGGACTGGGGTGCGCTCGGAGGCGATGAGGAGATCACTGTTGTCACACACTCGGATGTTCGTCACGAGCTCACTTCGTTTCAGTTCCTGACCACGGGTGTGATCGGCCAGACCGAGCAGGGGGAGACCCAGATTCCGCTCGACAGCATCGCGTTCGTCGAGCTCAGAGAGCCGAATACGGCCGGCACCGTTCTCACCGTTCTCGGTGCGGGCACGGCGGTAGGGATCCTGATCGCGCTCGGGGAGTCACCCGTAGTGCCGGAGCCAACGGGGTCGTGTCCGTTCGTGTACTCGTTCGACGGCGAGGAGTACCGCTTCGACTCGGAGACCTTCGCCGGCGCCATCGCACGAGGCCTCGACCGTACGGATTTCGACAATCTCGAGCACCTGCGTGCCGTCGACGGGCGCTACCGGATTCGTCTGACCAACGAACGGCCCGAGACCCAGTACACGGACGAAATCAGGCTTATGGTCGTCGACCACCCGGCCCATGTCGAGGTGATTCCCGACCGGACCGGCGCCATGCACACGGTTTCGGGCCTGCGGCCGCCGAGAGCCGCCCTCGATCCACACGGCCGCGACGTCACCTCCGAGGTGAGCGAGGCGGACGAGGTCTTCTGGGTCAGCACGATCGAGGAGGACGCCGCCCTCACTGACCCGGCCTCGCTCCGCGACGGTCTCGTACTCACGTTCGCTCGGCCCGAGGGATCCCGGTCCGCTCGGCTCGTCGTTCATGCACGGAACACGGAGCTCGCTCCGTTCGCACTGCAGACGTTCCTCGAGCTTCAGGGGGAGGACCTCTTCTCCTGGTATCTCCGCGTCGCCGACGATCCGTCGCTGCGAGAGCGGATCCGGGGTTGGGTCCAGCGCGAGGGGATGCTCCACGTCTCCGTGCTGCGCGACGGTCAGTGGGTCCTTCAGGACGCCCTGCTCGACGTTGGGCCCGCGATCAGCAAGAGCCAGGTCGTGCAACTGGATCTGGAGGGGCAGCTCGCTGACACGGTGGTAGTCAAGGTGGAGTCGGCCCGCGGGCTTTGGAGCGTCGATCGAATCGGGCTGGACGCCGGGCCGGAGTTGGAGCAGGTGGTCCGTGAGATTGGCCCGAGCCGAGCCACGGACGCGCAGGGCCGCGACCTGATCGACCTGATCGCGGACACGGACGAGCGGTACTACGCCACCACCGAGGGGGCGGTAGCCGATATCGAGTTCGAGGTTCCGGAGGGGCCCCCCGAAGGGTGGAACCGGTCGGTTGTGCTCAAGTCCCGAGGATTCTACTACCTGTATGTTTCCCGTGACGGCCCGGGCGACCCGGAGCTCGCAGACCGGATCCTGGACGAGCCGTTTACGGGAAACCGGTACATCCTCGACCAATGGCGGTCGGGGAGCTAGACAAGACCAGCTCCTCGGGGCATATCTAGCCCGGCTCAGGCTCGCCCATAGACGGAGGTCCCCCCCGGTGAACGTCACGTCGCTCTCGATCGTGGCGCTCGGCGCCCTTGCCCTACCTCTGACCGCCCAGGAGAGCGTCTCCTACGACCTTCAGCAGGCCGCGGCCGGACGTATCGAGTACGAGGAGAGCTGTGCGGAGTGTCACCTCGGCACCATGGAGGGCTCGGCCGAGGCCCCCCAGCTCGCGGGTCCGAATTTCCGGGCCTACTGGAGTGGCCGGGACGCAGGCGAGCTCCTCGACGCCGCGCTCGCGATGCCCCCGGACGCAGCGGGCTCCCTCGCGGACGAGACCTATGCGAACGTCGTCGCATACATTCTCTCCCAGAACGGCTTTCCATCGGGAGACCACCCTCTCGACCTTCACGACGCAGGCGCTCTCTCGGGTGCGACCGGTGACGCCCTCTCGCTGGCGAATGTGGCCCCTCGCGGCGTGATGGACTCGGGCGGGAACCGGACGCGCGGAGGCACCGAGACATACACGGCCATCACGGGGTTTCGGCCCGTCACCACGGACGAGCTCGCCGACCCGGCACCCGGGGACTGGTTGATGTATCGACGCACGCTCGACGGGCAGGGCTACAGCCCCCTCGACCAGGTCGATCGGACCAACGTCCATGAGCTACGTCTCGCCTGGGTATGGGCCATGGAGGATGGGGTCAGCCAACCCACACCGCTCGTTCACGACGGCGTGATGTACCTCACCAACCCGATGAACACGATCCAGGCGCTCGACGCGGCTTCTGGAGACCTCCTCTGGGAGTATCGACGGGCGTTCCCGGAAGGTTTCCAGATCGGATTTACACAGCTTCGCAACATCGCGATCTACGACGACAAGCTCTTCGTGCCCACGAAGGACGCGTGGCTCGTCGCGCTCGACGCCCGCACGGGAGAGGTGGCCTGGGAGACACAGCTCGCGGACTACCGGCAGGGCTACACGAACGTCGCGGGCCCCTTGATCGTCCGAGGTAGGGTCATCAACGGGATCGACGGTTGCCTTCGGTTCTACGAGGAGTCGTGTTTCATCACGGCACACGATGCGGAGACAGGGGAGGAGCTTTGGCGCACGTTTACGATCGCTCGGCCCGGCGAGCCGGGTGACGAAACCTGGGGGGGCGTGCCTTTCGAAATGCGGGGGGGAGGCGACGCATGGATCACGGGGAGCTACGACCCCGAGCTCGACCTGATCTACTGGGGCACCGCGCAGCCGAAGCCCTGGGTTCCGGCGAGCCGCGGCATGACGACCGACGACGCGGCTCTCTATACGAATTCGACGCTCGCCCTCGATCCCGACGACGGGCATATCGTCTGGTACCGCCAGCACGTCCCCGGGGAGTCACTCGACCTCGACGAAACGTTCGAGCAGGTGCTGATCGACCGGGACGACCAGCGCCTCCTCCTGACGATCGGCAAGCACGGGATCCTCTGGAAGCTCGACCGCACCTCCGGTGCGTTCCTCGGACTCGAAGAGACCGTATACCAGAATGTCTTCGAGTCGATCGACCGGGCCACCGGCACCGTGAGGTATCGACAGGATATCCGCGACGCTGGGGTCGGCGACTGGATCTTCGCCTGCCCGAGCACCGCGGGTGGGCACAACTGGCAAGCAACCGGCTACAGTCCGGAGGCGAACGCGCTCATCGTCCCGCTCAATCAGAGCTGCCTCAACATCTCCGGTCGACCGGTGGAGATGGCCGTCGGCTCGGGCGGGCAGGCGGCGGATAGAAGCTGGGAAGCGATGCCCGGCACGGACGGCAAATTGGGTAAGCTCGCCGCGTACGACGTGGACTCGATGGAAGAGCTTTGGAGCGTCGAGCAGCGGGCGGGCTTCCTGACCGCGGCCCTTCCGACCGGTGGAGAGGTCGTCTTCGCCGGCGACGTCGACCGCCACTTCCGCGCCTATGACGTGCACACGGGTGACGTGCTCTGGGAGACCCGACTAGGAACGTCGGTCCAGGGCTTTCCCGTGTCATACGAGGTCGACGGCGAACAGTACGTGGCCGTCTCGACCGGCGTCGGGGGAGGCAGCCCCAGGTATGTCCCGAGGCTCCTCTCGACCGAAATCCGACATCCGCGCGGGGGAAACGCCCTCTACGTCTTCAAGCTGCCGTCCCGCTAAAGGCCCCGAGCCGCCGTTCTGATATTCGGCGCGTCGACGAGTCCCGGAGCGCGGAGTTGGGTCCAGGATGTTCGATTGGGTGCTGTCTCGTTCCTACATCGGTTCGGCTACCCTCTCACGTCCCCGAGCCGTCACCGGCGTCCGGCAAGAGGGCGTTTGGATTTCCAATCCTTGAGGGCCTTCCCCGCGATCTGCTGATAGGTCGGTTGGCCTGCCGTGTCGACGAGAGCCGCCTCGAAAGGCAGTGCACCCGCGGAAGGTCCTTGCGGTTACGTGCGGCTGTGAGGGCTTTCTGACGGTTTCCGCATAGTACTCCCCGCCTTGAGGATCGTCTGTACCGGACGGGGTCCCCTCCCCCTCCGGCGCACCGTCGCGGGCGTCCACCTGCCCGCTCGTGCGGTTGCGGACAAGGGGGCCCCGTGCGTACGCTTCTTTTCGGATGGAACCGATAGAGATGGAGCCGTTTTCCCTGGTCGAGATGCAGCAGGCCACGAGGAATCGTGGTATGCCACTCGAAGGCCTACGGTACGACATCACTCCATCGGGCATCCACTACCTACTCGTCCACTTCGACATCCCCACCGTCGATGAGTCCACCTGGCGGGTCGAGGTGACCGGCGAGGTCCAGCGGGAACTCTCCCTCTCCCTTAAGGATCTGCGGAAGCGCCCGGCCCGAACGCTCCCCGTCACCCTGGAATGCGCGGGGAACGGCCGGTCCCGCATGCCCCACCGGGTGGAAAGTCAGCCCTGGCTGCTGGAGGCGATCGGGACTGCCGAGTGGACGGGGACCCCCCTCGCCGGTGTCCTGGAGGACGCCGGGGTGAAGCCGGACGCTGCGGAGCTCGTATTCACCGGCGCCGACCGGGGAGTCCAGGGCGGGATCGAGCAGGACTACCAACGTTCGCTCACCGTGGAAGACGCCATGCGGCCTGAGGTGCTGTTGGCCTGGGCGATGAATGGACGGGCGCTCGAGCCCCAGCACGGGGCTCCGTTGCGGCTGTTGGTACCCGGGTGGTACGGCATGACCAGCGTGAAGTGGCTGGGTCGAATCGAAGCGGTCACGGAGCCGTTCGCAGGCTATCAGCAGGCCGACGCGTACCGCATCCAGAAGAGCGAGGAGGACCTCGGAGAGCGGGTCACGCGGATCAGGGTGCGGGCGCTCATGGTTCCACCCGGGATCCCCGAGTTCCCCTCCGGCCACCGGTTCGTCGAGGCGGGGGCCGTCCCTCTGACGGGCCGCGCCTGGTGTGGTACCGCCCCCGTGGAGCACGTGGAGATGGGAGTAGACGACCGTTGGGAGGCCGCCGAGCTCGGGCCGGAGTTGGGCCCCTTCGCCTGGCGCTCATGGTCGTGGACGTGGCAGGCCGAGCCCGGCAACTACACCCTGTGCTGTCGGGCGACCGACGCCGACGGCAATCAGCAGCCGTTGGAACCGTTCTGGAACGTGCAGGGGATGGCCAACAACTACGTCCAGACGGTCCCGGTCACGGTGCGCTGAGGGGCTCAGAGTTTGGACCGTGGGCCACCCCATTATCTACATCGACACGTCCGAGATCCGCGACGGCAAACGTGACTTCCTCATGGATCAGACTTGGCATCGCCCCATCCAGAGGCGCCCAGACTCCAGCCACTCCGGGGCTTCCAAGCATGGCAGCGTCCCCTGTCGCCTCCGCGCCTGCGCCCTTGCCCCCTCCCGAACGCCCCTCCTACCTTGCCTTCACGTTCGAGAGGGCGTTTGGATTTCCTTCTTGACAACTGGAGACCTGGGAGGTCCGATGGCGAAGATGGCTTCGTGGACGACCGTAGCGGCTTTGTTATCACTCGCGGTGGCTGAACCAGCGGCAGGCCAGATCGCTCCCGACCCGGAGGGTTTCATCGTCGCGACGCCCGAGGCGATGGCTCCGGAACGTGGTCGTCAGATCAACGTCCTCGGTAACCCGAGGGAGCCGGGGCTCTACGTCATCCGGATCACCTGGGAGCCAGGGCAGGGTGGCCGGCCCCACTTCCATGATCAGGCCCGCCTCATCACGGTGCTCGAGGGGACCTGGTACGTCTCTACGGGCGCCGCTTCCGATGTCTACGATCCCGACAGCATGCGAGCCGTGCCGGCGGGGACGTTCATCTATGAGCCCCCGAACGGCCACCACTACGACATGGCGAAGGACGAGCGCGTGGTGATTCAGATCACGGGAATGGGACCCGTGAACACCACGTCGATCCCGCAGGCTGACCCGTAGGGGCGAGACCTCTGAGGTCCGTCACGCGGATGTAGACCGAGCGTCGAGGCGTTCGAGCGCGAGAGGCCCGGGTGGCATACCCGCCCACCTCAATGGATTGCGTTCCCCGCGATGTACACGTCCGTAATGGTTCTCGTGTTCTTGATGTCGTCAAGAGGATTCTCAGCGAGAACGATGAGGTCGGCCCACTTCCCAACCTGGAGCGTGCCGAGATCGTTGGCCTTGAGAAATTCCGCACCGCTCTTGGTGGCGGCAACGATGACTTGCATCGGGGTCAGACCGGCCTCGACCATCTCTTGCAGTTCAACATGGTCGAAGTACCCCGGGAATCGTCCCGGCACTCCGGTGTCCGTTCCCATTCCGTATCTCACGCCTCCGTCTGCGAGAGCCTTCAAGTTCTCCTTGCCGATCGCGAACGATTGAGGGTACCTCTCCAGGTTAGGGTCCGACGCAATTTTCTCCTGGTAGTCCGCGCTGCGTAGCGTGTCGATTACATCCGGGGTGACGCCCCGGGTGAAAAACGGGTCGGAGATGAAATCCGGCGTCTTTGCGTAGGCGGAGAGGGCAACTTCGCGGCTCAACGTGGAGGCCACTTGCCAGGTATTGTGCCGCTTCATGCTGCTGATCAACTCTTGGTCCACGGGCTTGTCGCGAACGATGTGCACCAGCGCATCCACGCCCATGTCCGTGAGACGCTTGGCATCCTCCAGGTAGAATACGTGGGCGACGGCGCGGAGTCCGTGGCGGTGAGCACTATCGATGATTTCCTTGCAGATGTCATACGGCATTCGCTCGGCTTCGCCGAAATTGTCATCCGTCCAGAACTTGACGACGTCGACATGCTTCCGCGCCTGTTCTGCAACGGCCGGCTCAACGTCGCTCACCGTATTGAAGATCGCCCCCGGCACGCCTGGGAAACTGATGGCCCCGCCAATGCCGCCGTCATAGGCAAATCCCTGCCCCGCAGTGTAGACGCGGGCCATGGTTGGCCGAGAGACCCGCTGCTCCTCTCTGATGTCGAAAATCAGATCTCCATCGAGCCCCATGCTGAGCACGGTCGTGACGCCGTACGCCGCATACGTCTTGAGGTCATGCTCTACGGTCTGACGTGAGTACTGCTTGGCATCCTGCGTCATGCCGACGGTGATTCCGAGGTGGCCGTGAAGGTCAATCATCCCGGGCATCACGAAGCGCCCGGTCAAGTCCACGACGTCGGCTCCGGCGGGAGCGCTGAGACTGGAGGCGGGGCCAATCCACGTGATCCGCCCGGCATCGACGACCATTGCCGAGTTCGGAGCCGGCTCGCTACCCGTGCCATCGATAAGAGTGAAGCCCCGAAGGACTCGAACGTCGGCTGTCGACACCTGTGCGCTCAACGAGGTCACGACCGTGAGCATCAGGCACAGCAGCAACACCGGCGCCTGACAACGCATGGCGAGAACTGAGGGATACATCCGGGTTGCGCGGCGGACCTGATGCATCCTGTCTGCCCCTATTCCGAGAGTCCATCAACGGCAACGTGACTTGCGAGGCCCAGCGCTTCGCGGCGCATCTCGAGCTGGAGCTGCCGGCGAGGTGGTTCTGACGTGTGTGATCCGAACCATCGACGCCACCAATGGGCCCGCCGAGCAGGCGATCCGACCCGCCCTCGTCGGGCGCGGAGTGTTGGGCGGCAATCACCGTGGCCGCGGCCGATGCTGGACAGCCCTGTCGAGCGTGAAGCGCGCCACCCGCAGCCAACCAACACGCCAGATCGCCTTGCAGGCCATCTGCGCAGACGATATACTGTGCGCCCACCATATCAGAGCGGAACCAAGCAGGCGAACGCCTGTAGTTCACGTTAGGCTGTCGCGGCAGCCAAGTTCACCGAGCACCAACAGGGAGCCTAAAATGAGGGCGCGCGCTTTCGCAAGGGCAGGCACCATCGCAGCCGTCGCTGTGTCTTTCTTGCCAGGTTTCCTGCAGGCGCAGGCGCAGTCGCCGGCTCCGCCGCCCACAGGGCCGGCGGTGTCGTTTCTCGATCCGCCTGCCGGCGGGCGGGGGGGCGGGGGCTATGGTAGCTTTCCCGGCGGCAGCGATGATCCTGGAGATACGCCGCCGTGCTGGGGCGCTCCCTTTTGCGGCAACCGGATTACAGGCATCTCGAGCGGCCAGAAGGGGGTCGTAACCTGGACGCAGAATTTGCCATATACGCCCAGCATCCCGTTCGCGAACGTGCCTGATCCACGTGGCGGAGGGCTCCCGGTCGGGAGCCGTGGCGGCGTGGTTTCGGTCGCGATCGATTCCCAGGACAACCTGTGGGCGCTCCAGCGCGCTCCGGTGGGGACGCCGCAGCTGCGCAAGTTCGGACCTGATCATGAGCTTCTCTTCGCCCTCGGCGACGACGTCATATCGCATCATGTCAAGGCGCACGGCATGAAGGTGGACGCTCAAGACAACGTCTATATCATCGATGAAGCTCAGGCCGTCATCCGGAAGATCAGCCCCGATGGGGAACTGCTGGCGACGATCGGTGAGCCAGGGCGCCGCGGGGACTGGGACGAGGAAAAGGGGCAGCGGCTGCTTTGGGAGCCCGTGATGATCGACTTCACGCCCAGTGGCGACATCTTCATCTTCGAAGGTCACCACAACGAGAGCCCCAATGACGCGGACGGGCCGGACCCGTGGAATCAGATCGGCGCGGCGCGCGTGATTCACCTCGATTCGGACCTGAACTTCATCAATCAGTGGTACGGCAACAGCGGCGGTCCCGGGAAATTCACGGGAGCCCATGGGGGCGCGGTCGATCCTGTGACCGGACTCGTCTGGATCGGCGACCGCGAGCAATACCGGATTGTCGTATACCAGCAAGACGGAACCTTCGTCAGAACGATTCAGACGAAGAACCTGGTGTGCGCCATCTACTTTGACCGTTTCGGCGGTGTGTGGCAGGGTGCAGGCCTCGATGGACAGCTCCTGAAGCTGGACAGGGACGCCAACGTCCTCGGCGCAATGGGATTCAAGGGCAACGAGGCGGGCGGTTGGTGCGAGTCGAGCTATCTGACCATGGATTCGAAGGGCAACATCTACTCCGGCGACACGTGCAAGGCGCGGATCACGAAGTGGACGCCGAACAACCAATAGCAGACAACGCCTAAAGAACTGAGGACTATCGACATGCGAACACGATCGAGCACGGTCACTGGTTTGGCCCTGGCCGCTGTCGCCGGGCTGACTTTCATTTCCATCCCCTCCCCCGTGTATGGCCAAGGCAGGGGAGGTGGCAGGGGAGGCGACCCCAACGTCAACCCGTCTCGGACCGTCGACAATGTGAAGTACGTCGACGGCGAAAACGCGGCACCGAATTCCCAACCCAACCCCTACACAGAGGTGAGCTGGCCGCAGTTGCCGGATGGTCGAGAGCTCGGTGGGATCAGCGCGATTATCACAGGGCCCAACGGGAACATCTGGGTGGCCGATCGTTGTGGGCCGGGGAATTGCACCGATTCCGAGCTCAACCCTATTTGGGAATTCGATCCCGACGGCAATGTGATCCAGAACTTTGGCGCCGGCCTCTTCGTGTACCCGCACGGTATATGGGTGGACAACGACGGATTCGTGTGGGTGACGGACGCCCGCAATGCCGATGGTAAGGGCGAGCAGGTCATCAAGTTCAGCCCGGACGGTGAGGAGGTGATGCGGCTCGGAACGGCCGGCGTCCGGGGTCTGGGGAATGACACGTTCAACGGCGCGTGCGACGTGATCACGGCGCCCAACGGCGACATCTTCGTGGCGGACGGGCACGAGAACGACGTTTCCCGCATCATGAAGTTCGATAGCGAGGGGAACTACTTGATGGAGTGGGGGAGGAAGGGAACCGGGCCGGGCGAATTCGGCACGCCGCACGCGTTGGCCATGGATTCACAGGGACGCCTGTTCGTCGCCGATCGCGAGAACAACCGGATTCAGATCTTCACCCAGGACGGGACTCTGCTCGAAGTCTGGTATCAATTCGGTCGCAACAGCGGCGTGTACATCGATGCCAACGACATCCTGTACGCCGCCGACTCTGAATCCAACACACCTCGTAATCCGGGCTTCAGGCGCGGGATTCGCATCGGTAGCGTGACCGACGGCATGGTTGATTCCTTCATTCCCTACACGGATCAGGAACGATTGAATGCAGGCGGAACGGCCGGATACGAAGGTGTCACGGCCGATGCCGACGGGAATGTTTACGCGGGATTTGTGCTCGAAAGAGATCTGACGAAGTTCGTGAGGGACGGGCAGTAACCGACGGCGAATCAGTCAGCATGATTGCCGAAGACACAATCGATCGAGATTAGAGAACCACTGGAGGAGCATTTGGTGAACGAGGATACGGGCGTGGCGCAGAAGGGTGTCGTTGAATTGGAAGGCGCCACGCACGACAAACAGACATACGTCAACGCGATTGGACCACGAGGCGTGATCGGCATCATGACGCCCGGCCCAAACGTGAACGTCGAGAACGAAATGATGGACATGCGGCCGGAAGGCGTGGTCAACGCCATCGACCGCTACTACGTACCGAACCAGAAGATCAAGGCGAACGAGGATTGGGAAATCATCATGAGGCACGTGGTGGCGAACCTGGAGGACTCGGTACGCCGCCTGAACGAGTGCCTGATCGATCACCTGATCCTCGGAATGAGTTCTCAGAGCTACATGGGCGGGGAGAAAGGGAGCTTCGCATTGCTGGAGAAGCTGCAGAAGCTTTCGGGTGTTGAGGTCACGATGGGCGCGCAGTCGGCCGAGCAGGCATTCAAGCTCTGCGGCGCGAAGCGCATTGCGCTGCTCACACCGTATTACCCGGTGATCGAACACAACGCCACCAGCTATTTCACCGCGCGGGGCTTCGAAGTGGTCCACGTGGAGGGACTGAAGTGCAAGAGCATCATTCACGTGGCCTCCCAGACCTATGAGGACCTGCAGGCTGCGGTGATGCGGTGCACTGAATCGAAGCCGGACGCAATCCTGCAACTGGGGACCAACTTGCACTTCTGCCATGTCGCGGCGGATGCGGAGCGTTGGCTCAAGCTCCCTGTCTTTGCATCCGGCACGGTGATCTACTGGTCGGCCCTGCGCAAGATGGGGATTCAGGACAAGATTCGCGGGTTTGGCTCTCTACTGGAACACCACTAGACCTTTTCACTGCTCTTCCCGCCGTCGCCGCGCTCCGGACCCTGCCCTCGTACCGGCGACAACGCAAAGCGGGACCAAAGCGTCACCTGCCTCGTTCACCCGCGACAGCGCTGGCGGGTGAACGAGGCAGGCAAATGAGGATTGTGCAGCGCGAACGGCGACCACGCCCTGCCCTGCCGCGTGATCTCGTGCAGTCCCCTCCTGCGGGCCCGGACCGGCGATGGCGAGGAGCTTCTCGTCCGCGCCGGAAGGCGCCGTTCTTGGCCACGCGTCCACGCGTCGCGGTCGCGCGAAGCCTTGGCCAGGATGCCGCAGCTCAGGTCGGTGCGGAAGTCGCGCTCTACCAAGGCGGAGACCCCGAAGCCTCGGTGGCGTCAGCCCCCATCAAATCGTTATGAAACTGACCGCTCCCAAACCTTCTATCTGTGCACGAACGATGTCATGTTGATGCAAAGGAACCATGGGCCCCAGTGCTCCACTTAGAATAATATCACCCATCTTCAAAGGCTCGTTGAGTTCCATCATAGTATTGGCCAACCACAGCGCCGCTTTTAGAGGGGAACCCATGCAGTCTGCACCCACTCCCATAGACTGGTCGGTATTGTTTACCCCAAGTTCCATCTTACATCCGATCAGATCCAGTTCTCCCAGAGTCACCTTTGTCTCGCCCAAGACGAAATGGCTTGCGGAGGCATTGTCTGCTATGGTATCGGTGATGCGAATGTCCCAGTCTCTCACTCTGCTGCCTACGATTTCTATGGCTGCGGATGCGTACGCCATGGACTTTGCAAGCACTGCTTCATCTACTTTGTCATTGATGTCTTTGTCCAACACGAAGGCTACTTCTGCTTCCACTCTGGGTTGAACCAATTCGGAGAAATGCAATTCTCCGTTGTTCGGGACTTGCATGTCGTCGAACAACAGGCCGTAGTCCGGTTGATCCACTCCCAGTT
>Ga0055477_10000224_pt1 | contig 14628 bp, 19 predicted proteins | sample Muzzi_PWA_D2_FD_57683 | JGI IMG/M metagenome (GOLD analysis project Ga0055477, IMG submission 57683) | Wetland microbial communities from San Francisco Bay, California, USA, that impact long-term carbon sequestration - Muzzi_PWA_D2 | ecosystem: Environmental > Aquatic > Marine > Wetlands ... | reverse complement strand
ACATCCAGAAGGCCAGAACCCAGGGATCGCCACCAACCTTGAAATCGCTGAGGAAAAAGCCGTTGGTGCCGAACCAGCCCGTGGTCGTAGCCCCGAACATCACGCCGAAACCGATGGCCCAATAGAAGAGAGAGCCCATGCAGAAGTCCATCAGGTTCTTCATCATGATGTTGACGGCGCTCTTGGCCCGGGTAAAACCCGATTCGACCATGGCGAAACCGGCCTGCATAAAAAAGACCAGGGCGGCGGCCACCAGGGTCCAGACGTAATCGAGATGGGTCTGCACGGTAGCAATTGCCTCGGCGTTGCCGGCGATGGTCGGCGGAGCATCATCGGCGCCCCAGACCACCGCCGGAACTACCAGCAGGGCCGTGGCAGCAATCACTCCAAGCGCCAATCCCGGCCTCCTCAAGACCGGTAATCTTTCCTTAATCAACTTTTTCATCAGATCGCCTCCTTGTCTTTCTCACCGGTTCTGATCCGGCAGACCGAATCCACCGGTAGAACGAATATTTTCCCGTCTCCGATACTGCCGGTTTTGACACTCTTGATGATCGTTTCGACCACCTTGCCCACCGCCGCTGCGTCGATTACGATTTCCACCTTGATCTTGGGGATGAATTCGACATTGTATTCAGCCCCACGATACAGCTCCTTATGCCCCTTTTGCCGGCCGAAGCCCTTGACCTCACTCACAGTCATTCCATAGGTACCTATCGCGGCCAGATTTTCTTTAAGCTCATCGAGCTTGAAGGGCTTAATGATTGCCACCACCTGTTTCATCTTCTCTTCTCCTGGTCTTCGACTGATTAATCTGATTGCTGCGCGCATTCGTCTGGCTTATGTATCAAGGAGCGTGCCAAATCGGATACTAATCACAACTTAGCTGCTATCTATTTAATTTTATTATTATTTTTTTATTTAACCAAAGTAAGCATGATGCCGGGCGCCACAAATAAATAACATTTATGTAAATACAAACGCGGCATACTGAAGCATATTACTAATTTGTAATTTACGGGAGAAGAAACAGACGGCGGATATTGCCTTGATGGTACAGCAGGAAACTGCCAAGGTGTGGCTATATTAAATTTTAATTCGGAATTTCAGGCAGATAAACAATAACACGGTAGTTACAAAATTGTAATTAGCTGGTCGCGATTAATAATTTTCTTCATAAAATGTCCTGGGGGCGTTCTGCCCTGATCTTTCGATCCGAAAATTGATCCGGCCGATTTCCAGCCCTTCCGCGGTTTCCACCAGAGCCCGCCAACGCCCGGCCTGATAATTGCTTTTGTAGGCATACCCCCGGAATCCCTCGGCCCGGCCGCCGACGATGGTCAGAGGAATCTGATCGGTGGTCTGCCAGCCACGACCTTCGTCATAGCGTTGGAACCGGAAATCCAGCTGATCGCGAAATCCGCCCGGCGCGAAAATCCGGCAAAACAGAAAAATTCGGTCTCCATCCCGGGCTAGAAAGTCTTGATCACCTTGCGCCCAGAACTGCCAGAGCGGCGTTTCCCGAAACAGACGGAAAACCCCATCCTCCCGCTCCAGATTATGATATATGCCGATCTGCAGCAGACTCAACGGCACCGGCGGAATCATTCTGGCCCCATAAAGCACGGCGAAACCAAATACAGTTGCCAATGCCGGCAACAAAACCTGCCGACGCAACCGGTCAAAGCCAACCCCGGCCATGGCCAGAAGTTGCCAGACCGCCAGATTCGCCAACAGGGCACAAAAAAGGGACAGGATAAAAATACCACTGGAAATGTGCCCAAGAAGAAGCGGCAGCAGGTAGATCATGAAGCAGCAGAGGCTGATGTTGAACAACACCATTTTCAAGGTCGGCCCCCTGGATCGGAAAAATTCCATTTCGTTGACCACCAGGAGAACAGCCAACAGGGCGAGAAGAACAATGGTGTTGGCAAAGGTGCCGCTTTTGAGGAAAAAGATGACGAAGGCGTTGAGCAAGGCCCCCAGCAGAAAATGGATCCCCTCGTCGCGGTAGGTAAAAAACCAGGTGACCAGACGGCCTCCGGACTGGTTGGGTTGCAGTTCGAGAATTTGCGTAAGCAGGGCCGCCAGAGCCAGGAGCAGGTAAAGGGCATGGGTCAGTATGTTAATGTGACTGTCGATCCGCCCCAGAGTGAGGATGTCGAAGACGAAGCCGCCGACAAAGAAAATGGCTGGCCAGTAAGGTTTCAGGGGTTTGCCGTAGCGATCGATGCGCTCCCTGATCCCGGTGAATTTTGCCCCGGCGCCGAAGATGATTTCCGACATGCCTTTATCCTGAAGCCCTGCTCCGTTAGTAAAAAATCAAATCATACTCGAAAGGGTGCAGTAACCAATAAAAAAGGGCCGCAGCCGAAACGGCTGCGGCCCGGCATAGATCCTCTCCCCCTGAAGAGATCTACGCTTTAAGAATTAATGAACCATTGTTGTAGCGGTAGGGCCATGGAATTAATGCTACTCGGCCGGGGAATTCCACCCCGGTAGACCGCAGACCTCTTCAGGGGAAAAGAGCCTGACTAATTCACAGGAAAGTTTATTAATAATTAATAATTTTGCTGGGTACCGCGGGATCTAATCAAAAGCCATTCCCGGCCAAGGACTTGAGCTCAATCCCCAAAATCAGGCCCGGGAGGCCTTGCGCCAGCCCTCTTTCTTGAGATTTTCGATTCGCTTGACATTCCAGGCGATCATCTCCTGGAGGTAGCGCTGTTGATCGGTTTTCTGGAGCTCAAGAATCGCCCGCCGCTCCTCCTTGATTTCCTCTTTTTCTCCCGGGTAGGTTTCCAACCAGGTACAGTAGCCCTGGTCGAAGATATACCCCGGCTTCACCTGCTCCGGCAGAAGCAGTTGCCTGCCTGTCAAGGCGCTTCGGGCTAGAAGCATGTCATATTCGATGATCCAGCCGTTATCATTAAGCATGGCCTCAGCATCAAAGCCCCGATCTCCGGCACAGGAGGGACAAAAGAGCCGGGAAATTACCTCCGCCGACAAGAGATTATCCCGCAGATGGAACTGCACGTTTTGCTTCCCGCATTCGCAGGTCTTGAATACTGCCAGGCACATTTATTCTCTCCACCATAATTGATAATCGCTACTTATAATAATTTCTTAACGTATCCAGGGGGAAATGGGAACCAGAAATATCCTCCACCCAGCTCTATCCATTTTTTTCATCCAAGTCTTTAAAATCCCGACGAATATCCTCTATTTTATTTCTGTAACCCTCGGCATCGCCATATTCCACAAATTTCAGGTAACGGCTATGGAGGCTGACCTGTTTGCGGGCATGCTTAATCGGGCACCAGTACTGCTCGGTGCGGGCGGCTATCTCCTGGACATAGCCGATCAGGCCATTGAAGTATCCGCAGTAAGTACAGTTGAGCCTTTCAATCAGATTGAGATAGGTGAGAGCCTGGCGGTCGATAACCACATACTCGCTCCGCTTGACCTGAGGAATCCCATAGAGCCGGAAACAAACGCTGTGAAAAATGGTCACAATCAGATCGAGGAAGAGCGCCGGCAGGAGGCAACCCCAGATAAAGGGTACGGAGATCAGGCTTGGCAGCGACGACTGCCGAAGATAAGTTCTGATCCTGATGACCAGGGTCTTGTGATACTGTCGGGTGGCCTCCTCGAAATAGACCCGCCGCCCCTTGATCCGGTAATAAAATTCGTCCTGCTTTTTCTGGATCTCGGCAGAGAGTTCCTTTTCCAGTTTCCTGATCTGTTCGACCAGCTCTTGTAGACGATTCATCACCATTGCTCCCCGGATTCCGGGCGGCAATGCCCAAGATTCGTTTATTAAGTTAAAGCAAATTAAGCTGGCTCAGTTACTGATTCCGAGCCGGTCAGCAAGTTCGCCATCGAGATGCCAGGTAGAGATGCTCCCGGCCCCCATCACCGGCGAGGCAATCATGGTGGCCCCATCCAAAACATAAAGCCTGGACGAAGATTGCGGAGCTACCACGGTTAAATTGACCACCCCACCGGCCAATTCTACCTCCAGGTTTTCACTATCGATACCCCCCAGCAGTTCTGGTAAGTCCGCTGTGTTTGGCAACCTTTTTTCAAAAAAATAGAAGAGGGCGATATTGGTTTCCAGCTGCTGCAGGCGAGGCAGGACCAGGGACAGAACCCGAGTCTGCTGAACATAGGTGATGTAGGCCGGAACAAAGACGGCAGCAACCACCGCCATAACGCAGATTGAGACCACCAGTTCGACCGAGGACATTCCCTGCTTGCCGCCAAAAAATCGGACCGGCCAAGACCGGAGCGAATTATTTTTTTCAGTATAATGTCTCGGACCGCGCATCAATAACCTTTAATGGTGATGCAGGAGGCCGGGCATGCGGCGACCGCCTCCCCGGCGCATTCTATTTCTCCGCCTTCATCAAAGATCACGTATGCTTTCTCCTCGGAATCGTTGAAGGCGAAAACCTCCGGGCATAATTCCACGCATGTTTGGCAACCGATGCATTCGGGTGTGTCGATTTCCACCATTTTGGCCATGTTCACCTACCTCCAGATTATCAGACAACCGAGACATAGTAGTTTGCTAGCGCTGGTAATCCCGGAATCGGACATCTATGGCGCTGATATCATCGATCCGGACCAGGGCATCGAAATATTCCTTACCTTCCAGTTTTTCCAGGTGCAAAAGACCTTTGCCCACCGCCTTGACGGTACCGGTCAAGGTACTCCCGGAATTCAGGGTAACGTTAATTTTTTTGCCGGACAGTGTCTTGAGATTCTCGGTCAGTGGGGCATTGATTTTGTAGTCCATGCCGGGCAGCTCCACAAGTCCGGCCCAGACCCGTCCGGGTAACATCATTAATATTCCGAAACAGAACTGGACCGTCATCAGTATGATAACTCCACCACCGGCTAAAACACCTTTCTTCATATTCTCTGCCTCATTTGCTTTAGGAAAAATAACCGCCGTCCAGATGGCCGGCAAACCGAGAGCACGTCCTGGCTATATCCCTTACTGAGCCCAGCCTCGGTGGATTTCGCCATTGCCGTCACGTCTTTGACACGACCCATGCTTTTCGTAAAGGATGGAGCTATTCTTTCTCCCGGTCTGCTTTTTCCCTTTCCTTCTTCTCGACCACACAGTAAATGCCGCCCTCCTTGAATCCCGGGATGAAGCAGCCGTTGCAGGAAATGCAGGTAGCCCGGTGCCGGTCGCCGGACTGCCAGCGTTTGACCAAATCCGGTTCCCGGATAAAGGGCCGGGACATGGAGATGTAATCGGCATCAAGTTTCAGGGCCTGCTCACAAACCTCGGGACTGCGGAAACCACCCACCACCATTACGGGGCAGGCGACCGCCGCCTTGATCGATTTGGCCAGCGGCAGGTTGTAAGCTTCGTCCTCGGGCTTATCGATCTTCCGGCGAATCGGTCCGCCAGGGCCTGAGGCCGGGGTGCCTCCACTGATCTCGATGGCATCGACTCCGGCCGTACTAAGGAGACGAGCGGCATAACGCGCCTCATCCAGATCCAAGCCACCGGCCAGATTGTCGGAGCCGTTCAACTTGACCAGGACCGGATAATCTTTGCCGACCACTTCGCGTACGGCCCAGTAAACCTCCATCAGAAACCTGGTCCGGTTTTCTCGGTTGCCTCCGTACTCATCGGTCCGTTGATTGGTCAAGGGCGAGAGAAATTGGTTGATCAGATAGCCATGAGCCGCATGCAGCTGGACCGCATCGAAACCGAAGGTTTTGGCCCTCCCGGCCGCACTACGAAAGGCCTTTACCACACCTTGAATATCGGCGAAGTTCATGGCCCGGGGCTGTTCGGGATACTGTTCTACCTTGACAGCGGAGGGTGCCATGGGCTGACAGCCGGCATTCCGGCTGTCGGTCTGCCCCCCGGCATGGACCAGCTGCAGACAGATTTTGCCGCCGGCCAGGTGGACCGCCTCGGTGAGTTCCTGCATCTCGGTGGCAAACTCATCGGTATGGATGCCCATTTTGCCGGGCAACTGCCTGCCATCCGCCCGGACAAAGGCAAAACCGGTAATAATCAGTCCTATACCGCCCCGGGCCAGGGCAGTATAGCAATCGCGGAGGCGTTCGGTGGGGCTTCCGTCCTGGTCGCACATTCCCTCCCAGGTGGCGGAACGCACCAGCCGGTTTTTCAAGACCAGGCCGTTAAGAATGTTTTCAGAAAAAAGAGCCATGTGTTTCTCCAAATCAAAAAACTCGTCAGAAAATCAAAAGTTCTTCAACCCACAATTTCTCACACCTGTCCGAAAATATCATCAGCAAATTTGGCTGGGTTTAAATAGCCAAGAGATCTGTGTGTCCACCTTGATGCTGGAATAAAACCTCCGAATATGCGATAATTCTCCAGAATTTGAGCAATACAACAATTATGAGGAATCAAACCATGATGAAATACCGCCGACTCACTTTGCTCCTGCTTGTCCTTGGTTGCTTGACAACCTTTTCCGCGGGACTGGCCCAGGCCGCCGATTTTGCCATGATCATCAAATCAGGCACGGTAGAACTCTGGGATAACGATCAACGCCTTGACATGGAGGAGCGTCATTTCGACAATCACAGCCAGCGCACCCTGGCCGTGGCCTGGGAAATAAGGACTGCCAAGGAATTGGCCTTGGGCATGGAGTATTTCACCTTCCGGCACGGTTTCTCTCCTCCCAACACCGGCCACACCAAAACCCAGATAGCACAATTCACCGTCAAAAAATATTTCTCTCCCAACCAGATTCTCCACCCTTACGCTGGCATCGGACTTGGCTGGGGACATGCGAAATACGACGACGGCCAGGGCAACATTGACCGCGACATCAACTTCGCCATGCAGGCATCGGCCGGCATCGAGTTCCGCATCGGCGAGAATTTCGGTTTATACACCGAAGTAAAAGGGTTGGCTTCAGGCACCGATGGCGAGGACGAGAACGAATTCGACTTTTCCGGTACCGGGTTTCTGGCCGGAATCAGCATGATTTTCTAGAAAAGCTGGCTGGCTGGATCTCATTCCATCGCTCTCGATCTTTCCGACCCCGGGCTTGTGACGACCATGAATAAATCCTCGGCGCCATAGATCCGGGAGCCTGTCGGCTTGCTCATCCCACCACATCCACCCGCCGGGTCGGGTTGCTGGTCGCGTTGGTGATCACATCGTTGATGATCTTGCCGTTGGGTACGATTACCTTCTTGTGGTCCGGGATCTTCAGGTTAGTATTGAAGATGCCGATCGCTTCCCCCCCATCCGCCCCACCGGCGCCGATAAAATCCCCTACCTGAAAGGATCGGTCGTCTACGATTTAATTTTTCATGATTTCAGGATACAGGAACCGGGCGCAGTCGGGGCAGAGGCCATGGGTGAAGTCTACGCCCAGGAAGCGGTTAAAATAGCTTTCCACCGAACTCCAGAGTTCCTTGTCATCCCTGATTTTCTTACAACTGGAGCAAATCGGGATCGTGGCCCGCAACGTGACCAGCTCGGTGATGTCCTCAATATAAAGCAGTGCCGAATTCTCGCCGGCAAAGTGGATGGGGGTAACGGTGATCAGCAGATCCAGGCTGACCTGTTGGTCCCCGGCCAGGATCTCGGCTTGGCAGCGTAACCGGCTAACCTCCCTCCCGGTCTCGAATACCTCCCGAACCGAATTGCGGATCCGGCAGTCGACGCATGGCTTGGCATGCCCGCAACCACTGGAAACGCTAAGCGCATTGATGCAGTGCATCACGTCGCCACCCCTCCTTTTGAGGGCCTGACTCGGGGAGGCCTGGAAAATTTTTCGGGCCGCGCTATTCAGATCGAGGACTTCAACCTCCCGGGTTACCCGAAAAAGCGGCAGCGGCAAGGTGTTGAAAATAACCTGGAACAGACCCTCCTCTGCTTTCATTTTACTCATGACCCCCCTGATCCTTTTTCATCCATAGCCCGCAAGGCTGCTGCCGCCAATTCCCCGACGGTGTGGAACGTCAGCTTTTCCCGATCATAAATTGTTGCAGTAGCCGAATCGTCCTTCAAACTGGTCAGTATCCCCCGGGCCTGGGTCGCACCAAGAAGCCCCAGAGCCCAGGCCGCCCGGCCGCGGACCTCACCATCACTCGACTCAAGGTACGCCAAAAGATAGCCGGGCGCATCACGTTTCCACAAAAGTTCGGGCCGCACTTGGGCAAGCCGGCCCAATCCCCACATCAATCCGCGCTGCAGCATTTCCAGTTCCAGGTAATTGCCGTCTTCACGCATCTGGGCCACCAGCACCTGGTGAAACTCCTCCGCCAGGCCGGCATGGCAGGCCATGACTTCGGCCATGGCCTCTGGCACCCCCCAGCCGATCCCCCCGGATTCGTCGTTCAGCATCCACATGAAGCGCCGCATTACCACCCGGCCGGCTTCCCGGTCTTCATCGGCCAGCGCGGCCACCACCCGGCCCAGGGCGGAAACCGCCAGCCATTTGACCAGCTCGTCACGATGGCAGAGGCAGCCGACCAGGGGATTGACCAGCCGGCGACCGTTGTAATGCTGGAGTAAGGCGAGAACTCCGGCCAGGTCTTGGGATTCAAGCCGACTGACTATCTCTTTTTTCAGGGTGCGTTCAGACATGGATATTGGACTTGCCTAGGAGATCAGAGCGGTCAGCCTTTCCGCCAGCCGTTCGCCGGAAAAGACCAGTGATTCGATATCGAGAAAATCCAGGACCCGCTGGTCGAACAGGATCTTGACCCGGGCTGCGAAGCCGTCTTCAGGCTCCTCCTCCCAGAAAATCACCTGTTCCGGCAGTCTGGGCAGAACCGGAAAGATAAAGGTCAGGGAGGCGGTGGGATTGTCGAGCAACCGCCCTCCGGCTCGAATCGCCCCAGCCTCGATTACCTGGAATGAACGGCCGGTAAAGAGGCGGGCCAGCGGCTCTTCACAATAGGTGGCCAGGGTGCGGACCTTGGAGATGGAATTGGGCAGACTCTCGAGCCCCAGCCACTCGCCGGTTGGGGGTTCCCCGCCACCGGAATGCACGTAGTTGTATAGAAGGATCTGATCCCGGGGATCTTCCGGCACCAGGCCATCCAGCAGGATCCCTTCCCGGTCCAGCCGGACTTCCTGACCCAGGTACATGAAAGACAAGACACCTTCCGGTTGCCACACCGCTCCCAGGCGCGGGGCCAGGGTTGCGAAATCGAGACCGGCAATCTTGTCTTTCAGGTGCTCGACCAGGGCCAGATCTCGCTGGCGGGCCGTATCCTCAGGCGCCACCCCCGCCACCTGGATTTTCAGGCCGGCCAGCTTGATATACGGGCATTTCCGGGGATCGACCCCGGTGGCGGAAACCGCCACCCCGAAGGCAAGGCAGGTCGGGTAGCCACACTCCCCGCAATTGTTCCTGGGAGTGCAGCCGACCACTTCCAGCGGGTTCATTATTTGAGCTCTTTGACCGCAGCTGCCACCTTATCGGCCAACTCCCGGCAGGCGAGGAAATCCTCGTCCCGAGGGACATTCTTGACCTTAAGGCCGGGATGGGCCAGGGGCAGGTTGATCGCCTCCATGGCCTGGTTGATGTGCTTGACCGCCTCGCCGCTCCAACCGTAGGAGCCAAAGGCCGCCACCACCTTGTTCTTGGGCCGCAACCCCTTGAAGTAGGTAATGAAGTCGGCCATGGCCGGCATCATGTTGTTGTTCAGGGTGGAGGAGCCCAGGACCAGGGCCTTGGCGTCCAGCACGTCGGTCATGATATCGCTGCGATGGTTGACCTTGAGATTTAAAATCTTGACCTCCAGGCCGTTTTTAGCCAGCTGGCTGCCGATGGCGTTAGCCATCTTATGGGTGCTGTGCCACATGGTTTCGTAGATCACCAAGGCCTTGTTGTGGGAGTGGTAGTGGCTCCAGTTGTTATAAGCCGAAATGATATCGGCGCAACGCTCGCCGCGCCAGATCACCCCGTGGTCCGGAGCGATCATGTCGAGCTCCAGGTTCATCTCGGCCACCTTCTCCAGCAGCCGCTGGATGTTGGGTGAGAAGACCATCAGGATATTGGCATAGTATTTGGCGGCCTGGTGCATAAGGTCGCATTCGCTGACCTGGTCGGCATAACGCTCGGTGGTCGCCAGATGCTGGCCGAAGGCGTCCGAGGAGATCAAGAGCTTGTCCTCATTGACATAGGAGAACATCGAATCCGGCCAGTGCAGCATCGGGGTCTCGATAAAGGTAATGGTCTTCTCGCCCAGGCTGATGGTGTCGCCGGTAGCCACCACCTGATAAGGCCAGTCCTCTTGGTGGAAATGCTCGAGCAGAGCCCGGTGGCCGTTCTTGGAGCAGAAGATCTTCTCCGGTTTGATCAGGTTAATGATTTCCGGCAGAGACCCGGAGTGATCCATCTCCACATGGTTGACGATGATGTAGTCGATCCGGCTTGGGTCGCCGACAATCTCGCCGATATGGAAGAGCAGGTCGTCCTTGAACTCGAGCTTGACCGTATCGAAGAGGGCGATCTTCTTGTCCTTGATCAGATAGGAATTATAAGTGGTTCCCTTTTCAGTCGAGTAACCGTGGAAGTCACGGATATTCCAATCAACCGCCCCCACTGAAAAAATATTTTTTTTGATCTCCGTGATACTCATAACTGTCCTCCTCAAGCGCCTGCCCCAGCCGGAGTGTCCCGGTAGGTCCCGCACTTAGGCTGAATTTTTGCAACCAGATATTATCCATTCCTGAGCGATGCACCCGACAAGCACAGTAGAGCCGCCCGGATCGTTAACGATCAACCCGGGCGGCCGAAAACTGCGCCGGATGCATCAGTCAATAATGCAAAAATCAGGCGGTAGGTGCCGGCATGGTGAAGACCCGCTGACCCAGTTCCTGGTCCAGGGCGAAGAGCCCACCGGACTCCTTGCCGATCAGCTTGAGCTTGTCGAGGATCGCACCGGCGTTGGCCTCTTCCTCCACCTGTTCGGAGACGAACCATTGCAGGAAGATATTGGTGGCGTGATCCCGTTCATCCAACGCCTGGTTGACCAGGTTGTTGATCAGGCCGGTCACTTTCTGCTCGTGCTCCAGGGTAGCCTTGAAGACCTCGGTACCGCTCTTCCAAGCCGCTTCCGGCTTGGCGATCGCTTCCAGAACCACCTTGCCGCCCCGCTCCCCGACGAAGTCGTAGAATTTGATGGCGTGAAACATCTCCTCCTGGGCCTGCTGCCGCATCCAGTTGGCGAAGCCGGCCAGGCCGTTGCCGCTGAACCAGGCCGACATGGCCAGGTAGAGATACGAGGAATAAAGCTCGGCGTTGATCTGGCCGTTCAAGGCCTTTTCCATTTTTTTGCTCAACATGATCAGTTGCTCCAGAGCCCGTGGATATTGCAGTAGGCCCGGGCCTTGACCTTCTCTGCCTTGATGGCGAAGGTTGCCTCGGGCGCGTCACCCGGCTTCAGGTCCTGGCGATACACCTTGCTGCCGGCGATCAGCTCGATCCATTCGATATAATGTTTCTCTTCCATGGGATGAGCCACGGAACCGATTTTAACCTTGTAGCCGTCGGCCGTTTTCTCCACCACCGGCACATGCTTTTCTCTGGCGGCATCGGTGGTATTTTCGGTGAAGAGTTTCATCTCCTCGCCACAACAGACCAGATCGCCTTGCCCCTCGTGCAGGACTTCCACGATATTGCCGCATACTTCGCACTTGTACACTCCCATTCTTGTTGCCATGTTTTCTCCTTTTCCGCGAATCTTTACCAGTTTTCGGCCTGCAGTTCGTAATAAGACTGGGGATGGGCGCAGGCCGGGCATTTTTCGGGGGCTGTGGTGCCGGTATGGGTATAACCGCACTTGCGGCACTTCCACTTTGTTTCCCCCTTCTTTTGGAAAACCTGGCCGGCGGCGATATTAGCGGCCAGGGCCAGATAACGACCCTCGTGCATCTTCTCGGCCTTGGCGATGGCCCGCATCACCCCGGCGATTTCACCGAAACCTTCTTCCTTGGCGATGCGGGCGAATTCCGGGTACATGGAACTGTACTCGTGATTCTCGCCGGCTGCCGCTTCCTTCAGATTCTCGACGGTGGAGCCAATTTTCCCGGCCGGGAAAGAGGCGGTGACCTCTACTTCGCCACCCTCCAGAAAACCGAAGAGCCTTTTGGCGTGGGTCCTTTCCTGGTCGCCGGTCTCTTCGAAAATGGCGGCAATCTGCTCAAAGCCCTCCTTCCGTGCCTGTTTGGCGAAAAAGGTGTAACGATTGCGGGCCTGCGATTCACCGGCGAAAGCGGTCAGCAGGTTTTTCTCGGTGGCACTGCCCTTCAGTGAAGACATCTCTATTTCCTCCTTCGGACTACAGAGTTTCGATCATCTTATATTTTTTAGCTTTCGGCCCAAACGATTTTCAGTCGTGACTTAACATTTCCAAAAATGCTCTTTTTCAGCCCCGCACTTGGGACAAACCCAGTCCTCAGGCAGATCCTCAAAGGCGGTACCCGGTTCGATTCCGTTATCGAGATCACCCTCGGCCGGATCATAGACATAACCACAGGGACATTCATACTTAGACATATTGTTCTCCTTCTTAGGCAAAATTGCTTATTCAGCTGCTGTGCTTGCTCAGGTAATCCGCCACACCTTCGGCCGTGGGCTTCATGGCCTCCTCGCCTGGTTTCCAGTTGGCAGGGCAGACTTCCCCATACTTCTCGGTGAACTGCAGCGCGTCCAGAATCCGGATAGCTTCGTCGACACTACGGCCGAGGGGCAGATTATTAACCAGCTGGTGCTGGACTATACCGTCCTTGTCGATCAGGAACAGGCCGCGCAGAGAGATCCCGTCCGGCATCAAAACACCGTAAGCCTCGGATATCGACTTGTCGAGGTCGGCAACCAGCGGGAACTTGATCTTGCCGATGCCGCCACTCTGTACCGGGGTGTTGCGCCAGGCGAAATGGGTATACTGCGAATCCACTGAAACGCCCAGGATCTCGCAATTCTTTTCCTTGAATTGCTCCAGAGCCCGGTCGAAGGCCAGAATCTCCGATGGGCAGACGAAGGTGAAATCGAGGGGGTAGAAAAAAAGCAGCACATATTTGCCCCGGTAAGAGGCCAGGTTCAGTTCGGTCATGGAGTTGTCCGGCATTACCGCCTGGGCGGTAAAATCGGGGGCTTCCTTGGTTACCAGTGTGGTCATTGCAAATCCTCCTTAATCAGTTATCGGTTGGTGATTATTTTCCGGCAGATCGCCATCCCAGCGCCCCCTCCGGCAATGGGACGCCTTCTCTTCCTCCGCCTTCTTGCGGAGTTTGTAGGCGCAGTCCTGCAGAATCCCATAGAGCAGGCGACAGCCGTCATCCTCGGCGACAACCTGCCCTTCGTCGGCCAGGATGATCATCTCGCGGGCCAGTTCCAGGACCCTTTTGATACACTCGTTGTAGCTCTTCATGGGCTTATTCTATGGCAAAAGGTGTGCCAAGGTTGAAGGGATTTTTATATATTGTATTTTATTCTTTAATTTCAATATCTTATTGGCATGGCCGAACTTGCCGAAGAGAATATGACTCTGTAGACGAGGTGTCTCGTATCATGGATTGGCGAGACAGTAATTCGGCGACTGGATGCGGTAATATCCCGACAACAGCTGGAAATTAAAGGGTTTTTACTGCCGACACTGAGTCGTGTATCGATATCAACAACGATACACCAGGCTAATGATACACATGAGGCAGTGGCTGACGGGTCTTATCTGGACAACCGTTCAATACTTGCCTGGCCACGTTCTTTCCCTCAACCCGTGGCTTGCCTGGAAATGGAAGGCATATCCCTGGCTGGAGATAAAAATGACTTTTCGTATATATGGTGAGCGCATTTTTTGACAAAATCTGTATAAATGGGTGAAGCCCGTCTGGGTATTGCTACTCATTGGTTTGCATTTTATATGCGCGGACCAAGGTTTGCGGGTCCGATGCAAAATGCTTTAATTGGCCGGAGATCGGGGTTGGTTACCGTCAAACGCGCTTTTTCATCCACCTTGCTGTTGGTGTTGCTGATCGCGACGCCCACTACGGCGGCTCCCCTACTGCTCGCCGATTCCCGCGAATATTCCCTGGCCGGCCATCTGGAGATACTGAGCGACCCTGGCGGCAACCTTACCCTTGCCGAGGTTGCCGCCCCGGCCGGCAAAAATTTCCGGCCGCTGCCCGGATTCCTCGAATTTGGCTATGGCAGCCGGACTGTCTGGTTGCGCTTCACCTTTTCCCGTTCCGCTGCTTATCCCGACGAGTGTTATCTCCGGCTCGGCCCCGCCTACCTCGATTACCTCACCGTTTACATCCAGGAAGGCGCCGATCCAGCTGATCCCGGCTCATACCACGAATATCAGCTGGGGGACCATTTGCCCGTAAGCAGCCGACCGGTAAAACATCCCCTCTTCGTGGTGCCCATCCAGCTGCCCACCGTCGGTGAGCGTACCGTTTATCTGCGGCTGCATACAACCAGCGCCATCGAGCTGTTCGGTACCATCATCCCTCCAGCCGAAATGGTCAGTACAATCGATATAAACACCCTTTACGGCGGGGCTTACCTGGGGATCACCCTGGCGATTGTCCTGGTTAACCTGATTTACTTTCTGCGGGTCCGGGACCCGGTAATCGGCTATTATGTCCTCTAC
>Ga0055477_10000223_pt1 | contig 14652 bp, 11 predicted proteins | sample Muzzi_PWA_D2_FD_57683 | JGI IMG/M metagenome (GOLD analysis project Ga0055477, IMG submission 57683) | Wetland microbial communities from San Francisco Bay, California, USA, that impact long-term carbon sequestration - Muzzi_PWA_D2 | ecosystem: Environmental > Aquatic > Marine > Wetlands ... | reverse complement strand
GGGATGATTTTCAATTATAACATAGTAAAAACTAAAAATCTTACTGCCTGTCATATTCTTCATTTATGTTATAAAGGTTACAATTAATAAATTTGTTTACATCATAGTACCCCAGAATCACTAATCAATTTTACGAGGCGAATGTAGTTAGTTTTTTATCTGATTTTTTGTAATTCAGAAAAGAGCGTTAAATGTGCTGAAGAGATATTTTTAAAATAATTATTGATCATGGTAGATAAAGATCCGATTGCTATTGTCGGGATGTCTGGGAGATTTCCGCAAGCAAATAATTTGAAGGAATTTTGGGAATTGCTGAAAAATGGTAAAAATACAATTTCAGAATTGCCCAAAGAGCGCTATAAGCTGGAACTGTTTTATGATCCTGATCCTACAGCTCCGAACAAGTCATATCAAAAACACGGGTCTTTCCTGGAGCGGATAAATGATTTTGACCCATTTCTTTTTAATATTTCGCCTGCCGAGGCAATTGAAATGTCCCCGTCGCAAAGGCTGTTGCTTGAGCTAGCGTGGGAGGCTATTGAAGAAAGCAATATTCCATTTAATGAAATTGCCGGAAAAAAAGTTGGAGTCTATGTTGGGAACATATGGAGTGACTTCGAGCACTTGCGAAAACACAAGAATGCCAACACGACTTCGCATTCTGCCGTCGGTCAGTCGGCTAACATAATTGCAAACAGAGTTTCTTATACGTTCGGCTTTACCGGACCCAGTCTGGTTGTCGACACAGGATGCTCATCATCATTGGTGGCGCTTCATCTGGCATGTCAAAGCCTTTGGGATGGTGGTTCCGAAATGGCCATGATCGCTGGTATCAACCACATTTTGGATCATGATCAATATGTTTTGCTTTCGAAGTTCGGGGGCTTATCGAAAAAAGGTCAATGCAGTGCGTTTAGCAACGAGGCAGACGGATTTGTGCGGGGTGAAGGAGCCGGCGTACTGATCATAAAAAAATTAAAAGATGCAGAGCTAAACGGTGATCATATTTTGGCGGTTATCAGGGGAACTGCCATGAATAACAATGGCTATAATGTAAACCTCCCTGCTACCAGTATCAAAGGTCAGTTGGTGGTACTTAATGATGCATATGGCAGCTCAGGATTGAAGCCGGCAGACATTCAGTATGTCGAAGCGCATGGAACGGGCACAAAACTGGGTGATCCGACAGAGACGCGAGCCCTGGGCCAGTTTTTCTCAAAAAACAGGAGAGACGACAATAAACTGCGAATCGGTTCAGTCAAAACAAATATTGGCCACCTGGAAGGCGCCGCCGGTATAGCAGGCCTGCTCAAAGTACTGTTGGCCATGCAGCACAGAGAATTGCCGAAAAGTTTACATTTCACTACTCCCAACCCGGATATTCCTTTCGAGGAGTTAAAATTGAAGGTAAACGACGAACATACACAGTGGATCGTCAAAAAAGGGGAGACGCTAAAAGCCGGGGTCAACTCTTTTGGATGGGGCGGAACCAATGCACATACCGTGCTGGAAGAATATATCAGTCCTGAAAAGCCTGGGGATATCGTTCACAAAGACGAACATTTGCTATGTCTTTCAGCGAAGACGGATACAGCGCTTAAAGATTATATAAAGAAATATAAGAGCTTTCTTTCCGAAAAAGTTAACGGTTCGAGGACGCATCTTGATAATATCATTATTGCGACAGCTATAAGAAAGCCGGGGCTGGATTATCGATTTAGCTTTGTTGGCAAGAATAAGGTTGAGCTTATTGAGAAATTTGATCAATTTGTTGCTGACAATCCACCGGTTATGCCGCCATCGATTTCACAACAGGATAAAGTGGTCTTTGTATTTCCCGGACAGGGAAGCCAATGGCTAGGTATGGGTAGAGAAATGTATGAAAAGAATGAGACTTTTAAGAAGGTAATAGATGAATGTGAATCGGCTTTTTCTCCTTTCACAGATTGGTCTTTGAAAGAACAACTGTTTGCCGACGAACAAACCAGCAGGCTAAATGAGATAGACGTAATTCAACCCGGTTTATTTGCCGTTCAGATTGCCATAGCGCATGTATGGATGTCGCGTGGCATCGTGCCGGATGCAGTTGTCGGTCATAGCATGGGCGAAGTAGCTTCTGCTTATATTTCAGGCGCTATTTCTCTAAGTGACGCTGCGAATATAATATGCAGCAGATCGAAACTCATGAAGACTGTTGCCGGTACGGGAGGAGCAATGGCCGTTACTGAATTGAGCATTTCTGAGGCTGAGGAAATCACATCAAAATATAGCGGCAAACTTTCAGTTGCCGTGAGTAACAGTCCTAAATCAACCGTTATCGCCGGAAGTGAGCCCGAATTGCTGAAAGTTTTGTCAGACCTCGAAAAGCAGGACCTCTTTTGCAGACAAGTGAAAGTAGATGTTGCTTCTCACAGCCCGCAGATGGAATCACTTATGGAACCATTGCATCGACAGATCAAAGGTATGAAGCCAGGCAAAAGCAGGATACCATTTTACTCAACTGTTAAAAATGGCTTGGTCGAAGGAGATATGTTAGATGAAGATTATTGGGTGAGCAATCTGAGAAGCATGGTTCAATTCTCTGATGTGGTAAAGAACCTACTATCAACTAATCATCGGATATTCATAGAGATGAGTCCGCATCCGGTTCTTACCAATGCGGTTAACGAGTGTTCAGAGGCTTTTGAATTATCTGCCGCAACCATTCCCTCACTATTCCGGGAAAAACCGGAGATGGAAGCTTTTTTGGTAAATGTTGGAAAGCTTTATGAAAAAGGATACAACATCAACTGGAAGAAATTTTACGGGGTTGATAAGATCCCAATGATAGAATTGCCTTCCTACCCCATGCAAAGGCAGACTTATGAGTTGGAAGACAGATCAGGGCAAACTTATTCGGCATTGATCAATGGTGGTAACCCTCTGCTTGGCAGAAGAGTTCAGCTTGCCGGCGTAAATAATACGTTCATCTGGGAAAATAAACTTAGCCTGGAACATCTCTCTTTTGTAAAAGATCATAAGGTCAATAATGCAACTGTATTACCGGGGGTCAGCTATCTGGAGATGATCTACGCGGCTTTACAGGATGCGTTCGGCAATGCATTTCATCAGGTCGAAGAATTGCATTTCAAAACACCCGTCTATTTACAAGAAAATGAGGTGATCGACACACAATTAAAAATAGAGCGTTTTGGTCAGCACAAAGGTAAATTCACTTATTTCATTAAATCTGCTACTGATGCAAACGATGAGTGGGTTGTCAGCGCTGACGGAGACCTCACCATCTGTGATAGCCGGCAGAAAATATCTAATGATTTTATTTATAGCCTCAACAGAACGAAAAATGATAAGATCATCAATAAAGATGAATTTTACCATGTTACGGATGGAATAGGAATTCAATATGGCAATATGTTCCAGGGCATTAACTGGATCAGGATCAATAAAGAGCAGGCTATCGCACATGTGGTCCCTAATTCTCTTATTGCGCTAAATGATCATAAATATTTCATCCATCCGGCCATATTAGACAGCTGTTTTCAGACCATATTTTCTTCCATTAGCAACATGGATGGACAACTGAAAAATGTAACTACCTTCTTATCCAGGTTACAGGGTTTTAAATGGCACTATAAGCCTGAAAAAGATGATGATATCTTGGTAAAAACAGAGCTGATCAATTCCATTGAAATGCCGAACGGCATTACCAAAAAGCAGGTGTCGCTTTCTATTTATGATGAGAACGGAAATTTTCTGGCGGAATTAGACATGCTTGAAGCAGTCATTATCGATAATGAAAAACTTTCTGAAACCAATGAGGAAGAATGGCTATACAAGGTACATTGGGATGAAAGGAATATCATAGCGGCCAATGTTGAAGGTGCGTCGAAAAACTGGATCATTTTCGAAGATTATTTGGGTGTTGAGCAAAAGTTAAGGGCATTGTTTGACAAAAATGGGCAAACGTTAATAAAGGTTGCGCCGGGTGAAGGCTACTTGCAAATCGATCGTAATCAATACGTCGTTAATTTCAAAGATTCAGAAAGTTTAAGGCAATTGTTTGACGATCTGGAACGCAATCATATAAAAGTTGATGGCATTATTCATGCAGCATCGCTAAATGACCACATTGATTACGAAAATTTACAGGCAATTGAATTTGATAAAATCCAGGAAGATGGGAGTCTGCTATTAATTAATTTACACAAAGCAATTCTCGACAGGCGCTCCGACAAACTTCCAAAGCTATTCATACTTTCCAATGGATTGATCCAAATCAAGAATAAAAGCCCATATTTGAACGTTTCTCAGGCTCCTTTGTGGGGGTTGGCTAAGGTTCTGTTCAATGAACAACCGGCATATCAATGTACGCGGGTAGATGTAAGCTATTTTCCGGATGCGTCTGAGATCACAAACTTATATCAACTCATTATGAGTGATAATTCAGCCGATCCTGAAATTGTTTTGAGAGAAGAGAAAACATACGTTTCAAGACTTGTTCGGGAAGCGATGCCCAATATCAACCTCGACACGGTTACATTCGACTCTAAGAACACGATTTTGGTAACAGGTTTCAGAGGAGCGGCGTTCCCCTTGGTAGAATGGATGATCAACAGGGGTGCTAAACATTTTGCGTTGCTAAGCAGAAGTGGAAAAGCCCCGCAGGAGATCGAAGATAAAATTGAGCAATATAAAAATCAGGGTGTTGAGCTTCGGGTTTATCAGGCTGACGTCGCCGATTACCATCAGATGCAAAATGCATTTGAGACAATAAAGTCAGAAATGCCCCCCATCAGGAACATCGTACATGCGGCAGGAGTCATTCAGGCCAACAAAGTGGCAGACCTGACCCGGGAGGAATTTCTCTCTATTTTAGGTCCGAAGATGAAAGGAACCTGGAATTTACATCTGCTCAGCCAAACGTTGGAACTTGATGCATTTATTTTATTTTCATCGGCTTCCTCACTTATCGGGCTAAGCGGCCAGGGAAGTTACGTTTCGGCCAACGCATTCATTGATCAGTTCGCCCATTATCGGCGAAAAATCGGTCTACCGGCGACAGCGATTAATTGGGGAGTCATTAGGAATGTCGGAATGGTTGCCAATGAAAATGAGCTTCTCAAATATGCGGAGGCAGAGGGCTTTATTCCATTTGATATTGAAGAAGGAGTAGCCATTATGGAGAAGATTTTTTCCGCTTCGCATGTGCAAATGGGTATTATGAAGCTCGATATAGAAAAGACAGTGGAGTATTATAATACCCTGGGTCAAACGAGATATTTGTCGAGGCTTATTGATAAGGTAGATGAAACCAGTTACTACAGCGGGCTTTTGGAAGTTCTTGAAACGAACAAAAAGGATGCAATTCCGAGTCTGGAGAATATTATTATTGAAAAAGTAGCCGGTATCACAAAAGCTTCGGCGTCTATTATCAACAATTCAATGACGTTTAAAGGGCTGGGTATTGACTCTCTTATGGCCATTCAATTGAGAAACCAGTTGGAAAAGAGAATGGGAGTAAAACTGGCTGTCAATAATTTTTGGAAACATCCTTCTATTCATCAGTTCGCCACGTTCCTCTATAAAACCATTGTGGAAAATCCCGCTCAGGAAGAACAAAAAGAGGAGCACAACAGATGGTTCATTACGGTGAGTAAAAATAAAAACACGAAAGTACAACTATATTGTTTTCACGATGCAGGTGGCAGTAGCTCATTATTTGAAGATTGGAAAGAGCATCTTTCTGAAGATATCGAGCTAAAAATTGTTGAACTGCCTGGCAGAGGCCACAGAACTAAAGAAAAACCCATCGTTGATATGCAGCTTTTGATCAGGGAGTTGGCCTCTCAAATCGAAAAAAACATTAACGGGAAACCATTCGCGTTTTTTGGTCATTCGATGGGTGGCGCCATCGGGTTTGAAGTGATGAGAGAGCTACGCAGGAGGGGAGCTGCCTTACCCACAGTTAATATTACTTCGTCAACTCCTGCGCTATTTTCCTATGATAGGACGTCTTTGTCGAATGCCATGACCGAAGAGGAATTGATTTCCCGCTTCCCACATCTTGCCAAGGAAAAAATTAAAGATGAGGAAATCAGACAGTCATACATAGGAGTCATGCGGTCGGATCTGGCTTTGCTGGACAGCTATCACTATTCTTTTGAAGATCCCTTTAATATCCCGGTTATCTCGCTGAGAGGAAATGATGATCCAGGGGTTTCGCTGGAGCAGATAGAAGCGTGGAAAAAAGAAACAACTGCTCACCATGACGTGATAGAGCGTCCGGGCGGACATAGGTATGTGGTCGATGACGTGAAATATGTCACAGAACTCATCAATAATTTGCTGATAAAAGAAAATGTAAATGTAATTAATTGATAAAAAATGAATGCGAACAGTGATCCGATTGGAGGCCAGATTTATGGTACATGGAGCCTGATAAAGTTTGTTTATAAAGATCATTTGAATAATGAAGAGAAATATTTTGGACAAAAACCAGAGGGTATTCTCATCTACGAACGTTCGGGTTATATGAGCGTGCATATCGCTCAGGAAAATCGTTCTGATTTTGAAAAAGACAGTATCGACGGAGGCAGCGAAAAAAACAAGGCCAGTGCATTTTCCACCTTTTTTTCATATTACGGAAGATTTGTCGAAGAGTCTCCTCGTAAATTTGTCCATACCATAGAGGGTTCATTGTTTCCAAACTGGGTAGGCCAGAAACAGATACGGTTCGCAAAACTCGAGAATGACTTACTTTCCCTTACAACCCCTCCTATTCCCAGTATGGAGGGGCACCATGTATTTGAAATAGTCTGGAAAAAAATAACAAGTTGAAATTCAAATTTATTTGAATATTACGGTAATTTTCTAATGTATTATTTTATCGTAAAATATAGTTGGAACTTATAGTAGAACTGCAAAATTTGAATTAAATTAAATTTCTTTTATTTAAATAACTTTTTGTCAATTTAAAAAATAATAAAATTATGAGTGCTATGGTAAAGACAACTTTATTGGAAAGAAAGAACATTGTAGTAGAATACAATGAAAAGCTCAATTACGTGTACTTGCGTTGGAGGGGGTTTCAACGTGAAGAAGACATTTACGAATCCGGGGAAAAGATACTGGAGATTTTTAAGGGATTAGACTGCAGAAAAATCTTGAATGATAACAGGGAAGTACGAGGACCCTGGAACAAAGCATCCGAATGGACACAAAACTATTGGTTTCCCAACATGATAGAAGCCGGATTGCAAAAATTTGCCTGGGTGTTTCCGGAGAACTTATTTGCCGAACTATCTGCAACCAAGGCGATGCCAAATAGCGATCTGATACACAAATTTGATACCTATGAAGCGGCGGAAACCTGGCTTATGGAATAAAACTTTAATACCGGGTTAGCCCGGTTTTTTTTTGACTTAATTTTTAGGGTAGTTCAAATAAAATAACCATTAGTTTTTTTGCAATGATCAATTGCGGTTTACCATTCTTAATTACCTGCATAATAAAACACTCACTAAATTGTTTTACATTTATCGCATAAAATAGACCCAATATTTGTATTTTTCACCGACCCATGATAAGATCCAAGTTATTTATTTTTTTTGTGTTCATTACCGTCCAGTCTTATTGCCAAACCATTCAATTGTCAGAAAATGCGCAAATAAGTGTGGTTGTCGCGGATCCCGGGAGTCTGGAACTATATGAAGCCTTCGGCCATCCGGCTATTCGAATAAAAGACCCGGTGATAAACATGGACCTCGCTTACAATTACGGCATTTTTGATTTTAACCAACCTCATTTTTACCTCAATTTCGCGAGGGGCTTTCTGAACTATAAGGTAGAAGCCTGGCCTTATCATGCATTTGAAGCTTCTTACATTTATGAAAACAGATCATTGAAGGAATATGTGCTGAATTTATCCGGCAGCCAGAAACAGGATATCTTTGATTTTCTTGATAACAATGTCAAACCGGAAAACCAACACTATTTCTATGATTATTTTTATGACAACTGCTCCACCCGTATTTGGGAAGTGTTTGAAAAGGTATTGGGCAAAGATTTACATTTTAATGAAAATTATACAGCGACGGGACATAGCTTCAGAACCCTGGTTGACTCACTCACGGTTAACATGCCGTGGGGCGACTTTGGAATTGATCTTTGCCTGGGCTTGCCAATGGACAAAAAGCTAACACCTTATGAGTATATGTTTCTTCCGGAATTTTTAGGAAGGTCAATTGCCCATTCTTCCATAACGATCAAAGGAGTGGAACATCCATTTGTAAAAGAGTCTAAGGCGGTTTTTCAGAGTACACCTGAAAATATTGAAACAGGTTTATTTACCCCTAATTTTATCTTCTGGTCAGTTTTCGTTCTGATAGCGTTGCTGACAATTACTGGTTTCCTGAAAAACAAAAAAATGGTGATTTTGGATGTTGCCTTTTTTGGAATCACCGGATTGATCGGTGTGTTTTTGGTTCTTCTTTGGGCAGCCACCGATCATAACGCAGCAGCCAATAACCTCAATATTATCTGGGCTAACCCGCTCTATCTGGTCGGAGTATTTTATTTGCTGAGCAAAAATAAACCGCTTTGGTTAAAGAAATTTTTTTTAGTAATCGGAATTATGTTGATCTTATTCCTCATTTCGTGGCCTGTCAATCCGCAGGGAATTAATGTTGCCGTAATACCCATTGCGCTCGCCCTCGCACTCAGATCTTTTGTAATTTACTTTCGGCAACGGAACGTTCAGGTGAATACCTAGCCTGTCGATGTAACACAATTTGCTTTTTGCTTGACGATTTCTTATAAATTTGATTGAGCGGAATTTTTTGCGATTATATTGAATTTTATAATAAAACTATCTTCATTATGAAAAAAGCAGTCAATCAAAATACCCCGGGAAATGCAGTTTATGGTTTTGGATTAATCGGAGCAGCGGTCTATTACATCTCGCACGCGACTGGTTTTTGGATGGGAGTGTTAGGCTTTTTGAAGGCAATCGTGTGGCCGGCATTTTTGGTCTATGAGGCATTGAAGCACCTGGCCATGTAAATAGTGTCTCTGTATTGAATTCCTGTAAAAAGGACTTTTTAAGCCACTATTTTGGCGAGGGCCAGACGATATTTTTGATCCCGCTCAGACAGCAGAACTGATATGGAGCAGGTGGAGATTTGTATTTAGCTTTTCAGTGCCCTTTTTAAAGGAATATGCGGAAGAAAAATTGGAAAAGTTTGAAAAAAACAAAAAAAGTGAATAACAATTCAACTTGTAATATCGACAGCTCAGTATATTTTTTTTGAATAATCTGCAACCTTCTGCCATCTTCGATCATCTATTTAATAACAACTGAAGATTGCTATGAAAAGAGAAAAACTCATTTACCTGGCACTTATATCGCTGATCGTCTATCTCGCTCTGATAGATAAAAACATTTTTGGAAACGGAGATCCGATAACCAAAACATATGATTTAGCAAAAATTAATCTAACTCAAATTGACCTTAATTGTGAGGTGTATCTTACTCGGGGAGACAATAAAAAACTGGTAATTGAAGCGCCTCCAAAGATCTTAAATAAGTTGTCTACCATAGAAAGCAATGGCATATTGAAAATTGGCGGACCAATCGTTTATAACTTTTTTGGTTTGGTAAAAGTGAATACACCGCCTGCCGATAAAATAAAGATCTTCATTAACCATAATCAACTGGACAGAATAATTGTAAGTGATGACGCAAAAATTATTTCAGTTGACTATAAACAGATGAGTTATCACGCGTCCAACTACGATGAGTCTGGCGACAATTTGCCAAAATTTGATTTTAGAGAACTTAGGCTATCAAATTTGGGTTTGATCAACATTTTTAGTGTGATAATGAATGATTTGAATTAATCTGATCTGACTGCCAGGCTTGTTCAATCTTCAGTGTTTATGGATACCCGCATTCAAAGAGTGAGATCAGACATTTGTGCTTTCCTTGTGGATAAATTTATTATGTTCGGCAATTCCCTTAACAATAAAAAACTGGGCAAAAATATAGGTTGACATGATCAATTCATTTTGATGACCAAAGGGGTGCAAAAATTTACTCACAGCGATCATCCCATCACTTGTCAGAAACAGAAGCGCTCCTCCGTAGATAAATGAAAAGCTTGCCGGACTGGTTCGGTCCCTTCGAAGTATGGAAAATACTACCATCAAAATAAGAATGGCTGCATAGATCATCACGGGTATTTGCATATCGTTCAACTTGGGCCACAATATCTTCAGAAAAACACCTCCGACAACAGCATATAGGACTATTCTGGATGTGATGAAAACCCTGTTTTGTTTTTTATCCAGGTCGACTTGTGCGTAATAGTAGTCAAACATGTATGTAATATGTGCGATCAGGAATGCCAACAGACCGAATAGAAAAAAGTCCTGGCCCTGGAACATGAGAAGGATGTCTCCTGTCCAGGAAAAGAAGAGCGCTATAATTGTAAAAACAAAAGTGACGTCTTTTCGATGGTCCCAACCCACAAAAAAATAAAAGCCGAGCAGAGGCATTAGCAGCGGTTTGCTGTAATGGGTCATCCAATCATTTTGAAGGTAGCTGCCAATAATATTGGTTGCCGCAACCATTAAAAATAAGATGAGTGTGTATTTTTTCATTCCGGGTTTAATACTCAATAACTACCGTGATATTTTCTGAGAAACCATTCAATACTAAATAAAAATAATATCAGAAAGAACAGCCATTTAATGTTTATGATGTTTAAAAAATCTTCCTGACTATGAATGATGCTTTGGGCTTTCTGAGTAGACAATTCGGTTGAGAGGTCTCCCAGATTATTATCCAGATAAAAATTTCCGTCATTTTCCTTTGCCAGATTTCGCAAAAGTTGATGATCTGCCCTTAACCGGGTTTGTTCAATTTGCATTTTTTTAACGACAAAGGTGCCGTCAGAATGCTCATTAATTCCATTTACATTGGAAGTCGCATCGTATCGGTAAACACCGGGGTGCAAATTATTGATGGCGTACCGGGAGTTTGCTTCACTGGTAATATATTGATAACCATTGGTTTCATCATTTTCATCCTTTATGGTCAATGTCACTTCCTGTCCGTAAATCCTTTCGTAGATATTGTTATATGCTTCTGTTTCAAAAACGACAGATTCGTTGTCGAAAAACTCCGGTTTTATTGGGTAAACCTTGAATTTTCTCTTATCATCTTTTGCTGATAAAAACTGGATTGTCTTGGTTATTATTTCATCATAAGTATCGGTCGATTCGTCTTGTCCGAATTCAGATAATCTCCATTGCCAGGTGCCATTGCCCACCAATACCGCTTCTTTTTGATCCTGGGCACCCATAAGCAGTAAGGGTTTGTTTGTCTCGATGCTACCCACTCTTTGAGCGAGCAACATGTCCGCGAAAGACTTTAGAGTATAATTCGCGAAAGGGACAGAAACCGGAGGATATTTGCGCAAAACAGGCTGGACTTCTTTTTCAAGTAAAAATGAAGAAAATGATTTATTGAAATATGGAAATACGTTATCTGCCTGATTGTTAATTAGTTGAACATTAACTATGTCATTTACAGCATTAAAATTGGGAATGTTCGACAAAGGTCCCAAAATATACCAAACGGGAAGTCGTTCACTTTTAATTTTATTCAGCAGCTGCTGATGTGTATTTCTTTTATTGGGTATTTGATGCAGCACATACACATCAAATTTTTCATCGGGCATCTTATCGATTCCCTCAATATAGGTTTTTACTTCATAATTCTTGTTTTTTGACAGAGCTGAGCGAATGGCTTTGATATCCGGGTGCGGAAACGGTGCAGCAATGAGTATTTTTTCTTTCCCCTCAATTACATCGACAAAAGCGTCCTTCTGGTTGTTAACGTAAGATAGTTCGTCATCCATGTTTTTGAGCGAAACTTTGTACTGCTGGTACCCCTTTTCTTTTGCTTCAATCAAAAAATGTTCTTCAAAGAACTGATTTGCATGAGTCACTTCCAATTTCCTATGGTCGACCAGTTGGCCCTTGTTGCGTATTTCTATCTCTATGTTTTTCCCTTCGTAACCTGTACTAAAAACCTCAGCCACCAGTGGAAATTTATTGCCCTGGTAGGCAATTTTGTTGTAAACCAGGTTATTTAAAATGAGATCTGGTTTCTGTGTGGTATCTCCCAGTCCGACCGTATTTATTTTAAAGTTAAAATGCTGATACAGTGGATTATTTCCCCGGTTGTAAATGCCATCTGATAAAAGTACTACCTCGGCCAGGTTTCGTGACTCGTAATCATTTTGAATATCGTTCAATAGCTCGTATAGATCAGAATGATTGGAATTAAAATCTATGGAATCGATGTAGTTGGAAGGAATTTTCTGATTAAAAGTTCGAATCTCTGCATGGTAGTCATGCTCCTCCAGATTTGCCGTGATCTGTTTCAGGTTGTTAAGCAAGTTCTCCCTGGATTCGGGTGATTCAACTTCAGAGATACTTTCTGAATTATCCAAAGCGAAAACCACTATCGGTTTTTCGTATGAGTTAAAAATTTGTCTGACCAGTGGGCCCAAAAGTAAAAAACAAATCAAAAACACGAACGTAAAGCGAAGGAGGGCAAGTATGATATTTGTCCATGGCGTCCAGGGTGTTCTGGACTTATAATAAATAATACCTGCATACAAAACCCCGGCGATAAGGCATAGCAAAATAAACCACGGAGAAGTTTCAAAGAGCAGGTCGACTTGTTGCATAGAAAATGTTTTTCTTCCTAACGATTACTTAGCAAGAATAATATTTAGAATCAGAAAGGTACGCTAAAATGAAATAAAAATATGCTAAACTTTGATTAAAGGTTTAAGATTTGAATTCAGTTCTTAAGCCTGAAAACACGGTGCTATCTTATACAATTTTAGATATCTGACTTAGAGAATTGTGGGATCTGACGCCTTGTCCGCATCAGGTGAGCATTCCGCCATCCACCTGTATCACCTGGCCTGTGATATAACTGCTCATATCACTGCCAAGGAAAATACAACAATTGGCGACATCTACCGGAGTTCCTCCTCTTTTCAATGGAATAGCGTCGCGCCAGGATTGTACGGTTTTTTCATCGAGGCTGGCGGTCATTTCCGTTTCTATAAATCCTGGCGCCACGACGTTACATCTTATTCCACGGCTGCCCAGCTCCAGTGCAATGGATTTGGAAAAACCGATGATTCCCGATTTTGACGCGGCGTAATTAGCCTGGCCGGCATTTCCTTTGACTCCTACAACTGATGACATATTTATGATAGATCCGCTTTTTTGCTTTATAAATGTTTTTGCTGCAGCTTTTACGGTGTTAAAGCACGATTTAAGATTTACGTTGATCACATGATCCCATTGCTCTTCGGTCATCCTTAACAGGAGCGTATCTTGTGTAATCCCAGCATTATTTACAAGAATGTCCAGTTTCCCGAACTCAGCTACTACATTTCCGATCAGTTCTTCGGCAGCGGCAAAATCAGATGCGTCAGACCGGTAACCTTTTGCCTTCACTCCAAAAGAAGACAACTCTTTTTCCAGGGCTTCGCCCTTTTCCACACTAGACAGATAGGTAAATGCAACATAAGCTCCTTGTTCGGCGTATTTTTTTGCGATAGCATTGCCGATACCTTTGGAGGCACCGGTAATCAGGGCAACTTTTCCTTCTAATAATTTCATATTATTATTTTAAATTTTATATCTATTGAACAGTTATGGCTTTTTTAGTTAAAATAATTAATGTTTGCCAAAAATATAGTTTATCACATTAATTGAAAAATTTAGTTTACGTTAGTAAATATATATCTCTAAATAATTGCTAATTCATACTTACTATGCCAGGGATTAAGGAACAGTTGTATCGGTTAAGTCAGGATTTTATTCAAAAGAAAATAAAAGCCGCTCAGGATGGGATAGATGAGCTACAGGAATCGGCCGATCTGGAAACCAAAAGCAGTGTGGGTGATAAGTATGAAACAAATCGTGCTATGATCCACATTGAAAGAGAGAAGTATTCCGCTCAGCTTCTTGAATCCCAAAAGATGCAAAAAGTATTATCTCAAATTAAGCCAAAAAAGACAGATACTAAAGTTGATCTGGGGAGTTTGGCCATAACTAATCTTGGGAGCTATTATTTAAGTATCGCCGCAGGAAGGGTCAAGGTCGAAGGCAAAGATTACTATTTGATTTCCAAAGCTTCACCCGTTGGTCAGCAATTGACCGGCAAAGCCAAAGGAGATAAATTTAAGTTTAATGGCCGGGAATTTGAGATCCTGGAAGTGAATTAAGGTTAGCAAATCAATGAATTATCGGTTGTGGGCAGTGCTTATTTTAAATGCCACTTTGAATATAGCTAAGCAGAAGGTCTCTTGGGCCGTGATACAGACTAAAAGGCGTTCTATGTCAAAGTCACTTGGTATAGGTATTTAGTGTTAGTTAAAATTTATTTATGTTATTTCTCATCGTGACCAAGCCACTACATAACCGAGCGAAAATGTATAATAAACTGGTTAATAATCTCTATTTGATACACTATCCATTAACTTTTCGCCTGCAGGAACCTTTGAGTAACGGCCAAAAAACTTAAATTCGCAAGCGATAATATTAAGAACTGATGAGTAA
>Ga0055477_10000221_pt1 | contig 14684 bp, 15 predicted proteins | sample Muzzi_PWA_D2_FD_57683 | JGI IMG/M metagenome (GOLD analysis project Ga0055477, IMG submission 57683) | Wetland microbial communities from San Francisco Bay, California, USA, that impact long-term carbon sequestration - Muzzi_PWA_D2 | ecosystem: Environmental > Aquatic > Marine > Wetlands ... | reverse complement strand
CGAAAAAAGGCGGGTCCGACTGTCGAAGTCGGCCCGCCAGTTTATCTTTGCCGGTTGCTGCAAACTGCCGGGGACCGGCAGTTTGCAACGGTTTTCCCACGACTCCCGGTATTGCTCTTGGCTGCGGATAGCCGGCCCCACCCCTTGTTAATCGGAGTTGGGCCGCGTCGGCAGGGCCGCCCGTCACCCTCTCGACTGCAACTTGCTGCCCTTACCGGGCGCTATTTCCAGGCCGCGGTTCCTGATCTCCAGCCGGTCGACGATCCGTTTGAGCATCGCTTCGCCCAGGACTTCCGCCCCTTTAAGGAGGCGGGCGTAGTGGTTGCTCTGGCCATAGAGGATGAGCAGTTCGTCGGGTTTCCGGCGTTCGACGAACCAGCCGGGCAGGGCCAGGGCCGGTCGCACCGCGACCGCTTCGCCCAGGTCGTCGCTCAACCATTGGCTCAGGGCGGCCGCCTGCTGTCGAGACCGGTCGATCGCCGCGGTTTCCTTGGCGTTATCCGGGAAGAAGAGGGCCTCGCCGTCGTAAATGACTTTGGCGTCAAGCACCACCCGATCCTTGTCCGGCTTGGGCCTGCCTTTGGTTTCCACCGCGTAGATCCCGGACGGCCCGACCAGGACGTGATCGATATTGTTCCGCCCGGCTGGGAAATCGTGATAGATGTGGAAGCCCTCGCCGGCGAGCTTGTTCAACTCCAGGCCAACCGCCAGTTCGGCATCGAGGCCCTGGAGCAGCCGCACCCGTTCCCGGAGCCGGCGGCTGAAGCTGAGCAGGGGGATGGACAGGAATACGACCAGGATGACGGCGAGCTGCAGATAGTTGCTCCGGACAGGCACAACGCCCCGGGCGAGGGATGCCCCCAGAAGAACGCCGGCCGCCGCGGCCGGGGCCAGGAAGATCAGGATCAGCAGCTCGTTTACCCGGTCGTCGATCCGGGCGATCTTGCCGCGCAGGTAATCGCCGGGACCGCGCAGATTGTCGTCGCTGATGGGGGTGTCCCCGTTCCGCCGCCACCTGAACCAGAGCAGAAAAAACAACCCCGGCACCAGGGCCAGAGCCGCCAACGCCATGCCATGCAATGCCGGGCTTAAGATGCCTTCCACAAATTCCCCCTCCCCGTGATGATTCGCTAAAACTCCGAGAGACCCCCCTGGGCAAAAACGAAACATCTGCCATTATACCCCAGAAGAAGGAATTATTAAATGGAATTGAGCCCCTGGCGGAGCCTTCCCTGAAGCGTTCGGCAACCCCGGCAGGGCTTTCTCCGGCGCTCTCCGGGCCGGATTCCAGGTTAGCCTGTGTTCTTCCCGACCGCCTGCACATAGGCGCAGTAATCGCAATCGGGCGACGGGAAGGGGATCTCCCGCCGGTTCAAACACTCGTGGAGGTCGTGGATGGTCGGCTCGATCCAGGCATCTCGGCCGGTATAGGGGATCAGGTTGATCTCGAACTCCAATCGGGCCTCGAAGGAACCCCTGCCCCGGTCCGCGTTGCAGTAAACGAAGTAACCGGTGGCGGCAACAGGGTAGCCGTTTTGGCGCAGGAGCCACTGGTAGATCTCCATCTGCCGCTTGTAACCGTCCTGCCAGGGCTTGTCGAGGACGGTGATCGGCTCGATCTTGCTGGTCGCCTTGTAGTCGACCACGATGTAGTTGCCGGCCGGGTCCTGCCAGAGGTCGTCGATGGCCCCGAAGATCAGGAGATTGGTGGCGGCGTGGTGGTAGCGGATGCCGGTGAAGTTGGTCCGCCACTTCTCCAGCTCGGCGTGGGGTGCCGGGACCGCCTCGATGCCGAAGCGCTCGATCAAAGGGTGCTTCTCGCCCCGGGCCCGGTAACCGTCGAACTCCCGCTTCAGAAGTTCGTCTACGGCGCTGTTCAGGTTGAAGGGAAAACCGGGCGGCCGGCCCACCCCGAGCCGCCGGTCCAGGTAGAAGCAGCGGGGGCACTCCAGGAAGAGCTCGATCTTGCTGCGGCTCAGCTTGAAGGGCGCGGCGGCGGCGGGCTGGTATAGGTTCCGGGTTCGTTCCGGGTTGTAGTATTCCGACATATTCGATCAACAATTAACGGTTAACAATGAACAGTAGACGGTTGACTACGGACTATTGGCATATAACGGATGACCGTGGTTGATTTTCCGGCTATCCAAGTCACCGAGGATTCTTCCCTGTTGATTATTGTTCATTGCTCATAGTTGGTTGCTTTTCCTTTTTCTCCGGGGTTTCTTCCGTTCCGGTCCGCTGCTCTTCCGGCGCCACTCGGATAAAAAATTGCGCGACTCGCGCAGGTTGGCCCAGAGCAGGGCGAGCATGAACAAACCAACGATGCTGAAGGTTATCGTGATCATGACCCAGGGGGCTACGTGCTCGAAGCGGATCAGGACGTGCTTCCCGTCCACCGCCCGGATAAAGCGGGGGAGCCAGTTGACCTCCCGGTAGACCCAGCCGCCTTCGCCGAAGCCCCAGATCCCCAGAGCCCATTGGCCGATGGCAAATGGGCCCACGGCAAACTGCCCCAAAGCCACCAGCCCGGTGCAGAACTGTCCCAGGACAGCGCCGCCGAAGATGAACTGGCCGATGCCGCCGATCAGGCCGACCCCCATCCAGGCGACGGTAAAGAGGCCGTTGGCGAAGGCCCCGACGGCGACGATGCCATAGGCGTGCTCGCCCACCGCCAGCACCGCCACCGGCGTCACTTTTTCACCCGACTCATCGGGGCCGATGACGATATGGACCAGGGGCAGACGGCCGATAGTGGTGCGGCTTTTGTAATGGTAGCTCATTGTTCGATCACCGGATGCAAACCGTCTTTGATTTCAGCCCGGCGGCACTATAAGCGATTCCGGCAACGGGGCGAAAGGTTCCCGCCCGACTGCCGGGTCGGTGTCCACCGAGAAGAAGTCCAGTATCTCATAGATCCCCAGCATCAGGAAGTACCAGAAGCCGCAGGGAACATTGGCGAAACCGCTGATCTTCTCGTTGCCCAGGGCCGAAGCGACCAGCAGGAAGGTGAAGAACTGCAGGCCCCAGCGCAGGAACAAAGCCAGGCGGCGGTTGGCCGAGGGCGGCCGCAGGCAGTAACCGCCGAACTTGCCGGTCAGGAGGAAAAGGTAGGAAACGTAGCCGTAGATGGTCAGCCGATTCAGCATTGCCCAGGCATAGAAACCGCCGAAGAGCAGGAACAGCAGATACTTGACCGGCCGGCCCCAGGCGCTGGCCGGAACCAGGGAGATCAGACCCAGGAAAACGGTGGCGTGGATTACTCCGAATTCCAGGAGAAACAGTTCCGCCAGCTCATCGCCGTTGCCGGCCGGCCAGGGGTTGCCGCTGCTCCAGAAATAACCGAGCTGGGCGCTGAGCAACAGGTAGGGCCAGCCGGCCAGCAGGGTATTGCCGGTGATCCGATGGCCGAAAAAGCGGATCAGGCGGCCGGGCAGGAAACCTGGGGGTACGTCGGCCAGGGCCAGGATCCGGAGGGTGCCGCGATAGAGAAGGCAGCCGGCCAGCCAAAGCAGCAGGAAACCGAAAATGCCGGCAGCGATCGTCTCGGCCGGCTCTGCCCTCCTTTCGCCGGGAAAGAGGTCGAGACCGAAACCGAGGATCAGCAGGGCGATAAAGAGCAGCAGCGCCCCGCAGCTCAGCTTGAAGAAATGCGCCGGCAACCTGAGGTTTTCGGTGGTGGTCATTGCGGATACCAATTGACAACGATCAAATCAACCTCTCCGGGTTGGCGGGCCGGGCAGATACCTTCACGGTCCTGATCAATCGATAACGACCGAAATACAATAGTGTTGACAAACACTACCACAATAACCTGGCCGTTGCCTGCTGTTAATTGTCCCCCTTTCAAGATCCGGCCTGCCGACCGCTGCGGGGCAATCGGCGCCCCGGCGGCGGACCAGGGGAAAAACCATCCCGATCCGGGGCTATGATGGTGGTCTGAAGCGATTTAAGCGCGTAGTTGTCAGGAGTTGGGTTGACAAGTACGGTCCTGGATGCTAGTTCTATTGATGAAAACTTGAAAAGCGAAAACCTGGCGGCACCAGTCGGCCGTCCCTCTCCGGTTTTTTCTGGTTAAGTGATGGGAAGGAGCCGTTGCCCTTGTTGCCGAATGGCGCCGCCGCAATCCGGGACTCCCCGGAAAGGAGGTGGCCATGGGACTTTTTGGCAAACTTTTCGGCTCCAAACCGCAGTACGAACCCCTGCCGGACGACAGTGAAGCGGCCCGCCAACTCGAAAGCCTGCGGGAACCGCTAGTCTCCTTTGCCGGCCAGACCAGTGATGACCTGGAACTGGTGCCCGCCGACCGGGAAGGCTTCATTTTTATCGGCTCTCCTCCCAAGCGCTTCGGCATCGTCTGGATCGACAGCGACGGCAAGATCAACAATTTCAAGACCCTGGCCGGCGAAAAAGGCGTGAGCGCCGCCCGGCTGCAGGACCTGGTCCAGGAACTGAGCCGGGTCTACCAGGCCAGCTCCGGCGTCACCCGCTACAGTACCAGTCTGGAAGGACGTCCGCTGACCGTCACCCCCAACTCCGAGCTGGCCGCCAGGCTCCGCCAGGTCATCGACGCCGCCGGCTGACCCGGCTGGCGCCGGGCCGGATCAGCCAGCCGGTCCGAAGAGTTGGCGGGCCGCGACGACCGCCGCCGACAGATCCAGGCGGAAGGTGGCGTCGCATTCGCCGTAGTGGGTTGCGGCCCAGTCTTCATAATGTTTCTTCGTACAGAAGAAATTCATCCGGTTTCAACAGTTGGCGGCCCAGTCCCCGTAACGGTCGAGATCGACATGCAGGACCTGGATGGTCGGCGGGTCGGCAACGGCGAGCTCCCCGCCGGCCAGGCTGACGGTCAGTGGCCGGCGGCAGTGGCTGCAGGATGAGGAGATAGTGGCGTCCCGGTCGAATTCGTAAGCGCTGCCCAGTGCGTCCATGGCGCACATGGCATAAAATGCGCGGCCGTCGGCCAGGGTTACCCGGTGGGGGGTCGGCAGGGCCGAGACCGGATAGACGAAGGCGATCTCCCCGCTGCCGGTCCGGACCAGGAGTCCCTTGGCCCGGATGGCTTCGAGCAGCCTTCCGCCCTCCCGCTGCGAGAGATCGGCGGCGGCGGCCGCTTCCTCCGGCAGCAGCGGCCGGCCGGTCCCGATCAGCAGATCCAGCAGGATTTTCCGGAAAGCCCGCTCGACCGGGGTCAACCGCGCGTCCAGGTTGGGGCCGGCCAAGGGCTTATCAGCAGACTGGTCGTTCATATTATTTCACTCCTCCCGAAGGTTTCCACCGGCAAAATCAGGGCTGCACGAGTCCTTTTCATTCCACATTCTTGATTATTGATGTGCCCAGAGTCTTTTCCGCCACCTGGCGGACATCGGCCAGACATCAGCGCCCCCTGGGGTTTTCCGTGGCGCAGCGGCAACCGCCCGCCTTCTTGCTGGCCATGATCTTCTCCATGATCAGCGATTTGCCGTGCTCCCGGATATCACGCTCGATATCCTCGTCGGTGTAGTCGAAACAGTAACAGATCTTCTTGGCCATGGTTTGCCTTCCCTTTGGAATTAGATTCTAAATTCTGCATTTTTAATTCTTAATCTCCCCATCCCTACTCCCCGCCGGTGATCAGGTAGCGCAGGTAGTGGTAGGAGGTGAGAACAGTGTAGAGGGCCAGGAGGACCAGGGAGATCCTGACCGCGGCCAGCCGGTAGCGGCCGGCCGGGACGCTCAGTTCCGGTCTCCGGCCGAGGAGCGCGGCGACCCCGGTCGAGGCGCCGAAGAAGGTCCCGCCGATCAGGGCTGCGTAAATACCCAGGCCTATATAGTGGTATTCGGGCTTAATGATGCAGAAGGGGCAGCGGTGGTTGGGCATCGCGTAGATGTAGCAGGAGATGATCGAGGTGATCACCAGCAGGGACAGGAAGAAGAAGCCGCCCCAGCCCAGACTGTAGATCCCGGTCAGCAGGGAACGCCACCGTCCCGCCCTGCCCCTGAGCAGCAGGATGCCGATCAGGACCAGGCCGAAAATAATGGCGTAATAAGCCGGGAGCAGGACCTCGCGCGGCAGAATGCCGATCAGGTTGCCGCTGTCGGGCCCGGCCTCGGCGAAGACCACCGAGCAGCATGAGGTAATGATGTCGGGATTGATCCCGGCGATGTACAGGGTCTGCAGGGTGAAGTCGGCCAACAGGAAGGGCAGCAGGACCAGCAGGTAGATGAACTTGAGCCGGACCAGCGGGTAGGTCTCAACCCGGATGTCGAGCTGGTGCAGGAGCAGCCAGAAGCCGTAGAGAAAAACCCCGGCCAGCTTGAGGTAGAGGGCGGGCATCCCCAAGGGGTCGGCCAGCAGGCTTCCGGTGGCGCACATGGCCCCGGCGATCACCTGGCTGAACTGGTCGGCAGCCAGGATGAAGAGCAGCAGGGTCAGGAGCTGCAGCCCCAGGCCGTACTGGATCAGGGTGGAGGCCAGCCAGGTCTCGCTTTCCAGGCGGATCTGCAGGTTGGAGTCGCTGGCCGGGTCCCAGTAGCGCAGAACCCGCCAGCCGGTACGGGCGGCGACCCCGACCAGGAACAGCGCGATCGCCCCGCAGGAGGTCAGGGCCAGGCTCCAGATGCTAAGAAACATCGATACGGCCGTCCCTAACGTCGATGATCCGGTCCAGTTCCGGGTATTCGGTGACCAGGGCGTCGTGGGAGGCGATGACGATGGTCTTGCCGTCCCGCTTCAGTTCGGCCATGGTATCCATGAAATCGCGGCTCAGCCTGGAGTCGAGATGGGCGGTGGGTTCGTCGGCCAGGATGATCGGCGGATCGTTGATCAGAGCCCGGGCAATGGCCACCCGCTGCAGTTCGCCGCCGGAGATCTGCCCGGCCGGGAAAGAGGTGCGATGGTCGATGGCCAGGTGCTCCAGGAGCCGGGCCGCCCGGATCCGCCGCTGGGCCGGCGAAACCCCCAGGGGTAGGAGCGGCAGGGTGACGTTGTCCAGAACCGAGAGCTCGGGCAGGACGTTGAACTGCTGGAAGATGAAACCGATATTCCGGCGCCGGTGGATGGTCAGAAAGCGGTCCGGCAGCCGGGAGAGGGGCTTGCCGGAGATAATGGCCCGGCCGCTGGTGGGCGGGAAGATGCAGCCGATGATCGAGAGCAGGGTCGATTTGCCGGAGCCACTGGCGCCGCGCAGGCAGACCATGGAGCCGGTAGGGACCGTAAGCTCGATCTCCCTGAGGGCGGTGACCTCGTTAAGGCGCCCCTGGTTGTATGTCTTGCTGACCTGTTCCAGGAGGATAATCGGTTCGCTGGAGGTGGTCATGTTTCTTCGAGCCTCCATCCTAGCGTACCGCGGCGTCGGGCGGCACGATGGCCGCCCGCCAGGCCGGGATCACGGTGGCGGCGAGATAAGGCACCACCGACAGGATGAAGATCAGCAGCAGGTCGCGGCCGGTCACGGTCGGCAGGAGGTGGAGGCCGGGCTGGATCACCGACCAGCCCAGGAGGATCGGCCGGAACAGCGTGCCGCCCAGGTAGAAGACATGCAGGTAGGCAGCCGAGCAGCCCAGCAGGTAAGCCAGGCTGGAGACGGTCAGGCTCTCCCAGAAACGCAGGACCAGGATGTCACCGGTCTGCCAGCCCAGGACCTTGAGGATGGCGATTTCACGTTTCTCCTCGGCCGACAAGCCCGAGGCCTTGTCCCAGGCCAGGATCACGAAGGCGGCCAGGGCGGCGAGCAGGCAGATCGAGGCGAAACCGCTGCGCCACCCGAAAACCACCTTGTAGGTCTGGCTGATCTGGGGCCGGGTCAGCACCCGGGTGTCGGGCAGGAGTCCGGCGATCTTCCTGGCGATGGTGGAAATTTCGCCGGGATTGGCGACGTAGACGCAGAGGTCGGTGGCGGCCGCGGCCGGGATCGCGAAAAGGTCGCGGGCCGTGTCCGGGGTGGTGAAGATCAGGTCGCTGGTCATCAGCTCGGTGGCGGGTTTGAAAGTGCCGGCCACGGTCAGGGGTATCAGGCTCAGGTCGGGCCGGAACAGGGAGAAGTTGCGGCGCCCCCCGAGTTTGAGGTTACGGACCACACCCGGTCCCAGGACCACTTCGCCCTTTCCCGCCTCCGGCAACCGGCCGTCGATCCCCTTGAAAAGCTGGTCGCCCCGTGGCATACGGCCGGGATCCACCGCCAGCACCATGTAATTGGCGCCGGAGGTCTCATCGAAGTAGTAGCCCCAGATCCGCGGTACGGCAACCCGGATGCCGGGAATGGTGGGCAACCGCTCCAGGTAGGCCAGGGGCACGGCTTCCTGGCGTCCGGCCGACATCTTCTGGACCACGATCTCCGGGGCCTCGGTCAGGAGGCTTTCGGCGGTGGCGGTCAAACTGGCCGAGAGGAACTGGAAAGAGGCGACCAGGAAGATGACTCCGGCGAAAACCAGCATCACCCCGAAATTCTTGCCCTTGCGGCGGCGCAGCGCCGAAAGGGCGTAGTCGAGCAGGTTGAGTTGTTTTTCAAGGGCGGGATTCATTGCCGGTCCTCCGCCGCCCTTGCCGGGTAGGCCCAGAAGGAACCGGAGGGAAAATGCTCCAGGCTGCCCGGGTGGTCCATGAAGGGAGCGATCGGATCGGAGACCGCCGGATTTCTGGTATAACGGGCCTCGGTGGCGAGGCAGAGGTCGGTCAGTCCCAGGGCGGCGGTGACGATGGCGAGCCGGGGCCGCTCATCCTGCCAGTGCAGCCGTTCCCACCGGGACTGCTGGTAAAAGCCGACATCCAGGGTTGCCAGCACCAGCAGGAGCAGGGCCAGCCAGGCGGCGGGACGCAGCGGGAGCTTATTTGCCGCCATCTTTCATGCGATCACCGCCGCGCAGTTCCTCCACCAACTCCGGGGTAATCTCGGCGAAGGAGAGGATCTGCCGGCCGTGGTGATCGGCCATGAAGGACTCGGCCCCGGCCCGGGTGGAAAAAGGAATCAGTTCGTGGCCCATGGGACCGTGCACGTCGCTGCCGACCACGTAGCTGGCCTGGCGGCCGTCGAGCCACTTCAGTGAGTAGTAGTCCTTGACCCAGATCCTGCCCCCCTTCTCCTTGGTTTTGCCGCCGTAGGCGACAGGATCGTAGTAGTAGGCCATCAGGTCCTTGACCCCGTCGAAGTCCCGGTAGATTCCGGGCCCGATCTCCAGCCGGGTCACCCAGACGTCGTATTTGGCCACGAACATGCCGCAGACCGGACAGCGGGCGTCCGGGGGCAGCTGGTCGAGGGTGTTGGCCGGGGCCGGGGCCGGGGCGGCTTCCTCCGTCCGGCCGGCCTCAGCCGGTGCCGAGGCGGACCAGAACCGGCCCAGCATCTCGTCCAGTTCCTTTTCCGTCACTCCGCCCAGGATCGCCCCCATGATCCGGTGGCTGGGATCGAGAACGATTGTCTGGGGCTCGATCTTGATGTTGTACACTTGGGAGACCTGGCGGTTGTAGTCGATGGCCACCGGGAAAGGAATCTGCAGTTCCTCGACAAACTTCTTGACCTGCTCCCGATCCACCGTGGTGGTAATGTAGAGCACCTCCAACCCCTGGTTGTGGTGCTTGCGGTAGTAATCGTTGAAGACCCCGGTGTCGGCCCGGCAGAACTTGCAGTCGGTGACGAAGAAACGCAGCACCACCGGGTGGTTGCTCAGGTCGGCCAGGCGGATCGAGCTGCCATTAAGATCTTCGATCAGAAAATCGGGCGACAGGTCGCCCACCGCCAGTTTCACCTGGTCGCCGCCGGAGCAGGAGGCCAGGAAGAGAACAGCCAGGGTCATGACCAGGTTGCAGCAATGCTTCAGTAATGATTTGCGCTTCATCGTTATTGTTCCTTGCCGGTGGTTTCGCCGAGCCGGCCGTTTTTCATGAAAAAAGTGCGGGGCTGTTTCTGGGTGGTGGCCAGGTGACTGTTGTGGGTGACCACCAGAAAGGTGGTGCCCTGCTCGTTGTACCGGCGGAAGAGCTTGAGGATCTCCATTTCGGTTTCCTCGTCCAGGTCACCGGTGGGTTCGTCGGCCAGGATGATCCGGGGATTGTTGATGAAGGCCCGGGCGATGGCGACCCGCCGCTGCTGCCCGCCCGAGAGCTGTGACGGGAAAGAGTTTTGCTTGCCGTCCAAACCCACCTGTTCGAGCAGCTCCCAGGCCTGGTCGACCTGGCCGGCCGAACGCCTGCGGCCGCCGAAGGAAAGGGGCAGCAGGATGTTCTCGATGGCTGTCAGGGTGGGAATCAGGCTGCTGAACTGGAAAATGAAGCCGATGGTATGGTTGCGCATCACCGCCAGTTCCGCCTCGCTCTGCTCCCAGCAGTTGGTGGCGTCGATCAGTACCCGGCCCCGGTCGGGTCGGGCCAGGCCGCCGATCAGACTCAACAAGGTGGTTTTGCCGGAGCCGGAATGACCGAGGATGGTGACGAACTCGCCCGGCGCCACGGCTAAGGAGACGTCATCGGCAGCCCGTAATTCCCGGTCTTCGATCCGGTAGCTTTTGACCAGATTGGCGCATTCGATCAGCATTGTTTCCGGAGTGGGATAAAATCCTTGCCAAGGAAGGTCGGATATAATAATTGAACATAACTGCCGGTCAGGTTCAAGACCGGCCCTTTGCCACAATTCCAAACTAAATTAAAGAAGGCTTTTCCGCAAGCGTCAATTCCGGAGCCCTTTTTTTACGCTCTGGACAAAGTGTTTCCTTATGGAACGTCGATTATACCTGACAAGCTTATTTGCCGACAAAAATATTAATCTGCAGGTTTTTCCCGGCTCCGGCCGGTGAGCAACAAATAGTTGTCTCTGCATATTTATCATACATAATAAGAGATTAAAGGTCGCAAGATAATATCAGTACTGGTTCTCAAATGTAATTTTATCTTCCCAACCCTACCACTGTGTGGTATTGAAACATTGCTAAGAAAAGATTGCCCCCTGATTCTGGGTAATATGGTTCGGCAGCGACGGACCAAGACACGGTCGCTGCTGCAATTCAATCGAAGGAGGAAGAAAGCATGAAAGTTTCGAAGAAGCTGTTGATAGGATCGGCGCTTACCGGCGCGGTGGCGCTGGGAGTGATCGGCCTGAACCTGCCGCCCAGTGTTTCGGCCATGAGCGACAAGCCCGAGGCCAAGGCCGCGCCGATGGCCAGCGGCAAAACTTACAACGCCACCTTCTACGTGGCCGGCATGGGTGGACACTTCGCCGAGGCCGTAGCCGAGATTGATCCCGGCGCCGAACAGCCGATCAAGGTCACTAAGCTGACCAAGATCGACATCGGCGACCGCGACACCCATCCCACCCATGACGCCCGGATCGACAACAACGACCGAAACACCATGTTCTGGTCGACTTACAAGATCGATAAGGAAGCGCATGGAGTCCATGTCGGCAAAACCGATCTGCGCACCGGCAAGATCATCCAGGACATGATCGTGGATGTTCCCGAGAAGGCAACCAACACTAAATCCATGTACTGCGCCTCCGGCCAGTCCAAGGACACTTTTATCCCCCTGTCCATGACCAGCCTGGGCTACATCGACGTCTTCAACAAGTCCGATCTCAAGAGAACCCAGAGGGTTTTCCTGGAAGGAACCGACGCCGACACCGGCCCCTACAAGTTCTATCACGGCAATTCCAACAATGCCATGAACAGGCTGCTGGTGATCAAAAACGCCGCCGATGCCCCCCACGGCAAGACCAGCGGCAAAATGGACCTGGTCGAACTGGACATGGACAGCCTGAACCAGGGCAAGGTTAAAGTTCTGAACAAGGGCACCGTCGCCGGCACCCCCGGCTCCATCACCTTCCGGGCCTACTACTCCCCGGATGACTCGCTGATCGCCGCTTCCGGCGCCGACGTCATGTTCCTGATCGACGCCAAGACCTTGGAAGCCATCGACGTCGAGCCCATGGGCAACTTGGAGCAGAACCACGACGCCATGTTCACCCCGGACGGCAAGTACATCATCGCCACCTCCCGGACCAAACAGGTCGGTCTGGAGTGCGAAAACCCCGAGAAACCCAAGGAAGGCGAGTTCACCATGGACGGCCAGCTCAAACTCTACGACGTGGCCGCCAAGAAGTTCGTCGGTCAGCCTACTTCGGTCTGCCTGGCCTGCCATACCAAGGAAGGCGTCGAGGAGCATGCCATCCTCTGCGGCCTGGACGCCAACTTCAAGTAAGAGATTTGGACCTTACTCCGCTTGATATTTTGTGCTAAAAAAGAGGGGAACTTTCGGGTTCCCCTCTTTTTTTGTTTGCATTACGGGAAATTTAAGCGAAAGGTGTTCATTTTCTTTGCTTGCCGTTATAGCCGCATAAACTTCGGCGGCGTGAGATGGCTTTATAAGGATTCTACTATTAAAAGCGGCAATGCCGCATTTCCAGCAACTAATTTTATGGCATGCAACCAAATTCAAGTCTGTTTTCACAGGCTCTTCAGGAATAGTATCAATAATGGCCAGAACTGAGAAAATAGCCTCTTTAGGGGCCCTGGCCTGGAAAAGCGTCAGCCGCAAGATCTTCCGCAATATCGTCCTGGTCCTGGCCGTGGCCATGCTGGTCTCACTGTTGGTCTTCGCCCTGCTCTTCAACCGGGCGATCCAGGAAGACATCCGCGAGGCCTCCCGGAAGCTGGGGGCCGACATCGTGGTGGTGCCGGTGGAGGCGGTGGGTTTCGCCGAGGAGTTCATCCTCGAAAGCAGCAAGAAGACTTTCTATATGGACGAGTTTGTCTACGACTCCATGCGGGAGTTGCCGGAAATCGAGCAGGCCACCTACCATATCTACCTGAACACCCTGGATTCCGGCTGCTGCAGCATTGTCGAGGGCCAGGTAGTGGCCATCGACCAGAAGACCGATTTCGTCATCAAGCCCTGGCTCGACACCAAACGGGAACTCCAGGCCGGCGAGGTCTACCTGGGCAGCTACGTCCATGAATACCTGGGTCTGATCGATACCGTCACCCTCTTCGGCAAGCCGATCAAGGTGGTCGGCCACCTGGCCGAAACCGGCACCGGCCTGGACCACGGGGTCTTCATGCGGCGGGAGGACCTCGATTCAATCTCCACCGAGGCCACCGGCCAGCGCCAGGCCAACCAGATATCCATCGTCTTTCTAAAGGTCAGGGAGGGGGTCGACCTGGAGACGGCCGTGACCAGGGTGCGTTCGCTGAACCCCAAGGTGGGGCTGATGACCAGGGGCAGCATCGGCAAGGACGTCCGGGCCACCCTGCGCGACATCATCCGGGTCTTCGCCATCACCATCCTGATCGCCTCGACCCTGTCTGTCCTCCTGGCCTGGTCGACCTTTACGGCCATGACCAACGAGCGCCGGAGAGAAGTAGGCATCCTCCGGGCCCTGGGCGCCAGCCGTGGTCACATCATCCGGTTGTTTCTCGGCGAGGCGGCGATCATCAGCCTGCTGGGCGGGGTGCTGGGCGTGGCGGCCGGCCACCTGCTGCTCAACATCCTGGCCACCGATTTCAACCTGATCAGCCGCCTGGGCCAGCTGCCCATCACCTCCCCGGCAAGTATCTTCTTCAGCCTTCTGGCCATCCTCCTCGGCGGCGGGGTCTGCCTGGTCGGGGCCATCGTGCCGATCTACCGGCTGGCCAGAATGGAGCCCCTGCTGGCCCTGAAAGACGAGTAAAGAATTACCTTAAAGTTTTGATGGCGTTTCGCAGAGCTCAGCGCGGACGGTTGCATGGAGATGGAATCGGCTGGATGTATGAGGGGAAATATAATCCGTAACCTGCCGAAACTTTAGGCACTTTTAACTTTAGGCACTTTAGGCATTTTCTTTTCAAGGTACCTCTATCCCGTATTCCTTGATTTTGTTGAGCAGCGAGGGAAAGCTGAGCTCCAGCAGTTCGGCGGCCCTGGAACGATTGCCGCCGGTAGCCTCCAGGGCCTGGCTGATCAGGCTTTTCTCCCAGTTTTTCTTGGCCTCCTTCAAGGAATAGAGCTTCTCCGGCGGGCCTGGCGGCTGGGATGGTCGGCAGCCGGCATCTTCCTGTAAAATCCCCGGGGGCAGCACCCGACTTTCGGCCAGGACCATGGCCCGTTCCAGGGTGTTTTCCAGTTCCCTGACATTACCGGGCCAGGAGTGGCCCAGCAGTTCGGCCATGGCGGCTGGGCTCACCCCTTCGATGTCCAACCCCAGCTTCTCGTTGAACCTGGCGATGAAATGGCGGCAGAGGAAGGGGATGTCCTCCGGATGCTCTCGCAGAGGCGGCAAGGGGATCGGCATGACGTTCAAACGATAGAAAAGATCCTCCCGAAAGCGGCCGGCGCCGATCTCCTCCTCCAGATGGCGGGAAGTGGCGGCAATGACCCGGACATCGACCTTGCGGGTCTCGGTCGAGCCCACCGGCCTGATCTCACTCTCCTGCAGAACCCTGAGAATCTTGACCTGCAGGGCGACCGGCAGTTCGCCCACCTCGTCCAGGAAAATGGTGCCGCCGTCGGCCTCCTCGAACAACCCTCGATGGTTGCTGGCGGCGCCGGTAAAAGCCCCCTTGACGTGGCCGAAAAGTTCGCTTTCCAGCAAAGTCTCCGGGATGGATCCACAGTTGACCGGCACCAGGTGCTGCTCACCCCTGGGACTGGCGTAATGGATGCCGCGGGCGATAAGTTCCTTGCCGGTGCCGGATTCCCCGGTGATCAGGACCGTGGTGTTGAACCTGGCCACCTTGGCCGCCAG
>Ga0055477_10000219_pt1 | contig 14716 bp, 12 predicted proteins | sample Muzzi_PWA_D2_FD_57683 | JGI IMG/M metagenome (GOLD analysis project Ga0055477, IMG submission 57683) | Wetland microbial communities from San Francisco Bay, California, USA, that impact long-term carbon sequestration - Muzzi_PWA_D2 | ecosystem: Environmental > Aquatic > Marine > Wetlands ... | reverse complement strand
CTCTCGGTCTGGCTGGCGGCTGGGATCTGCGCGGCCGGGGAGGGTCTGGACTTTCAGAATGGCCAGGTCCGGCTGGGCTACAGTATCGGCTACCTGGTCGGCGGCGATTTTTTGAGCCAGAAGAGGGTACTCAATCAGGATCTGTTGCTGCAGGGGATCGCCGATGCCCTGGCCGGCACCAAGCCTCGATTGAGCAAGGAACGGATGAACAACACTCTCAGTGAGATGGAAAAGGCCCTGGCCCTCCGGGAACTGGAGCAGGTCGCCAAGCCGGCGCCACAGCCGCAGTAGCCTTTTGGCAAAGAGAGGAACACCCGGAGCCCGGTGGCGAATGAATTCGCTCCGGGCTTTTTTTTGCAACAGGCGCCGGGGGCCTATCCTTCACGCCAGGGTAGATCCCGAGGGGCGGCAGCCCGCCACGCGGCGATGATTTCCCCGGCCCGGGCGAGGTCCGCCGCCGCCACCAGCAGTACTCCCCAGCCCTTCTGGTTCTGAAAGATGCCGTCAAAGGCGGAGTCGTGATAGGAGCGGATCCGGGCGGTGATACCGTGCTCGGCCAGGACGCTCTGGAGGGCCACGGCCTCCGCTTCGTTTTCCGGGATGAGCAGTTTTTGCATCTCTGACAATGGCATGATTGATATCTCCCTTTCTGCCACCGAATAAATCACCATTCCCGGGGCCGGACTCTTGAATGTTGGTCAGGCCGGTACCAGGAGCAGCAGCCTGGTGGTCCGGGACTGGACCCGGGCCGCCACGCTGTTGGCCCAGAAGGCGCGGGCGCCGGCCTTGCCGTGGGTGGCCAGGACGATCATTTCGGTTTCGGCGTCAGCCGCCGCTTCGACAATCCCGTCCGCCACATCGCCGTGGCGCAGTTCGATCCCGGCCTCGATCCCCTGCGCCGCCGCCCGCTCCCGAATCCCGGCCAGATAGTCCTGGAGATTGGCGGCCGCCAGGTTCTGCATGGTGCGGGTGGTTCCCGGCAGAAACCGGGCCAGGGTGGCATCGGGCCCGGCCAGTACCGACGGGGACGGAATCACCGATAGCAGCTGCAGGCGGCTGCCGGTTGCCCCGGCCAGAGCCAGGGTCGGGGCCAGCCCGCCTTCGTGGCGGCTGGTGCCGTCCAGGGGGATCAGCAGGCGGGACAGTGAAAAGCTCCGGTCCAGGTGCGCTTCCGGCCGCACCAGGAGCAGCGGGGTGCGCCCCAGGGCCACTACCCGCTGGGCCAGGCTGCCCCGCAGTAAACGCTCCAGGCGGCCGGGGCCGTGGGTGCTCATCAGGATCAGGTCCGGACGCAATTCCTCTTCATGGGCGACGATACCGCCGGCGACATCGGCAGCGCCGGGGGAGTGGATATGGCAGTCCCAATCCTGCCCGGTTCCCGAGTAGCTGGTGCGAAGTCCCTCCAGATACTGCTGCGCCTCGGTCGCATCGCGTAGGTGCGGTTCGCCGTGGACTTCCTCCGGGGCGTCCTTCTCGACCACGTGAATCAGGGTGATACGGGCGTGCAGATTACCGGCCAGGTAAGCCGCGACCGGCAGGGGGGCCTCGGCCAGGGTCGATCCGTCCAGCGGAACCAGGATGTGTTTGAACATGGCTTACATACCTCGAAAGGTCTGATAGAGCAGATAGAGGTTCAAGGCTACGATCAGGGCCGCCACCAGCCAGGCCAGCATGGTGGTCCCGCGCCGGTTGGCCAGTTCGCCCATCACCTGTTGCCGGCTGGTGAAGATAACCAGCGGCACCACCGCGAAAGGCAGGCCGAAACTCAGCACCACCTGGCTCAGCACCAGGGTGCGGGTGGGGTCGAAACCCATGGCGATGACCGCCAGGGAGGGCAGGATGGTGACCAGGCGCCGCACCCAGATCGGGATGTGCCGTTCCAGGAAGCCCTGCATGATCACCTGGCCGGCCATGGTTCCGACCGTGGTTGAGGCCAGGCCCGCGGCCAGCAGCGAAATGGCGAAGACCCAGCCCGCCGCCGCACCCAGCAGCGGCTCCAGGGTACGGTGGGCATCTTCGATGGTGGCGATATCGGCATGGCCGGAATGATGAAAGGTGGCGGCGGCCATCATCAGCATGGCGGCGTTGACGAAGCCGGCCACGCTCATGGCGATGGTGACGTCGGCTACTTCAAAGAAGAAGAGGCGCCGCTTCTGGACCGGGTTGGCGGCGACGATCCTCCCTTGGGTCAGAGAAGAGTGGAGGAAGATCACGTGCGGCATGATGGTGGCCCCGAGGATGCCGGTGGCCAGCAGGACACTCTCGCTGCCGGAGAAAAGAGGCACTACGGCATGGTAGGCCACCTGGCCCCAGTCCGGTTTATCCAGGAAGGTCTCTACCACATAGCAAATGGCGATCACCCCGAGCAGGGCGGTGATCACCGCCTCCAGGGGCCGGAAGCCCCGCGACTGCAAGGCCAGGATCAGGAAGGTCACCACGGCTGTGATGATCCCTGCAGTAAGAAGGTCCATACCGAAGAGGAGGTTGAAGCCCACCGCCGCCCCGACGAATTCGGCCAGGTCGGTGGCGATGGCCACCAGTTCCATGGCTACCCACATCCCCCAGACGAGGGGGCGGGGAAAGTGATCGCGGCAGAGTTCGGCCAGGTTGCGACCGGTGGCGATGCCCAGCTTGGCGGCGAGGATCTGGATCAGCATGGCCATCAGGTTGCTGGCCACCACCACCCAGAGCAGTGTATAGCCGAACTTGGCGCCGCCCTCGATGTTGGTGGCGAAGTTGCCGGGATCGACGTAGGCGATGGAGGCGATGAAGGCCGGGCCCAGGAAGGGCAGCAGCTTGGCCAGGCCGCGCCGCGAGTTCCCGCCGTTCAACACCTGGCTGGCCGCGGCCAGGGTCCTGGCATCGCCGCTGCTCTGCCTGTCGGAATTATTCATAAGGTTGGTTCCCCCGAAACGGGGTTGCTTCCGGTCCGCCGCCTGAGTCCTCCCGGGCGACAGGTATTGCCGCAGTTCTATACAGGTTAAGGGAAAAGCCGTACTTACGCCACCTCAACTTCGGGACCGGAATTTTTTTCCCGCTCGGCGATGGTCCAGAAGGCGCGGATTATCGGATTGGCCAGGTTCCGGGCCGGAGTGCAGACCCCCACCGAGAAAGGGGCCAGCTCCGGACTCACTTCCAGGATGCGAATCTGCTTCTTCAAGGGGCTGTTTTCCAGGACCAGTCTCGGCACCACCCCGATCCCGCAGCCCAGGCTGACCATGGCGATGATCGCCTCGTTGCCGGCGACTTGGGCATAGATGTTGGGTTCGATTTGGCGGGCGGCCAGCCAGCGGTCCAGCCGCTCCCGGCTCAGGCCCCGTTCGGCCATGATCAGCGGGGTGCACTGCCAGTCGATCTCTTTACCTTCATGGCTTACCGCCCCAGGGAAACGGGCCGGTCCTATAAAGACCAGCGGCGTCTCGATAATCTTCAGGAATTCCAAACCAGGCGGGATGTTGTCGGGCAGGGCGGCGATGACCACCTCGGCTTCGTCGTTGCGCAGCTTGACCAAGGCCCGGGCGGCGTCGCCGGTCTGCAGGTTGAGGTGGACCCGGGGGTATTCCTCGCGGAAGCGGCCGAGCAGCTTGGGAAGAATGCCGTAAACGGCGGTTACCGAGCAGTAAAGGCTGAGCTGGCCGCCGGGCATCTCGCCGGCGCTCAGGCGGTTGATCAGTTCCTGCCAGCGTTGTAGGGCGTCTTCGGCGTACTCCCGGAAGAGTTCGCCGGCCGGGGTCAGGGCCACCGAGCGGTTGTCGCGGATGAAGAGCCGGTGCCCCAGTTCCTCCTCCAAGCGCTGGATGGTCCGGGTCAGGGCCGAGGGGGTCAGGTTGCAGGCCCGGCTGGTCCGCCCGAAGTGCAGGGAGGAGGCCAGGTGGCGGAATAGTTTCAGTTCCTGGATGTTCATCTATAAAGATAGTTTTAAGTTATAAGTTTAAAGTTATAAATTGTTGAATTTGTTTACGACATTGAGTGTAACGGGGGGGGGCTGGTTTAGTGGCATTAGATTTTCTCGAAGTACTTACCGCGGGATTAAGCGGTAAAATAATCAAATCAGTAACCACCGCAACTTTAGGCACTTATAAATTATAACTTTAAAATGTTTTATCAGGCCCTAAGATATCATATTGCGTCATGCGCAATATGATATCGCTAATAATGCACTTGACGCAACCACAAATAAGATGGCAGAATCGCTTATCATTATAAAAACGCCAGAGCAACAACTAAAGAAGGAGAACCAGATGTCCGGCAATTACTTCAACACCCTGCCGCTGCGGCTGCAGTTGGAAGAACTCGGCCAGTGCCGTTTCATGGATGCCTCGGAATTCGACGGGGTCAAGGCCCTAAAGCGCAAGAAGATCGTCATCGTCGGCTGCGGCGCCCAGGGGCTGCATCAGGGCCTGAACCTGCGGGACAGCGGTCTCGACGTTTCCTATACCCTGCGGCCCGAGGCCATCAAGGAGAAGCGCCAGTCCTGGAAGAACGCCACTTCCAACGGCTTCAAGGTCGGCACCTACAAGGAGCTGATCCCCACCGCCGACCTGGTCATCAACCTGACCCCGGACAAGCAGCATACCTCGGTGGTCAAGGCGATCATGCCGCTGATGAAGAAGGGCGCCTGCCTCTCCTATTCGCACGGTTTCAACATCGTCGAGGAAGGCATGGAGATCAGGAAGGACCTGACCGTAATCATGGTCGCCCCCAAATCTCCCGGCACCGAGGTGCGCGAGGAGTACAAGCGCGGCTTCGGCGTGCCCACCCTGATCGCCGTCCACCGTTTGAACGATCCCAAGGGCGAGGGCTGGGACCTGGCCAAGGCCTACGCCTGCGGCACCGGCGGCGACCGGGCCGGGGTGCTGCAGTCCTCCTTCGTGGCCGAGGTCAAGTCCGACCTGATGGGCGAGCAGACCATCCTCTGCGGCGTGCTCCAGGCCGGTTCCCTGCTCTGCTTCGACAAGATGATCGAGAAGGGCATCGAGAAAGGCTACGCCTCCAAGTTGGTCCAGTACGGCTGGGAGACCATCACCGAGGCCCTGAAGCACGGCGGAATCACCAACATGATGGATCGTCTGAGCAATCCGGCCAAGCTCAAGGCCTTCGCCCTGGCCGAGGAGCTGAAGGCGATTCTTACACCCCTGTACAATCGGCATATGGACAACATCATGTCCGGCGAGTTCTCCAAGACCATGATGGCGGACTGGGCCAAAGACGACAAGGACCTCCTCAAGTGGCGGGCGGCCACCGGCAAGACCGCTTTTGAGAAATCGACCTCCACCAAGAAGAAGATTAGCGAGCAGGAGTACTTCGATAGCGGCATCCTGATGGTGGCCCTGGTCAAGGCCGGAGTCGAACTGGCCTTCGATACCATGGTTTCGGCCGGGATCAAGGACGAATCGGCCTACTACGAATCCCTGCACGAGCTGCCGCTGATCGCCAACCTGATCGCCCGCAAGAAGCTCTACGAGATGAACGTGGTGATTTCCGACACCGCCGAATACGGCTGCTACCTCTTCGCCCACGCCGCCGTGCCGCTGCTCGCCAAGTTCATGAAGAAGATCGACACCGATGTGATCGGCAAGGGGCTCGCTAACAAGGACAACGGGGTCAAGAACGTCGAACTGGTCGGGGTCAACGAGGCGATCAGATACACCGGTATCGAGATCATCGGCGCCGAGTTGCGCTCCTATATGGGGGCCATGAAGCCGATCCTGTAATTCGTGACGGCCGATCTCCGTTGTTTCGTCGGAGTAGGTTCAGGCCTGCTACTTTGGTGATCGCAATAGTGTCTGAAGTTTAAAGTTAAAAGTTGCGGAATTAATACGAGTAGTTGAAGGCGGCCCTGACCGGGGCCGCCTTTTTTATGCTGGATATGGGCAGTTGTACACCAGGTGGCAAACAGGTCCTGCCTGAGTTTCGATCAAGTTGGGTCATCCTTCGATCCTTCACCGAGCTCTGAATCAGGATGAGCGAGGTTGAATCGATTGCAGAATAGATACAGCAGGATATCAAAAAGAAATTCCGTTCATCCTGAGCTTGTCGAAGGGTGATTGCCCGAGAGCTTCGATGAAAATTGGATTTTTAATTACCTTTGAGACCCAGTGCCAACTTGCTATTGAAGTCGCTCCCGCATTATAAAAAGGCTGGTTGATGTTTTGTCTACACAGGTAATTCAAAGTAATGACAGGTAAACGGATGGGCGATGCTTTGCACAGTGAACCGGAAGCCCGGCGGCGGACCAAGATCGTCGCCACCCTGGGGCCGGCCACCGAGACTCAGGAGCGGATAGAACAACTGATCCGGCTCGGGGTCAATGTTTTCCGCTTGAACTTCTCCCATGCCGATCACGACTATCATGGCCGGCTGATCGACCGGGTTCGCGGTTGCGCCGAGCGGCTCGGGGCGGTGGTCGCCATCCTGCAGGATATCTCCGGCCCGAAGATCCGGGTGGAAGCCATGGAGCCCCGCCTGCTCCACCAGGGCGAGGAACTGCTGATTCGCCGGGGTCCGGTGGCGCCGGGCGGGGAGGGGATCGCCCTCAACTATCCCGAGGCCCTGGAGTCCCTGGCGCTGGGCGACCAGATCTTCTTCGCTGACGGCAGCATCCGGGCTACGGTAGTGAAAATCACCGCTGAGGGCGTGCTGGTCAAGGTTCTGCAGGGCGGCAACCTCAGCACCCGCAAGGGCGTCAACCTGCCGGTCAAGGGGCTCAACCTCTCGACCCTGACCGCCAAGGATCGCGACGATCTGCTCTTCGGGGTGGCGCACGGGGTAGACCTGGTGGCGGTTTCCTTCATTCGCACCGCCGCCGATTTAAAGGCGGCGCGGCAGGTGATCCGGGAGGCTGGCGGCGACTGCCCGCTCTTCGCCAAGATCGAAAAGGGCGAGGCCCTGGACAACCTGGAGGAGATCATCGAGGAGGCCGACGGTATTCTCATCGCCCGGGGGGACCTGGGGGTGGAAATCGGCCTGCACCGGGTACCGGTGGTCCAGAAGAGCATCCTCCGTCAGGCCGGCAACCGGGGTATGCCGGTGATAGTCGCCACCCAGATGCTGACTTCCATGGTCACCTCGCCCTATCCGACCCGGGCCGAGGTATCCGACGTGGCCAACGCGGTGCTGGATGGGGCCGACGCCGTGATGCTCTCCGAAGAGACCACGGTGGGCAGCTATCCGGGCGAGGCGGTGACCATGCTCGACCTGACTATCCGCGAAACCGAGACTTGTTACCCCTGGTTCCGCGACTTCCAGGAACAGCGCGGCCAGCGCCGGGCCTTCGCGGCGGCGGCGGTCACCTTGCAGCGCACCACCGGGGCGGCCGGCATCGTCTCCTTTACCGAAAGCGGCCTCACCGCCCTGATGGTGGCCCAGCAGCGGCCCAGCACCCGGCTCCTGGCCGCGACCAGCAATCCCCGGACCCTGCGGCGACTGGCCGTGGTCTGGGGCATCGAACCGGTCTGGATGCCGGTTTCCTACGTCAACAGCGACGAGGCCATCTATCATTTCTTCCAGCAGACCCGGGAACGGGTTAGAATCGACCAGGAGCATTTCTACATCGCCACCATTGGCCGCCACTCCGACCGCAGCGGCTCCACCAACCTGCTGGTCCTGGTCGACCGGGACAGCTTCGAGCAGCTGGCCGGGACCTATGGCTATTAGAGGAGTTGGCGATATTTCCATCAATAATCGGGATTTGAAGCCTCTTCATAAATCGCCGAAAGTAAAAGGTTCGTACTTCGACAGGCTCAATACGTCCGTGTTGAATTAATCTGTTTATCCGTTGCCACGAAATATTCGAGAAACCCATCATGAAACGAAAACTTATCGTCGTCGCCGTCATCGCGGCGTTGCTGCTCGGCGGCTGGTATCTCTACCGGCGCAACCTGGTCGCGACCAACGGGTTCCTGCGCACCACCGGCACGGTGGAAGGCAGGGAGGTCAACATCACCACCAGGGTCTCCGGCCGCATCGCCACCCTCAAGCCTCGGGAAGGCGAGAGGGTGGCAGCCGGCGAAACCGTTTTGACCCTGGACAACAGTGATCTGCAAGCCCAGACCCGTTCGGCCGAGGCCGGGTTGGAAAAGGCCCAGGCCCAGATCCGGGTCGATGAGGCCCAGATCGCCAGCCTCAAGGCGGGACTGGCCGCTGCCAGCGCCGAGATCCTCACCGCCCGGGCCAATCTCAACCAGAGCCGGGTCCAGGCGGGGAACGCCAACCTCCATCTGGAGCGCTTACAGAATCTCTACGAACAAAACGGAGTGGCCAAGGATACCTTGGATGTCGCCACCACCACCCGGGATTCGGCTGTGGCGGCGGTCCAGGCGGCCGAGGCTCGGGTGGAGTCGGCCCAGGCCGCCCGGCTGGGCGCCGAAGCTCAGCTGAAAATGGCCGGAAGCCAGCTGGGTCTGGCCCGGGCCGGGATCAATCAGGCCCGGGCCGAGCTCGCCTACCAGCAGGCCAAGCTGGCCGAGACCACGGTGGCCAGCCCGATCAACGGTACCGTGGTCTACCGCGCCTTGGAGGTGGGCGAAACCGTGGCGCCGGAGATGACCGTCCTGACCCTGGTGGATTACGAACACCTGACCATCCGGGTCGATATCGACGAATCCCGGTTGGGCAGCATCAAACCAGGAGATCCGGCGCTGATCCGCCTCGACGATCGCCCCAACCTGGCCTTCAAAGGCCGGATAGCCGCCATCAACCGCTACGGTGACTTCGCCACCCAGCGCGATGTGGCGGCCGGGCGTCAGGACATCCGGACCTTCCGGGTGACCATCGTCCTGGAGCCGGGCCAGGCCGGGCTCAACCCCGGCATGACCGTCCGGGTCGAGATCCCCAACCCGCAGGGGGCGCGCTAGGTCATGTCCGACAAGATCGCCGTGGAGGTCCGCGGCCTGACCAAAAAGTATGGCGACTTCACGGCGGTGGACGACATCAGCTTCAGTGTCGCCGAGGGCGAGATCTTCGGCTCCCTGGGTCCCAACGGGGCCGGCAAGACCACCCTGATCCGCATGCTCACCACTCTGATGAAACCGAGCGGAGGCTACGCCCGGGTGGCCTGCTGCGAGGTGGTCAAGGAACCGGAAGAGGTGCGGCGCGCCATCGGCGTGGTTCCCCAGGCCATGACCAGTGATCTCGACCTGACCGGCTTTGAGAACATGGACATTTACGGCCGCTTTTACAATATCCCCGGGCGGGAGCGGCGAGAGCGGATCGACTACCTTTTGGAGACGGTCGGGTTGGCTGAGCGGGCCGGCGAGCTGGTGGCTGCCTACTCGGGTGGTATGAGGCGCAGGCTGGAAATCGCCCGGGTGCTGATCCACAAACCCAAAGTTCTCTTCCTCGACGAACCCACCACCGGCCTCGACCCCCAGTCGCGGCGGGTGATCTGGGATTTTCTCAACCGGTTCAAGGAAGGAGACGCCATGACCATCTTCCTCACCACCCATTATATGGACGAGGCCGAGGAGTTCTGCGACCGGGTGGCGATCATCGACCACGGCCGCATCGTGGTGCTGGGCAGCCCGGCCGAGCTGAAAGCGCAGGTGCCCAATAGCGACTACATCTCGCTGCGTTTGGACGCGGTCAGCGACACCATGCTCGCCAATCTTCGGGCTCTGCCCTTTGTCGCCTCGGTCAGCGCCACCGGTCTGGAGGTGCGGGCGGCGGTGGACAACGGGGCCAAAAACCTCCTGGCCCTGCTGGAGAGTGTCCGGGCCTCGGGCGGGCTGGTGCTGGCCACCGCCATCCACGAGCAGTCCCTGGAAGATGTCTTCATCCACCACACCGGCAAGGCGCTGCGGGACGAAACCCGCAAGGTGGACTTCCTGGTCGGGGCCGGTGCGCCGCGTCTCAGGTGAGCGGAGGGGGCGCATCTTCACGCCCTTGCGGCTGTCCGCATAGTCGACTATAGCGGGTAGCCGCAAGAACGCAAATCTGCACCCCCTCCGCTCACCTGAGTGTTGTTGGATTAGATCGGTAACTTATCGATATGTTTGGCGATCGCCTGAAGATAGGCACTGGATAGGGAAGGAGAATAGAGATGAGAATGCTGGCGGTCATCGACCGGGACCTCAAAAAATTCCGGCGCAATCCTCTGGTGTTGGCCATGAGCATCATGATGCCGATCCTCTATCTGATGATTCTCGGCCATTCCTTCCAGGGCAAGCTCAAGGGTTTGCCGCTGGCGGTGGTCAAGCAGGAGGACGGTGGGGCCGCCCGGCGGCTGCTGGAAAACCTCAAGGCCGTCGAAACCGGCCCCCAAACCCTGCGGTTGCGGCTGCTGAGCGATCAGGAGTCGGCCCTGGCCGGGGTCCACGACGGTGACTACAAGGGGGCCCTGATCATTCCCGTCGATTTCAGCCGGCGGGTCGCCCAACGCAACAAGCCGGAGATCGGGCTCTTCCTCGACAATACCGACGCCATCTCGGCGGAAACTATCCGGGGGGTGGTGGGTGGCGCCCTGCAGAGTGTGGGGAGAGATTACGTCGCCATTCGCGAGGCGCAGGGACAGACTTATCTACGTGATGTCAACCTTTACCGGCAGGTCGATTATTTTCAGTCCCTGGTGCCGGGGGTGGTGATCATGGCGGTCTTTCTGGGCAGCCTCACCACCGGCGCCTTCAACCTGGTGATGGACCGCTTCCTGGGGGTGGACGAGAGCTACATGCTCACCCCGCTGACCAAGACCGACATCGTCGGCGGATTGATTTTAAGCGGCCTGTTCATCACCACCTGCATCGCCTTTGTGATCTTCTCGATCAGCATCATGATCACCGGCATTCCCTTCGACCACTTCCTGCGCCAGTTCCTGGAGATCCTGGCGGTGATCATCCTGACCACCCTGGGGTTGCTCAGCCTGATGTTCCTGATCCTGGGCCGCTTCAATCATCCCCGGATCGTCGGCATCCTGAGCGGCTTTCTGAACGTGATCCTTTTCTTTCCCAGCGGGGCGATCTACCCCATCGCCAGCTTTCCAGGCTGGCTGCAGACCTTCGCCAGGATCAACCCGGAAGCCTACGCGGTCCATGCCCTCAAGTCCATCCTCTTCAAGGACGAGAGCCTGGCCGCAGTCGGACCCGACCTGCTTTTTCTGGCCGGTTTCGCAGCGACTCTGATGGTGATGGCGGTCCTGACCTTCCGCCGCAAGGTTTAGCAGTCCGATTGAATAACCTTCGTTCCGGCATTGCGGGGAACGTTTGGGCTTTGAAGCTATTTTTACCTCACGCCTTGATTAAGGCCCGGCAGCGCCCTTCCAAACCGACACTTGAGCGCCACCCCGGTCGCAGCGGTGCCATTCCCTTTCGAACAAAGAGATTGACAGGACAGGCTTCTACCGGCTTCTGTTAATAACCTGTTGAAAAATATGTTGATAACCCTGTGCATAACCCTGTTGATATCTTTGTCAATAACCAGAACCGGGAGATAACCGATGAGCAAGTTCTTTATGGCGCTGGGCCTGCTGGTTGTTCTGTGGGTGGCCGTTCCGGCCCAAAGTGGTATTTCTGGAGAGGGTTTAATGGCTTATCTGCCGCGAAGCTTGGATGGTGTGGCAGTAAAGACCTGCGGGCTGGAGGTCGGCGGCCAAGGCGATTGCAGCCCGGAGACCTTGGGGGCAGCGGCTCTTGATTCGGCCCGGCTTGGTTTTACCATGCTGACGCTTTCCGGGTTGACCGGCTCTGATGACACGAGATGGGATCAGGTGGTCTACGGGGTTACCGATAGGTTGTGCTCCGAGGGCGGCGCCAGTATGGGGGTGATGCATCTTACCGCGCCGGGGATTTTCAAGGAAAACCTGAAGGAACTGGACGAGATGATCGCGGCCGGGAAATTGCCGCTGGAAGTGAACAACATCGCCGGGGTCGATTTCTATGTCGGCTACCTGCGAAACCGGGATTGCATCATGGCCTTCGGCTACCCGAACGACGGCCTGGTCATGCTGGCATTTGCCGGCCAGGAAGAGAGGGAAAAGGTCAAGCAGGTGGTCAAATCCATGCTTGAAGAAGGTGCAAAAGGCACTAATTAAGTCCGAGCACCCTGGCCGGGTATGAACTTCGTGAAGCAATCTCGCCCTTTAGAGCTGGATGTCGGGAACAATCGACGCCCCTGATATTGGAACAATGGAGGTGGCTGATGTCTTTTTTCAACTGGCTCGGTTTACTGCTCATCGTCATCGGTTCCGGTTTCCTCGGTTATGAACATTACAGCATTCGCACCGGCCAGGTCGTCCAGGGCTCGGTGATAGAGCTCCTCCTCAGCCGAGGCTCCAAGGGCGGGACGCTTTACGCTCCCAAAATCCGCTTCACCACACTGGATCAGCGCGAGATCGTTTTCCAAAGCGGCATGGCGACGTCTGAGCCGGGTGTCGCGGTCGGCGATTTGGTCCCGCTGTCCTATAACCGGTCCCACCCGGAAAAAGCCCGCATCCTCCGTTTTGGATACCGCTTTGCTATCTGGTACTGCCTTGTCGGGGTCGGCTTGCTGATCGTCTTCATCAACTTCGGCTTCATGTATGGTAATGAATTTATCCGCAAGACCTATCTGTCTTAAACTCTCGTGAGTTCCTGGCATCGCAGATAAGTCACCAACATCTATGTGCTTCCCTCTTTTTCCTCCCACCTTTTCTCTCTGTCGCTCTGGTTAGGGCCTTGATCCGATCATCCCTGGGGTGTGATATTAGACGACTGTTCCGTCAATTTCGGGTGTTACAGCAGGGTGCTGGCCAGATCGGCCAGGCGTGAGCGTTCCCCCTTTTCCAGGTTGAGGTGGGCGTAAAGTGGTTGGCCCTGCATCTTGGTGATGAGATAGCTGAGCCCGTTAGAATGGCTGTTGAGATAGGGGTGGTCGATCTGGAAGATATCGCCGGTGAAGACGATCTTGGTGCCCTCGCCGGCCCGGGTGATGATGGTCTTGATTTCATGGGGGGTGAGGTTCTGCGCTTCATCGACGATAAAGAAGATCTTGACCAGGGAGCGTCCCCGGATGTAAGCGAGAGGGGTTATGACCAGTTTTTCCTCCTGCAGCAGCTCGCTGATCCTCTTGCCCCGGCCGTTGTCTTCATTCATCTGCAGCACGGCCAGGTTGTCGAACAAGGGCTGCATGTAGGGATCGAGTTTGGCGTGCAGGTCGCCGGGCAGGTAGCCCAGGTCCTTGTTGCTGAGTGGCACCACCGGCCGGGCCATGAAGATCTGCCGATACATTCGGCGATTCTGCAGGGCGGCGGCCAGGGCCAGCAGGGTCTTGCCGCTGCCGGCTTTGCCGGTGATGGTGACCAGATCGATTTCCGGATTGAGCAGGGCCGCCAGCGCGAAGGTCTGTTCGGAGTTACGGGGAGTGATCCCGTAGCAGGCTTCCTTGCCGACCCGGCGGATTAAGCCGCTGCCTGCATCGTGATACCCCAGGGCGGAGCGCTTTTCGTTTCTGAGCACCAGGAATTCGTTGGGCAGGATGACCGGTTTTTCGGCCAGGTCTTCCACCGCGAAACTCCCGGCGCCGTTAAAGATCTGACTGACGAGTTCGTCGGGGATTCCTTCCAGGAGCCGATGCCCCTTGTAGATGGCGTCCAGGTCCTGGACCTGGTCGTTTTTGTAGTCTTCGGCGATTAAACCCACGGCAATCGCCTTCATCCGCAGATTGACATCCTTGGAAACCAGGATGACCTGACGCTTCCGGTCTTCCTCGGCGAGCCGAAGGGCGATATTGAGAATCCGATGATCCGCCTTGTTCTCCGGAAAGGAGCGGGCCAGATCGCCTTGAAAATCACTTTCCAGCTTGACGCTGATCCGGCCCAGTCCGTGGGCGATCGGCACGCCGCCATTCAGGAGCTTGCCGTGGCTCAGTTCGTCGAGCAGCCGGGTGAACTGTCGGGCATGGAAGTTAAGGGATTCATTGCCCTTTTTGAATTGGTCGAGTTCTTCAAGAACGGTGATCGGAATGGCGATGTCGTGCTCCTCGAAACGATAGGCGCAGGAGCTGTCATGCAGAATGACATTAGTGTCCAGAACGTAGAGTTTCCTTTTCTTGCGAGGTGCCATTCAGCCTCCGTCTTGGTGGTTGGTTGTTGAAAAATGCCGGGTGCCCAAATAGTGGCGGCCGGCATGAGTATACGGTACAGGATGAACAGGTGGTGAAAGAATCGCCAGGCGCAGTATTCTCGGTGAAAAATCTCTGTAAGGGCTTGGAACTCGTCGGAGAAAAAGTGCTGCCGGTGGTGGAGGGATGACTGCAGGTCTTGCGTGTGCTGATGCCGAAGGAAACCTGGCCAGGTCGGGGTTTCCCGTGATCCAGTGTATCCTCGGCTGGAAACAGATATTCGGACTCGCGATTTTTCAGGAGATCAGGGGAGGATGCGCTCTTCACCCTTGAGGCACCCAGGTGCCGGCAGGACAGCCGTATGGAGGGTTCCGCTTGTTCTTCATCAACCATTCTCCTGCCGGTTGCGACCGCTGACCGGACTTTAAGAGGTGATTGTTAGAAATCGGTCAGGAAAAGATTTGTTTTTTATCGCCAGCCAACGCTGGTGGGTTGCTCCGGACAACTCCTTCAGCTGCTTAACCCAGGTTTGTATGCCGCTACAGGGCGCCGTGGCTCCCGCGTGTCTATTATCGTCGGCAGTGCCGTCATTGATGCTTCTCATCTATTCTACATCGAGTCCGCGAACAGGTCGATGATTAAGTAGATCCGGTGAAGTCCGACAGCTAGTGAAAAATCCATACGTTTC
>Ga0055477_10000218_pt1 | contig 14771 bp, 10 predicted proteins | sample Muzzi_PWA_D2_FD_57683 | JGI IMG/M metagenome (GOLD analysis project Ga0055477, IMG submission 57683) | Wetland microbial communities from San Francisco Bay, California, USA, that impact long-term carbon sequestration - Muzzi_PWA_D2 | ecosystem: Environmental > Aquatic > Marine > Wetlands ... | reverse complement strand
GGCGGCCGGAACCCTGCTGCGCCCGCCGGAGATCAGTCTGCTGGCCTCTTTCGGTCAGTCATTGGTGTCGGTGCACCGGCGGCCGCGAGTGGCGATCCTTTCGACCGGCGATGAACTGGTCGAACTCGGCATGCCGCTGGGGACGGGACAGATCATCAACAGCAACGCTCTCTCGCTGGCGGCTGCGGTCCGCGAAGCCGGTGGTGAGCCGCTTTTGCTGGGCATCGCCCGCGACACCCTGGAGAGCCATCGTGAAAAACTCGCCCAGGGACTCAATGCCGATGTGCTGATCACCTCGGCCGGCGTTTCCGCCGGGGACCGCGATCTGGTGCGTGACGTGCTGCAGGAACTCGGCGTGGAGCAGAAATTCTGGAAAGTCGCCATCAAGCCGGGGCGTCCGACCGCCTTTGGCGTCAAGGGAGGGACCCTGGTCTTCTCCCTGCCGGGCAATCCGGTCTCGACCATGGTCACCTTCGAAATGTTTGTTCGTCCTGCTCTGCGCAAGCTGCAGGGTGTGACCCCGGCCGTGCTGCCGCTGGACAGGGCGCTGCTCAGCGAGCCGGTGCGCAAACGCCCGGAACGGATGCAATTCATGCGGGTCCAGGTGCGTCACGATCAGGGTCGGCTGCTGGTCTCCAGTTCCGGCGATCAGAATACCGGCATCCTGAGTACCATGGTGCGGGCCAACGGAATCGTCCTGCTGCCGGCTGATCGTGATCGCTTAGAAGCCGGCGAGGAGGTTGACGTGCTGTTGCTTGATAGATCGGTTCCGGAGTCCGGACCCGATATTTCCAACCGGTTTCGGTGTGCTCACTGATTCGGTGTTATTTCCGTTTTGAATTAAAAGGAGGCTACAATGAAAGGATTGATGCATTCAAGTTTGTTGGCGATGGGTCTTGTTATGGTTCTGTGCGTATCTATGGCGGCCGCTGATGATTCCGAGGTCCCTTATCGCCTCGGCGAGGTTGTTGTCTCCGCTCCGCAGGGCGGGGTCGAGTTGACAGGCAGTATCCATACCTTAACTGCGGCCGAGATTGAGGCCCGTGGCGCCCGGACCCTGGATGAGGCGCTCAGTCTGGTGCCCGGGGTAATCCTGCGCACCGCCAACGCCGGGACGCCGCGCATCGATATTCGCGGCCTGCGGACCCGTCACGTCACCCTGCTGCTGGACGGTATTCCGATCAACTCGACTTTCGACGGCCAGTTCGATCCGAGCACCATCGGCATCGAAAATATCGCCGCGATCAAGGTGACCACTGGCGGCGGTTCGGTGCTTTATGGAGAAGGCGGCAATGCGGGGGTCATTAATATCATTACCAAGAAGGGAGCACAGGGATTGCATGGCTCGGTGCGCGGCGAAGCAGCCGAAAACGACGCCTATCTCGGCCGTTTCACCCTTTCGGGCGCCAATGAGAAGGTGGATGCCTTTGTCAGCGGCAGCATCTACGATCGCGACAGTTATCCCTTGTCCGATGAATTCACTCCGACGGCGGATGAAGACGGAGACGCACGGCTGAACAGCGACCGAAAACGGAGCAATCTGTTCGCCAATTTCGGCTGGAATCCGAGCGAGAAAACCGTATTGGGTTTCAGCCTGCAGTACCGCAAGGACAAGTTCGGCATCCCGCCGGTCACCAATGACAGTTCCAGCGATCCTTTCACCAAGCATCCCAAGTATGACCGGGTTGACGATCTCGAGGGGATCGCCCTACAGACCGCCTTCGATCAGCAGCTGGCGGGCCCTTTCAGCAGTCGAGGCTGGGTCTATTATAACCGTTTGAGCATGCTGGAGAATCGCTACGATGACGCGACCTTTTCCACGCAGGCTGCTAACGGCGCCTATCGCACCGATTCCACCACTAACAACTACGGAGTGAATCTGCAGGTCAAAGGCGACTGGCATGACCTGGGGACGACTACCTTGGCCCTGCTCGCCGACTTCAGTGATTGGCAGGAGGATGGCTTCCAAGTCTCCACTACCACCAATTCCGGTGGCGGCGGTGGCGGCGGTGGCGGCGGTGGCGGCGGTGGCGGCGGTGGTGGCGGTGGTGGATCGACCACGACCACGACCACCACTCCCGTCAAACTGCAGCGCGATCTGCAGCTGTACACTGTCGCCCTCCAGCATGAAATGCAGCCGCTGCCGAAGCTCGGCCTGGTGGTGGGCGTCGGAGAACATTGGCAGGTTCGCGACAATGGCGACTCGGAAAACGACTTCTCTTACATGATCGGGCTCAACTATGCGCTCCGTGATGGAACCAACCTGCGAGCCAACCATAGTCGCAAGGTACGGTTCCCTTCCATCCGTCAGTTCTATGATGTCAACTCCGGCAACCTGGCATTGAAGGCCGAACGGACCATCAACTACGAGGCGGGTGTCGACCAGCAACTGCCGGCTGCGACCACCCTGTCCCTGACCGGTTATGTGATGGACGCCAGGGATTTTATCGAAAAAAATGATGTCACAGGCCTTTTTGAGAATTATGAACGCTATCACTTCGAAGGGTTTGAGGTCGCGGTTGAAAACCGGGCCGTCGACAACCTGCTGCTGCGCGCAACCTACAGTTATCTCAAGTCGGAAAACCGAACTGCTGGCGCCGCTCGGGATGACCTGCAGTACCGCCCCCGCGACAAGTACACCCTGGAGGCGACCTATGCCTTCCCCTTCGGGTTGAAGGTCGATGCTGCGCTGCTCTATGTCGCCAATCAGTATTTCTACAATAACGACTTGACATTGAAAAAGAAGCTGAACGACTACACGGTGGTGGATCTGAAAGTGAGCCAGGATTTGCTGGAGAAGCGCCTGAGTCTGTATGCCGGCGCCAACAATCTGTTCGACGAAGATTATGAACAGAGTTACGGACTGCCGCAACCCGGCAGAACCCTCTACGCAGGAGCGGAGTATCGCTTCTGATCAGGGATAGCGGAGCCGCTATGGTCACCCGACTGGATAATTATTCCTATGCCTGGCCCGATACCGAGGACTGGACCCTGCGGGAGGTCTCCCTGGTGCTCCCGCAGGGGGAATGCCACTGTCTGAGCGGCGCCAGCGGAGCGGGAAAGACCACCCTGGCGCTCGCCCTTAAGGGCTTACTCCCTCCGGGACGGCAGGACGGACGGTTGATAACTGCAGCTGCCCCGGGAGAAGGGAGGGCTGCGGTCGGTGTCGTGCTGCAGAATCCGGAAACCCAGATTCTGGCGGAAACGGTTGGCGCCGAAGTGGCTTTCGGTCTGGAAAATCTCTGTCTTCCTCCCGGACAAATGGCGGCCCGGGTCCGCGCCGCGCTGGACGCAGTCGGGCTGGAACTGGCTTTTGAGCACACGACCAGTCACCTGTCGATGGGACAGAAATACCGCCTACTGCTTGCCGCGCAGCTGGTGATGCAGCCGGCCCTGCTGATCCTGGATGAACCGGCCGGGCAATTGGATGAGGGTGGCCTGCAAAGTCTGGCCAAGATCATAGCCCACCAGAAGGCCAATGGTCTGGCAGTCCTGCTTTGTGAACACCGACCGGTACCGCTCCAGGCGGTCATTGACAAGCACTGGCACCTGGATGCCGCGGGCCGGCTGCAGACGGGGTCGAACGGCAAGCCGTCGATACCAAGCTCACAACCAGCCAAAGAGAGATTCGACAACGCTCACCCCGTGGTGGAGGTGCAAGGGTTGAGGGTGCACGCGGATGACGCCACCCCTGCCTGGCGGGAGGTCGATCTGCAGCTGCAGGCCGGGCAGCGGGCGTTGCTCTGCGCGCCCAATGGCGCGGGGAAGACCACTCTGCTACGCTGCCTTGCCGGATTGTTGCGCCCCGCTCAAGGCAGCATCCGGGTTTGCGGCCAGCAACTGGGAAAGGACCACGTCAACCGCATAGGCTACCTGTTTCAGAACCCGCGCCGCCAGCTGTTTGAAACGACAGTGTTCGCCGAGGTCGCCTTCAGTCTGCGTCGACAGGGCCTGCGCCGTGAAAAATTATCCGCACGGGTCAACTCCACCCTGGCCCGTTGCCATATTGCTCATCTGTCCGGGCGCTCACCGCATCAACTTAGCTACGGCCAGCAGCACCTGGTGGCGCTGGCCTCGGTTCTGGCCAAGGAACCGGACCTGCTGTTGCTGGATGATCCGTTAGCCGGGTTGGACCCGAAGGCGGCAGCAATGGTCATGGCGATACTGATCGAAACCAGCGAGCAGCAGGGGACAACGTTGCTCTGGACCAGTCATCATCAACCGGAGCTCGGTGACAGAAACCATGTCCGGTACGGAATCGAGGGAGGACGTCTTGTTCAGTACTAGTCTGCGAGTTACGCAGAAGAAAAGGCAGGGGACCAAGGGGAGGGCGTTGATTTCTGCCGAACTGGCGCTGCTGCTCTGCTTTGTCCTTTCATTGGCGGCGATTGTGGAGCGCTCCCCCACATCACTAGCCTGGTTGACGTTAGCCAATGTTCTGCTGCTGCTAATCCACCGCCTCGACCGGCAGGTTTTGAAACGTGGAATACGTCTCTGCCTGTGGCAGGGGGGCGTTGTCACCGGACTCTATCTGCTGCGTTACGGTCCAGACGCGGGACTGATGCCGGGTCTGCGGGTCAGCTGGCAGCTGCTCCTGGTTTTTCTGCCCGGATTGATTCTTTTCTCCGGTGGGTCCGCAAGCCGATTGGCCCAGGCCTTGAGCAAGATCCTGCCGGCGCGCAGCGCGTTCGTGCTGGCGGCTTCACTGAAGTTTCTCCCGCTGCTGGTGACGGAAATCGCTGCGATTCATGAGGCCCAGCGGCTGCGCGGCGCCAGAATTCGGCCACGCGACCTGCTCTGGCCGGGGAACTGGGGTGATCTGCTGCACTGCCTGGTGGCGCCGGTTGTGGTCAGAGTGCTGGAGATTGCCGATAACATTGCCTGCGCTGCTCGCTGTCGCGAGTTCGGGCGTTTCCCCGGCCGCACCTGTTGGCCGGGAGATCAGGAGAATACCCCATGAAACACTTACCCCTGAAGGAAGCCTTGTTCCTGGGATTTTGCGCAGCCCTGTTGATCATTACCAAAGCCGCTTTTCGCTGGCACCTGGGGATCTCCGGACACGCCATGTTCTTTACCGCATTTTTTCTCCTGCTGGCTCGCGGCTGTGTAACCTTCCGTGCCGCGGCCAGTTTCACCGGTCTGCTGGCCGGCATCGCCGCCGCTCTGTTGGGGATGGGCAAAGGGGGACCGTTGGTCATCGAAAAGTTCCTGCTGCCGGCCCTGGCGGTCGATCTCGGCGCGCTGCTGCTCCCCTGGTTGTTTGGTAGCATGCTGCTCTGTGCCCTTGTTGGCGCGGCAGCCGGAGCAACCAAATTTTTCGGTACGATCGCTATCGATTTGCTGGTTGGCATGGAGCCGGCTATCGCCTGGCGGCATTCGCTTATCGAAGCATTCGCCGCCCTGGCTTTCGGCGCAGTCGGTGCGCTCGGCATCCCCCCGGTTCTGCGTCGCCTTCGCGCCTATGGTGTGCTGCTCCCTGAAACTAGAAAGGAACCATTATGAATATCCTGGTCTGTCTTGACGATACCGACAACCTTGAGAGCCCAGGTACCGGCCATCTCGCCTCACTCCTGGTCAGCCAACTGGAAGAGCGGGGCTGGGGGCGTGGATACTACATCACCCGTCATCAGCTGTTGGTGCATCCCGATATCCCCTACACCTCGCACAACAGTGCCATGTGTTTTGCCGTTCAGCTGGATGAGGACTGCCCCCCGGAAAGATTGATTGAGCATGCCGGCAGCTTTCTGGCTGAGGAATCTGCCCCCGGCTCCGACCCTGGCTTGTGTGTTGCGATCCCTGAACTACTCAGCGATGCAGAGCCGTTATTGGCCTTCGGCCGAGCGGCCAAACAGCAGGTATTGACCAAAGCGAATGCTTATGCTCTCGCCAGGCAGCTCGGCATCCATCTCTCCGAGCATGGCGGGACCGGACAGGGTGTGGTCGGCGCTCTGGCCGGGGTCGGCCTGCGATTGAGCGGCAACGACGGGCGTATGAAGGGCCGCCTGAACTTTGGGTCGCCAGGCGAGCGACGCAGCGTGGCAGAGCTGCTGGCCGACCCGCTGGTGGACGTGGTTCGAAGTTTGGACGGTCAACATCCTGAAGCCACTGAGACCGTTGAACTGGGGGAAAAGATCAAAACCGTGCTGCTCGAGGGTCAGTCGGTGCTGCTGCTGGAGCGCACCGGCGATCCGGCGGTTTCCTGGCGGACCTGTTCGCGGCGGCAGTTGAAAGATTACTGAGAGGAGTTGCCATGACCGATACTCAAGCATTGCCAAGTTTTTTGCTCGGCCCGGAAGACTGGTCATCGGCGGCAACGCTGGCCGTCGCCTGCGGTGTCTTTCGCCCGGATGTCGATGAAGAACAGATCGCGGACGAGAAAGTCTCCTGCTATAATTGCCGCTATCGACGCTGGCTGGCCAAAGGTATCTCATGTCTGGCCGAATGCCACTGAGCATTGCGGCAGGAGGGTAGGATGCCCCCGGCTCGGCGGCGGGACCCGCCGCTGGTAATTTTTCTGCTCCTTTCCTTTTTCATCCATGCGGCCGTGCTGGTGTTGTTCGGTTCGCATTCGGACGAGACCGTCCACAAGCCCCTGGTTGTGAACCTGTGGTTTACTCCGGTACCGGCCTCAGGCGAAAAATCGGGTGAGGGTTTTCAGGTAAAAGTCACTCCAGCAAAGGCAAAAGAGCCTCCAGGGGGACGAAATGTTGGCAAAGTTCAGCCGAGGCAGGTTCAGCGGGCCGGCTCCGGACCGCGGTTGGTGAAAAGAGGACAGTCGGAGACTCTGTCTTCCATGAAGAGGCTGCCAGAGTCGGCTGAGGTAATAAATGAGAAATACAGGGCTGTGATGCAATCGAGTTCAGAGCCGAAGCCGCAGATGAATCTGCAACAGCAACCAGTGGCGCCCCTGCATAATGAATCGCGACCTGAGGCCGAGCCGGTTTCGTCGGCGCTGCCCGAGCCGGTTTCGATAGTGATTCCCGAGGAACAAGTGGCGGGCAGGGGCGACACAAAAGAGACTGATAAAGTCAGTACACCAGATGCAGCCGGTTCGGTTGGCACGCCACAGCCATCTCTTGCAGAAAAGCCGGTCAATGCTGAATTCGGCAGCTCAAACGGGCCCAGAGTGCTGAATATGCCGACGCCAAAATATCCTCTGCGGGCCCTGCGTTTGCGGCTTGAAGGTAGGGTTCTGGTTCGCCTGGAACTTGATCGGTCCGGTGGTTTGCGGAGCGCATCAATTGAAAAAGCCGCAGGGCATGGCTTTGACCGCTCCGCATTGGAGGCGGTCCGCCAGGCCCGCTTCGCACCTGCCAGTCGAAACGGTCGGCCGGTCGCCTGTATCGCTCTGTTGCCGATCGTATTCAGATTAAAGTCCTGACTGACTCAAGGCCTTTCGCCGGAAGACTGGCAGTTGGAAAACCTTGGAACCATTAACCACTTTGACGAACAGGGATACGCCGTCATGGTCGATATCAGCGAAAAAAGACGGCTGAGTTGATTCCGCTGTCGCATCCGCTTTTACTGGATCAGCTTGCCGTCGGTTTCCCCCGGTTCTCGCTGCAGGGATTCGGGAAGTTCGCTGCCCCGTCAAGGCCCTGGAAAGAACCGGGTTGGCGATGGCGGCGATAATTGGGTATTCCCTGGCGACCCTGGCCGTTTAGGATATGTGCAAGGGTAGCGATAGGGAATCACCATCGAAAATTCGGCCTTGCTCTTTAAGAAAGGCGGGAAGAGCGGGGTCTCCATATGAGAGGAGCTGGAGTGATCATGAAAGTGGGTATTCTGACCCTGAGTGACAAAGGGGCACGGGGAGAACGGATCGACCGCAGTGGTCCGGAATTGGTGAACTGGCTCACCGGGAAAAGCGTCGAGGTGGTGCAGACCGACCTGGTTCCGGATGATCAGGCGACGATCGTGGAACGCTTGTGCACCTGGGCCGACCACCTGCACCTCGACCTTGTCCTGACGACCGGCGGGACCGGAGTGTCTCCGCGGGACGTCACTCCTGAGGCAACCCGCAAGGTCATCGAACGGGAGTTGCCCGGATTCGGGGAAGTCATGCGCGCGAAGAGCCTGGAGAAGACCCCTCACGCGATTATTTCACGGGCACTGGCAGGCATCCGGAAGGACACCCTGATTATTAATCTGCCGGGCAGTCCGAAGGCTGCCATCGAGAATCTCGAGGCGATCTGGAGTGCCGTTCCGCATGCCATCCTGAAGCTTCAGGGTGATCCCAGTGATTGTGCCGCCCCGCCGAATAAAGGGTCCTCGAGATAATGGCTGACAGTTGACGAAAAAGGGATAAAGAGAAACCTTGAGTCAGCTAAAAGAATAAAGGTTGCCGATTTTTTCGTAATCTTCAATTCACTCAGCCTCCACCAGGTGCCGGATTCCCCGCAGGGGGATCACTAGCCAATCGGGACGGTTGTTCAGTTCGTAACCCAGCTCGTAGACCGCTTTTTCCAACAGGTAGGGAACCAGAAGGTTCTCCAGCAGTCCCGTGTCGTGCGGCAATAAATCGCTGCCGGCCATGGCGGTCAAATAGCCGTGAAGGAAACCGGCCGAGATGGTGCGATACCAGAGATCAGCCCAGAAAGATAAATTCCGGATATCTTGCTGGCGTACCGTGGTGCCGGAGAGTAGCGCGCTGTAAGCGGCGTAGTGAAATGATCGGATCATTCCGGCGACGTCGCGCATCGGCGAGCGTTTGATGCGCCGCTCGGTCAACGGGCGAATCGGCTCGCCTTCGAAATCGAAGATCACAAAATCGCTGCCGGTGAACAGCACCTGACCGAGGTGGTAGTCGCCGTGAATGCGGATTTTCTGGGCCGGAAGACGGTTGCCGGTGATGCGCCGCATTTGCGCGAGAATCTGTGGTTTCAGCGCCAGAACCTGCTTGATTTCCTCCTGCAGCTCTTCAGGCAGCTCGCGACGCATTTTATCCAGCTGGCGGAAGCCCTGATTGGTCTGGTTTTGCATCGCCTGATAAAGGGCGCGCTGATAAAGGCTGGAGAAAGGTTCGGGGCGGAAGCTTTCCGCGCGCCCCTGGGCCAGGATCAGATGCATCTCGGCGGTGCGCTGACCGAGCAGGCGGGCCATCTCCGCGGTGACCCCGGAGATGATTTCGTCCAAAGGTTCGGGAAGGTCGGGGTCACAGTGAATCAGCGCGGCCGGTCCTTTTGGCGGAGGTGTGTCGCCCTTGAATTGTGCCTGCGCCTGATCGAAGTACTGATCAGCCAGATCGAGGAACAGTTGCCAGGCATCTCCCTGATTGGCAATGAAATGTTGCATCAGGCCCAACACGATCGGTTCGTTGTTGTCGCTGCGGTATTCCAGTGAACCGGCATAGGCCGGGATATTGGGGAACCCGGCTTTTTCGGTCAGGTAACGGACCAATTCAAGATCCGGGTGGGGGCCGGCATCGGTGCGGCGATAAAGTTTGAAGATGACCTGGTCGCCGAAGCGGATCGAGGTATTCGATTGCTCGGCGCCGAGCAGTTTGGGGGTCAGCGCCGTTTCCTGCTCCTTCCACAACCGGGTCACTTCCCGGCTGGCTGCAGCATGCAGATGCCCCCGCCCGCCGGCCAACCGCTTGCGCCCGGCAATTACCGCCAGCAGGTCCCGGCCGAACTGGTCGCTGAAAACCGCTTCGTAAAGCGGTCCCGCCGAGTCACGCAGACTCAGCCAGGCCATGGTTCCCTTCGGAAGCTCACTGTCTTCATTGTCTTTGTCGGCCAGGGCCGGTTGATAAGCCAGCGGCAAAATATAGAGCTCCGCGGCACCTTCGTGGTAGCTGACCTCCAGAAGTGTCAGTACTGTCGGTTCAGGTTCGCGGCTGAGAGGAATCCAGTCGCGGAGCCGGAGCTGGCGGATTTTGCGCGCTTTGCCACCAAACCAGCGCTGCCGGGGCAGATAGCCGGGGAGAATGCGCTTTTCCAGCACCGCGCGAACTTTCCGATCATTCAACACCGACGGCCAATCCTCGCCCCTCAGTTTCGGCAATCCCGCCTGAACCTGGCCACTGGCCGCTTCCGGAGCCAGCAGCAGCAGGATATAGTAACCGTAGGGGCTGAGGGTGAGCGAATAGGGGGTCTCGCCAATTGGCAGAAACTGGTTGCGGCTGAACAGATCTTCGGGAGTTCGCCCCGCGAACTCGGCCAGGTCAAGCAGAACCATCTGGGCATGATGCGAGAGGTTCACCACGACGCAGATATTCTCCTGCCCGTCACTGCGGATGTAGCCGAGAACCTTGGGGTTGTCCGGGTTGAGGAAACGGATCGGTCCGCGACCGAAACCGGGGTGGGATTTGCGCAGATCGATGATCCGGCGCATCCACCACAGCAGGGAAGACTTGCGCTCCTCCTGGGTGCCGACGTTGAGGGAAGTGTAGTGGTATTCCGGGTCGATCACCAGCGGCAGGAACAGTTTCTGCGGATTGGCCCGCGAAAATCCGGCATTGGCATCGGTGTTCCACTGCATCGGCGTACGTACGCCATTGCGATCGCCGAGATAGTAGTTGTCCCCCATGCCGATTTCATCACCGTAATAAATGATCGGCGAACCGGGCATGGTCAGCAGTAGCACGTTCATCAGCTCGATTTTGCGTCGGTCATTGTCGAGCAGCGGGGCCAGCCGGCGGCGGATGCCGAGATTGACCCGGGCGCGCGGATCCTGGACGTAGATACGGTACATGTAGTCCCGTTCTTCGTCGGTGACCATTTCCAGGGTCAGTTCGTCATGATTGCGGAGAAACAGCGCCCATTGGCAGGCCGGCGGGATCTCCGGGGTCTGCTGGAGGATGTCGGTGATCGGATAATAATTTTCCATCTCCAGGGCCATGTACATGCGCGGCATCAGGGGAAAGTGGAAACACATATGACATGAGTCGCCGCTGCCGAAATACTTGGCGGCATCCTCCGGCCACTGGTTGGCTTCCGCCAGCAGCATCCGGTCGGGGTAGCGCGCCTCGACATACCGGCGCAGTTTTTTTAGAAACTCATAGGTTTCCGGCAGGTTCTCGCAGTTGGTCCCCTCTCGTTCATACAGGTAGGGGATGGCATCCAGCCGCACGCCATCCACCCCCCGGTCGAGCCAGAAATCGATCACTCTTAACAGCGCCTGATGAACCTTGGGATTATCAAAGTTGAGGTCCGGTTGGTGACTGTAGAAACGATGCCAGTAATAGGCGCCGGCCACCGGATCCCAGGCCCAGTTGGACAGTTCGAAATCCTGAAAGATGATCCGTGCCTCAGGGTATTTATCCGAGGTATCGCTCCAGACGTAAAAATCGCGACTGCTGCTGCCGGGAGGCGCGTTGCGCGCTCGCTGGAACCAGGCATGCTGGTCCGAGGTGTGATTGAGCACCAGTTCGGTGATGACCCGGATGCCGCGCTCGTGCGCTTCGTTGAGAAAGCGCTGGAAATCGTTGAGGGTGCCGTAATCGGGATGGACCTTACAGTAATCAGCGATATCGTAACCGTCATCCCGCAGGGGAGAGGGATAGAATGGCAGGAGCCAGATGGCGGTGATGCCAAGTTTTTCCAGATAATCGAGCTTTGTGAGCAATCCTTTGAAGTCACCGATGCCGTCGCCGTTGCCGTCGCAGAAACTTTTCACATGCAACTGATAGATGGTGACATCCTTGTACCAGTTCGCGGACTCGGGCTGCTGTTCGGATTGGGTATTCGGCATAAGCTGGCAGACTCCTTTGATTAAGTTTATCCGGCTTTCGTGTATTTTCAGTGCATTCAAGGTCCTTTTGAACTTTCGAGACCGGTGATCAGTTGCCGATGGTGGGAGATAAAATCCTCCCCTTTGGTACGTAGCGCCAGGGCCAGGGCCCTGGGAATATTGAGAATGAGATCCCTCGGTAATTTTTCACGGTAGAGATTTTTATAATCGGGTGAAACCCGCAGTGACCAGTTGCTTTCATCGGTCGTTCCCGGTCGGTTGAATGGCTCCTCAAGCCCGAACAGGTCGGTAAAATAGACCATGACATTGCGCGCCGGACCGACAAACAGATCGGCAAATTTGGCCTGAACCAGTGCGCCGACGTCGTTGGAGAGATGATTCACCCAGTCGGATCGCTCTCTTTCGGGGATCTTCAGTCGTTCAGCCAGATATGTGGCCTGTTTTCGGGACGCCCCGGTTTCAAGCCACTCCGCTGCCATTTTCCAGATCGGCGCGGTATCATGGTTGCCGAGCATCAACCAGTCTTCAGGATGGGCATTTTCACTGCGATAGACATCATGCCGATTATCGAGATCAGCTTTCTGGGTAACCCGAAACCGCCCCTGACCAAATGATTCCATGACCCGCTTGAGCGGGTAGGGCTGGGTACTGAGGATTTCACAGGCAATATCTCCGGCACCGCACCCCTTATTTTGCGCTGCCGTCATGATCTCCTCGAAAAGAAATGCGTATCGGCGGACCTGGTCGGGATCGAGTCCGGTCACCCAGTCGTCGGCAAATCGATCCCGCTGTCTGTTGAGCTGGTCCGGACGGGCGATGGCGTAACCGGCCAGATCCGGGTGGTCGGCCAGATCCGGCGCTGCGAACAGGCGCGCTCCATTCTGTACGGCGCAAAGAGAATCCTCCTGATCGGCTCGGTACACCCAGGGGCTGATCAGGCCGTGAGGATGATCGATGCGCAGACCGTCGAATTCGGAAAACAACTTATCGATCCGCTGGCGGAAAAAGCGCAGCGCCGGCCCCGGTTCCCGGCCCCCCTGGCAGTCTGCCCGGAAATACTGGTGCGGATCCAGAACCGGATAGCTCCAGGGTTGCCCTTCCGGGTTGGTCCGACTCGGCGGCGCTCCCAACAGGTACTCGCGAAGCAGAAAGGATTGGGCAAACCAGGCGTCACGCTCTGACATGCCGATCTGGCAGTCAGCGAAAAGCTTCAACCTGAGGCGTCGGCAATGGGTTCGCAACCCTTGATGCTGTTCCGCCAGCAGGAACTGGATGAAGCAATAATCTTCAATCGTTACGCTATTGTGCTGGAGCAGGGCGCTGATTCTCTTCCGGCTAAGGTCCTGATTGTCCGGAGACGGTGAAAATAGCTGACGATCGAGTTGAGCTACCGCAGTTCCCCCCCAGCGTTTCCAGCTTTTTCCTCCGTAACTCTGTTGCAACACCTCAAAGAGGGCGTCCCGTTCGAGCCAATCGGCATTGCGCAGACGGTAGGTGGCGAAGGCCTGCTGCAAAGCAGTGAAATGAGAAGGAGAATTTGTGGCCCGATTCCGTCGATATCGCCGGCAGATTTCAGCGGTGATTTGCTGCATGGCTCTTTCGGCAAAGGTCCGGTGAACTCGTGAGCTATCCGTGGGACGTTGGCTGACGAGGTCGGTCAGATGATCCTGGTCAAGCAGCTTCCAGTTGAGTTCGGTGAGGGGTAAGGGAGCCAGCAACTGCCGGTTTTTCGAAAATTGGGTGCCATCGTAGGGAGAAGGATTGACCGGGGTGGTTATCCCCTGCGGGCCGAGTTGAATGCCGTTAAAGCCGAGGTCGCGTATAAAGCTGAAAAATCGCTCGGCACCCAGGGAATAGGGGGTGCCGCAACCGAGGTCTTCTTCCGGTATCCCGGGGAAAGCCGTGTCGTGAATCCCGAACAGGAAATTATTTATGCCGAGAAGCTTCAGCGCTTCTTGAACCAGGGGCTGATGTGGATTTCCATGATCATTTGAATTCTGGCCGCTGGTATCAGTCATCTGTTCTCTCATTTTGCCGGGAGTACGTTTTTTCAGAATAGTCTGAATGACCGCTGCGAGTAAAATTTACATCAGTCCTGTCGCATCAATGGGAACCCGTCCAACCAATTCACACTGTGCTATTCTAAACATAACGAACTTTTTGCCGGATGGAATATGATGAAACGACAACTGCTCCTTGCTTTGGGATCTATCCTCCTGCTGGCCGGATGGATGAGCGCTTTTCTGTTGCGCAGCATACCCCAGGGCAGTGACCTGTATTACTTTGTGCCAACCCTGTTGCTGGCGGTCGGGATGGGTCTGAATCTCAAAATCCTGAGCGGTCGAATGACGGCGATCGTGATCGCCCTCACCGCGGCTGCTGCAATCTTGGCGATCAACAGCTTATTTCCCGGCGAAGCAATTTCACTGGCCGGCCTTTCGAGTAAGATTGCCCATCAGGACAAACCCGGAAAGTCTTTGACCATAGCCGTCAGAGATACGGATCACAACGGTGTTTTCAGCGAGGAACGTCATCTTCAAGCCTATGCCGATATCTCGGTCAATCTGTTTGCGCGGCTACCCGGCCCGGCGCGGATGATGACTTCTGACGATGTCGGGGATATTTACGTCAGTATTCCGAAATTGGGGGCCATTTACCTGCTGAAAGACAGCGACCAGGATGGCTATGCCGAGCAACCGATCCTGTTCCGTGCCGGTCTCGATCGTCCGCACGGACTGGTTTGGCACAAGGATAGTTTGTATGTCGCAGAAACCGATCGGTTGCTGGTGTTGAAAGACACCGATCAAGATGATCAGGTCGACTCGGAACAGCTGATTCTGAAAGGGTTGCCTGACGATGGCGGTCACTGGACCCGCAGCCTGGCCATGGACCAGGCCGGAGCGCTCTATCTGTCGATCGGTTCGCGCTGCAATGCCTGCGAGGAGCAGGATGAACGCCGGGCGAGCGTTCTCAAAGTTGATCCGACCAGTGGTTCGGCAACGATATTTGCTAAAGGCTTGCGGAATTCCGTCGGTCTCGCCTTCGCCGCGGACGGGACGACCCTCTGGGGCAGCGAT
>Ga0055477_10000212_pt1 | contig 14872 bp, 12 predicted proteins | sample Muzzi_PWA_D2_FD_57683 | JGI IMG/M metagenome (GOLD analysis project Ga0055477, IMG submission 57683) | Wetland microbial communities from San Francisco Bay, California, USA, that impact long-term carbon sequestration - Muzzi_PWA_D2 | ecosystem: Environmental > Aquatic > Marine > Wetlands ... | reverse complement strand
CCACCAGGAGGCCTCGACCCACCTCCACCGCGACGTGCACGAAATCCGTCGCCTCGGACCAAGAGTGGGCGTGGCGCTGAATCCGGCCACCCCGGCCGATACGCTGCAAGAGATCCTGCCGGCGCTCGACCTCGTCCTGGTGATGACCGTGAATCCCGGCTTCGGCGGCCAGGCGTTCATCGAATCGGCGGCCCAAAAGGTGACGAAGGTCCGCGCCATGGCCGGCGCGGCCGGACTTTCGGACCTGCACGTGCAGGTCGACGGCGGCATCGATCCCGACACCGCCCCGGTCGCGGCCCGGGCGGGCGCCGATGTGCTGGTGGCGGGCTCGTCGGTGTTCCGAGGGCCGGGGAGCATCGGCGAGAACTACGCCGCCATCCGGGCAGCGATCGATGCGGCCGGTTGATCCGCGTGCCGGCGTGCTCCACGTCCCGTCCGACATCCGCCGGCGCCTGGCCGCGGCGGCCGACCGAGGGCGGCCGGCGGAGGTCTGTGGGGCGCTGCTCGGCGAGGCGACGGGCCGGGAAGCCCGGGTGACCGACCTGGCTCCCCTGCCGAATCGCGCCCGGGCGCCCGTCAGCTCGTACTGGCTCGATCCCGCCGAGCTGGAGCCCGTGCTCCGATCCGGCCGGGTGATCGGGTTCTACCACTCTCATCCCGACGCCCCGGCCGAGTTCTCGGCCCGTGACACGGCGACGGAGTGGCCGGGGTTCTGGTACGTGGTCATCGGACGTGTAGCCGACGGCGGAATGGAGTTGGCCGCGTGGCGCGACGGAGCGTGCGCCCGGATCGAGAACACGGCAGAGGCGCCGTGCCCGCGGTGAGACTCCACGTACCGCTGCCGCTGCGGGAGTTCGCGGGCGGCCGCTCGACGCTCGAGCTCGAGGCCGGCTCCGTGGCCGATGCGCTGGCGGCCGTCCGCGCGGATCACCCCAGCCTGGCCGACCGCTTGCTGGCCGAAGACGGTTCGGTCCGTCCGTATGTGAACCTGTTCCTCGATGGGCGCGACGTGCGCGCTCTGACGGCTGAAGAGCGGCAGATCGACGCCGCCTCCGAACTCACGATCGTTCCTTCGATTGCCGGGGGAAGCCCGCTCGGCCGCGAGGAAAAGATCCGGTATCATCGGCAGCTCATCCTGCCGGGCCTCGGCGCGGCCGGGCAGGAGAAGCTGCGGGCGGCCTCCGTCCTCGTCGTCGGCGCCGGGGGCCTGGGCTCGCCGGCCGCGCTCTACCTGGCCGCCGCGGGCGTCGGACGAATCGGCCTCGTGGACGGCGACCGGGTCGAGTTGTCGAATCTACACCGGCAGATCCTGCACGGAACCGCCGATGTCGGTGAGCGCAAAACCGCCTCGGGCCGCGCCCGCCTCCAGGACCTGAACCCCGGCGTCGAGGTCGTCGAGATTCCCGAACGGCTCACGTCGGACAACGCCCTGCAGGCGATGGAGGGCTGGAACGTCGTCATCGACGGCAGCGACAATTTTCCCACCCGCTATCTCGTCAACGATGCCTGCGTCCTGCTTGGCCTCCCGCTCGTCTACGGGGCGATCTTCCGATTCGACGGCCAGGCATCGGTGTTCACCGCGGAGGGCGGCCCCTGTTACCGCTGCCTGTTCCGCGATCCGCCACCGGCAGGGCTGGTGCCAGGCTGCGCGGAGGCGGGAGTGCTGGGCGTTCTGCCCGGCATCGTGGGCTCCATCCAGGCCGCGGAGGCGATCAAGCTGATCGCGGGCCTGGGGAAGCCGCTCGTGGGCCGGCTGCTCCTGATCGACGTGCTGGAGGGCGAATTCCGGACGCTCGAGGTCCGGCGCGACCCCGAGTGCCCGGCTTGCGGAGACGCGCCGACGATCACCGGGCTGATCGACTACGAGGCGTTCTGTGGTGTCGACACGGACGAGTCGACCCAGCTCGACATCCCCGACGATTTCCGTCTCCCGGTCCCCACGCCCGAGGTCGGCGCTCGCGAGCTGCGCGAGATGCTCGACACGGGCTGGGACGGGCTGCTGGTCGACGTCCGTGAGATGGAGGAACACGAGATGTCGAACCTGGACGATCTCGGAGCGGTCGCGCTTCCGGTGGTACAGCTGGAGGCCAGGCTCGGCGAGCTCGATCCTGACCAGGACTCGGTGTGGTTCTGTCGCACCGGTCGCCGGTCGGCGGAAGTGGTGGAGTTCCTGCACAGCCGCGGCTTCGACCGGGCGTTCAACCTCGCGGGCGGCATTAACGGCTGGGCCCGAGAAGTGGATCCGGAGCTGCCGGTCTACTAGCGGGGTGGCGGCAGCCGGACCTGGCGGACGTCGCGCACGCCCTCGATGTCCCGCAGCGCCGCCAGGCGGTCCGCCGTAAGCTCTGCGTCGAGGCTGACCACGCCGAGGGCCTGTTCCCGCTCCCGATCGCGCGTCTGGTGATACTCCCCGATGTTCACGCCGGCCCCGGCCAGGATCGTCCCGAGAGCACCGATCACCCCGGGGACGTCGTCGTTGCGGACGAACAGGAGCGTGCCGCTCGGCGAAGCCTGTACGCGGAAGCCGTCGACCTGCAGCAGGCGAGCCCCGCCTCCGCTCGTGAGCTTTCCGGCGACCGAGTGCCGGCGGCCGCCCGACTCCGACACGAGCTCCACCCAATCGCGGCCCCGGCCCTCCGGGCGCACCTGCGAGCGACTGACCTCGATGCTCCGTTCCGCGGCCAGCACGGGAGCGTTGATCAGGTTCAACGGCCCGGCGAGGCGCACGGAGAGAAAGCCCTCGAGAGCCGCCGCGACGGCGAGGTCAAGCACGGCGTCGGACGGACAGGTCGAGCAGCGCACACTGATGGAACCCACGGCTCCTTCGGTCAACTCGCCTAGCAGCCGTCCGAGCCGACGAGACAGGTCGAGCAGGGCCTCGGCCCGCGGCCGATCCTCGGGCGCCGGGTTCGGCAGGTTGACCGCCGTAGCCAGGTTCCCTTCGAGCAGGGCGTCGCGAACGGCGCGAGCGATCTCCATGGCGACCTCGCGCTGGGCCTCCGGCGTCGAGGCCCCCAGGTGCGGTGTCATGACCAGGTTCGGGCACTCCCGCAGCGGATCGTCCTCGGGCAGCGGCTCCGTCTCGAAGACATCGAGCGCCGCGCCGGCGATCCGCTCTTCCCGCAGAGCCGCGACGAGCGCCGCTTCGTCGACGATTCCGCCGCGTGCCGCGTTGACGAGGAAGGCGGATCGCTTCATGCAGGTGAGCTCCGCCGCGCCGATCAGGTGACGTGTCTCGTCGACCAGCGGCAGGTGGAGGGTCACGAAGTCGGCTCGCTCCAGCAGGGTCTCCAGCGGCACGGCGCGCACCCCGAGTTCGCGGGCCCGGGTCTCCGAGAGGTACGGATCGGAGGCCACGACCGTCATCCCGAAGACGCGCGCGCGGCGAACGATCTCGGCCCCGATACGGCCGACGCCCACGACACCCAGCGTCTTTCCGGCCACCTGGGCCCCCTTGAACGCCTTCCGGTCCCAGCGGCCAGCCCGCATCGACGCGGCGGCGGCCGGTATACCGCGGGCGAGCGACAGGAGCAGGGCGAAGGCGTGCTCCGCGGTCGACACCGTGTTGCCGGCCGGTGCGTTGAGAATCGCGATCCCGCGCCGCGTGGCAGCTTCCAGGTCGATGTTGTCGAGGCCGACGCCGGCCCGCCCTATTACTTCGAGCGACGAGGCGTGCTCGAGCAGTTCTTCGTCGGCCAGCGTCGCACTGCGCACGATCAGTCCCGAGGTGCCGTTCAGCGCCTCGAGCAGCTCCGAGCGCGATCGCGCGGAGAGATCGTCGACGATCAATCCACCCGCGGATTGCAGAATCTCCACCCCCTCTTCCGACAGGGGATCTGCCAGGACCAGGCGTTTGTCAGCCATGCGAGGCCTCCCTGGTGCCGCTACCAGCCGTCGCAACCTCGGGTCCGGCCACGTCGAGCACCTCGGCCACCTCGGCCAGCACGACCTCGAGCTCGGCCGGCGTGTGGTCGCCCATGTGGCCGATCCGGATCGCACCGGCCTTCAGCTTCCCGTAGCCGGGAGCGATCGTGATGCCGCGAGCGGCCATCTCGGCCACGACGGCCGGGCCGTCGAAGTCTTCGGGCAACCGGACCGCGGTGACGGTCGGCGACCGGTACCCGGCCGGCGCCATCACCGAGAAGTCGCGGTCCGACGCCGCGGCGAGCCAGTCCACCCACTCCCAGGTCAGCCGGGCCATGCGTTCGTGACGCGCGACCCGGGCCTCCAGTCCCTCGGCGCCGATCCGTCGCAGCTGGTGCTGAAGCGCATAGATCAGCGACACGGCCGGAGTGTTCGTCGTCGAGTGATCGGCCGCGCGACGCTCGAACTCGAGCAGATCGAAGTAATAGCTGCGCTCCGGCACCTGTTCGGCGCGGGCGAGCGCCCGCTCCGAGGCGACGGCGAACGCCAGCCCCGGTGGCAACGCAAGGGCTTTCTGCGACCCCGTGAGCATGAAGTCGGGCCCCCATTCGTCGAAGGCGATCGGCGTGCCTCCGACCGAGCTGACGCCGTCGACGGCGAGCAGCACGTCCTCGAACTCCGCCACGACGGCGGCGATCTCGGCCACAGGATTCAGCACTCCCGTCGACGTCTCGGAGTGCACGACGGTCACGAGGTCGTAGCGTCCGTCCGCCGCTTGCAGGGCGTCGCGCAGCTGTTCGGGGGTGTTCGGCAGGCCCCACGTCACGTCGAGCCGGTCAGCCGGTCGGCCGCAGCGTTCGGCGATGGCGTGGAAGCGAGCGCTGAACGCACCGCACACCAGGCAGAGAATGCGCCGGCGCGTGAGGTTGCGCACGGCGGCCTCCATGAAGCCGGTGGCCGAGGAGGTCGATATGTAGACCGGGCGCCGCGTGCCGAACACCGCCCGGAGGGGCGGATCGACGTCCGCGAGCAGCTCCGTCATGGCGGGGCCGCGGTGGCCGATGACGGGCCGGGCCATCGCTGCGAGAACCTCAGGATGTACTTCCGTGGGACCCGGCAGGAAGAACCGGCCGAACTTGGGGTGTTGATTCATACCCCCAAAGTCCATCGCCGGCGGAGCGATGACAAGTGCGCCCCCGGAGTTGACGCCGCCGGCGTCGGATCCGAAGTTCCGCCCATGCAATATCTCGTGATGACCGAAGTCTCCCCGGAAGACGTGATCGAGCGTGCGAAGGTGTTCTTCGCGACGAATTCCCGCCTCGCCATTCGCGAGCCGGAGGCGGGGGCGATCACGCTCACCGGTGACCTCGGGACCGCGGAGATCGAGGTCGACCGGGCGCACGGCCACACGAACGTGCGGGTTCGAACTGATCGCGTTGCGGGTCTCGACATCACGGACCTCACGAAGCGGTTCCTCTACACGCTGGGACACGTATGAGCACCACGTCCGACAGCCTGGGCGGCACGGTCACGGTCCGCCTCGTGATGCCCGACCGCTGGCTCGAGCAGGTGGCGGAGCTGGCGCCGTCCACGTTGGTCGCCGATGCGAAGGCCGAGGGACTACGGCTCCTGCTGCAGCGGGACGTGGACGACCCCGACGACTACTACGTGGAGTACGCGGAGCGACAGGTGAAGGACGAGTCGCGCTCGCTGGCCGAGATCGGCTTCCAGCCTCGTGAGATCTTCGCGATCAGGGCATACGACCTGGGACACTACCGCCGGTTCGAAGGCTGAGCCTTCCGCGGCCCGAGATCCTCACTCCTCCAGACCGTTCGTCGCCTTCCCCCACCAGCTCTTCGCCTCCCGCGCCACGATGCCTGACAGGAGCACGATCCCGAGCAGATTCGGCAACGCCGCCAGGCCCCGCAGCGTATCGGAGAGTGTCCAGAGGAAATGCAGCGGGAGCACGGAGCCGAGCGGGATGATCCCGATGAACAGGAGCCGGAACGGCAGCACGGCGCGCGCCCCCAGCACGTACTGTGCGCTGCGCTCCCCGAAGTAGGCCCAGGCCACGATCGTACCGAAGGCGAACGCGGCGAAGGTGAGCGCGACCAGCCAGCCGCCGATCGCGCCGGGCAGGGCGCCGGCGAACGCTCGCTGGAGGGCCAGCACTCCGGTCGTCGAGTCGGTAGCGCCCGGGGACGACGGCGTCCACACCGGGCCGAGCGCGAGAATCACGAGGCCGGTAACGGTGCCGACGACCATGGTGTCGAGCACGGGGCCGGTCATCGCGACGAGGGCCTGCCGGACGGGCTCGCGGGTGCGCGCCGCGGCGGCGGCGATCGCCCCGGTGCCCCCACCGGCCTCGCCCGCCAGAAACCCGCGCGAGGCACCGTGCCGCAGAGCTTGCGCCAGCGTGTAGCCGGCCACGCCACCGCCGGCGGCGCGTCCGTCGAATGCGGCGGAGAACACACCCCGCAGCACATCGGGCAACAGGGCCGCATGGGTCCACAGAATCCAGGCGGCGCTGCCGAGGTACGCGAGCAGCACGATCGGAACGAACACACCGGCGAAGCGGCCGATCGACCGGATGCCGCCGAGGATGACGATGCCCGCGAGCATGGCGGTCGCGGCGCCCACGAGCAGCGGCGGGAGACCGCTGACCACCCCCACCGAGCCGGCCACCGCATACGCCTGCGTGCCGTTGCCGTACCCGAGGGCGGCAAGCACGGTGAATCCCGCGAAGGCGAGGGCGAGACCACGACCGAGACCGCCCCACCGGAGCCCGTTCTCGAGGTAGTACATCGGACCGCCACTCTTGATGCCCCGCTCGTCCGTCTCGCGGAAGCGGACCCCGAGCACCGCCTCGGCGAACTTCGTGATCATAGCCAGCAGGGCCGCCGCCCACATCCACACGAGCGCCCCTGGGCCACCCGCCGCCAGTGCGGCAGCCACGCCCAGCAGTCCGCTCGTGCCGACGCTCGAGGCGAGCGCGGTCATCAGGGCCTGGAAGTGGGAAACGTCGCCTTCGGCATCGGGCTCGTCGCGGCGAAGGAAGGCCAGATCGAGTCCCCGGAGGAGGCCGCGGAATTGCAGGCCGCGAAGCAGGATGGTTAGATATAGCCCCATACCCGCCAGCATGAGGATCAACGGGAGTCCCCAGGTCGCATCACGCAGACGTGCGGCGGCTTCGATCATTTGTGGGCGGGGGCAGAGATTTCACACCATGCGGCTGGCGGAGGCGCTCGCGGCGCGGGTCAGGTTAGAAGCCGGACCCCCGCCGCGTCAATCGGCGCCGCCGCACGCCCGATCGGAGAGTACATGACGGACGGCAGTCTCGAGCTCCAGGATATCTGTACGCGACTCGGGTTTTCGGAGACCCCCGAAGTACTCGAAGCGGCGGCGACACCCGTGCGCCGCGGGCATCACCTGGCGCTGCTCGCGGGAGAAGGCTCCGGCAAGGCGTCGGTAGTGGCGCTGGCCGCGCTGGAGGCCTGCGATCCGGCGGAGGAGACGCTCCAGGGGTTGATCCTCGTCCCCGAAGCGGCCCACGCCTGGCGGCTCGCCGCCGCCGTGCAGCGGGTCGTCGGACTCGAGGGGCTCATCGTCTCCTGTCCGACGGCCGTCCCGGAGGCCGACCGGCCGGCCGATGCGGCGCGGGCTCATCGCGGCACCCATGTGCTGGTCGGACGCCCCTCCAAGCTCCTTCCGGAGATTCGATCGGGTCACCACTCGATCTCCGGGCTGCGCCTGCTCGTGCTCGACAGAGTGGCGGACCTGCAGGCGCTCGACGAGTGGGGCAGCGTCGAGCCGATCCTGGAGACATTGCCGAAGGATGCGCGCAAAATCGCGATCTCGGACCGGGTCGAGCCGGGCTTCGCCGCGCTGATCGAACGTCAGCTTCCCCGCGCCCGCCGCTGGCCCGAAGAGCTGCTGCCGGTCGCGGTGGCGCCCGAGGACGACGCCGGCACGGTGGAGACGGACGCGGGGGATGCCGTGCGCTGCGCGCTCGTTCCCGTGGGGGACTTCGTCGCAGCATTCGAACGCTGCGTCCGGGACGCCGACGGCCTGGGCTGCGCCCGCATCGACCTGGTGTTCCGGACGCCGGAGGCGGCAGCGCGAGCCGCGGCGGAACTGGCAGTGGCCGGTCTCGACGCCGGGACCGAAGCGGGCGGGAGCACAGTCACCGTCGCGCTGCCCGGCGAAGGCCAATCGGCCGCGGTCCAGGTCGGGCTCCCGTTTCGACTGGAGACCCTGCAGCGGAACTTCGAGGGAGACGGGCCCCGGTACGCAGTCGTCGAGCCACGGCACGCCGCGCAGCTCAAGCTCCACCTGTCACGGATCGGCCGGCGGCTGCAGCCTTTACGGGGCCAGCTGCTGCACGAGGAGCTCGACCCCGTCCATCGCTATCGCATGCAGATCCGCGAGGCGGCGGAATCGACGGATCTGATGTCGGAGCTGCTGATCCTCGAGCCGCTGTTCGATGAGATCGGTTCGGTGCGCGTGGCAGCGGCGCTGTCAAACCTCCTCCGGGTTCGGCTCGAGGGGGACGCGGGCCCTGTAAGGCCCTGGGCCGATGTGGAGGCCGCTTCGAGTCCCGCCGGCTGGGCCCCGGAGACGACCCGGGAGGCGCCACGGGCGCGGCGACGCCCGGAACGCCCCGAGGAGGTGCCGCGCGGCGCCCGACCAGCGTGGACCCGACTCTACTTCGGCGTGGGGCGTCGCGACGAGGCGAAACCGGGTGACCTGGTGGGCGCAATCACCGGAGAGACGGGCATCGCGGGCGCCCAGGTCGGAAAGATTGAGATCATGGGCAATTTCTCGCTCGTCGACGTCGATTCACAGGTCGCCGACGAGGTGCTGCGGAAGCTCGACGGGGTGACGATTCGCGGGAGAACGGTTCCGGTCCGGCGCGACCGGGACAGCTGATCCTTGCTCACCGCCGCGACGCGCCCCTGGCGCACGTTTCTGCAGCGCCTCGGCGCGGTGCTCTCCGCGCTGCTGCTGCTCATCGTGGCCGGGACCCTGGGGTTCATCGGGGTCGGCGGTTGGCCAGCCGCCGACGCGCTGTGGATGACCGTGATCACGGTCACGGCCGTCGGGTACGAGGAAGTACGGCCGCTCACCCACACCACTCGTTTCATCGCCGCCGGCCTGCTCGGTGGCGGCATCACCCTGATGGGCGTCTGGTTCGCGGCGCTCACGTCGGCCATCGTCGAGATGGACCTCGCTCACGTATTCAGAACCCGGCGGGACATGAAGAGCATCGAGAAGCTCGAGAACCACGTGATCGTCTGCGGGGGCGGCCGCACCGGCCGCCAGATTGTCGCGGAACTCAAGACCGCCAGCGTTCCCTACGTCATCGTCGAGCGCGACGAGGCCAGGGCCGACGCGATCCGGCTCAACGACGAGGAGGCGCTCGTCCTGCTCGCCGACGCGACGCGGGACGAGTCGCTCGTGCAGGCCCGGATCGACGCGGCCCGCGGGCTGGTCGCCTGCCTCAGCTCCGACACCGACAACCTGTTCGTCTGTCTCAGCGCCCGTGACCTCCAGCCGGAGCTCACGATCGTGGCGCGCGCCTACGACGAGCAGACGATGCAGAAACTGTACGTGGCCGGCGCCGACCACGTGGTCAGCCCGAACGTGACCGGCGGCGTGCGGATGGCGTCGGTGCTGCTGCGCCCCAACGTGGTTTCGTTCCTCGACGTAATGGCCCGCGGGGAGGGTCTGTCGCTCCGGCTCGAGCAGGTCGACATCACGCCTGACTCGCCGCTGGCGGGCGTCAGCCTCGCCCAAGCGAGCATCCCCCAGCGGACGGGGTTGATCGTCATCGCGATCCGTGCGGGAGACGCCGCGACGCGGACGCCGGGCGGCGGGGCCCGGCGACGCCGGGACGGTACCGCCCACCACGCGTTTGCCCGGTCCGAATGGCGGTACAATCCGGGCCCCGACGAGTCTCTGAAGCCGGGTGACGCGCTGATAGTGCTCGGCAAGCCGGAGCAGATCGACGAACTGACGCGCCTCGCCCGCGCCTGACTGGCTTCAGTTTCCCTCTTCCGACATCCGACGCTTCAGCTCCTCGAGTCGCAGCTCGGCGAGGTCGTCGGGATCCATCCGGCCGGAGCGGGGGCGCGGCGCGTAGCCGGCGTCGAAGTCGCCACCAAATTCCTCGTCGAGATCGCGCGCGGCTTCGGCCCGCGACGCCTCGTCTTCGATGTCCTCGGCCATCCGATCGAACCTGGCAGCCGCCGTGTCGGCGCCGCCACGCAGGGATTCGGTGGTCCGCGAGCGCCGCGATCGCACCTTGAACACGTCGCGGTGCGTCATGGCCGACTTCAGCTGCTCGGTCATCTCGTCGACGGTGCGCCGTTGCAGGGCGAGCTCCGCGCGGGCCGCCTCGATCTTCTCTCCGTAGACCCGGACGCGCTCCTGGTGACGCTCGGCATACTCGACGGCGAGGCGCAGCGTCTCCTGGTCGTCGATGTCGCGTGCCTGTCCGGCGCGGCGCACGCAGTCCTCCGCGCGTTTCCGCTCCTCGGCCTGGAGGCGCTGCAACTTCTCGAGCCCCTGCTCGAACCGCGGCAGCGCCGACTTCGCCTGGATGAGCTCCTCGCGCATCCCGGCCAGCAGCTCGTCTACGTCGCCCGCGGCGTTGGTCCGCCCCTCGAGGGCGGACAGGGCGCCGTCGATCGCGTCCTTCAGCTTCTTGAACATGTCGTCAGTCTAGCCGGGACCCTCGGATCCGTCCACCGGCGGGACGAGAGAACCCGGGGGCGTGTGATCCTGTTGTAGGGGTCCGGGCAGACTGCGATGTTGATAGCTGGCGCGACTCCCGTGCCGTCCAGGAGATCAGAATGGCCGTTCAGACGAAGGTGTACGAAGTCGAGGGCATGCACTGTGCAGGCTGCAGCAGCGCGGTCGAGCGGACGCTCAATCAGGTCGAGGGCGTCGATGCGTCGGTCAGCCTGCCCGCCGAATCGGCGACGGTGACGTACGACCCCGACGCGATCCCGTTCGCCGACCTCGCCGACGCCGTGCTGCAGGCCGGGTATCGGCTTCGGTCCGAACCGGACGCGGGTTCCAGCGCGGCCGACCGAGAGCGCGAACAGGCGGAACGGCGCGAGGAGCGTACCGATCTGGCTCGTCGTCGGATGATCGTCGCCTGGGCCCTCGCCGCTCCGATCGCACTGTGGATGCTGCCCGAGATGCTGTTCCACGTCCGCTGGCCCACGCCGGCGGTTTTCGACCTCGGGATCCTGCTGCTCGCGCTTCCCGTGCTGGCCGGCCCGGGCCTCGAAACGATGCGTAGCGGCCTGGACGCCCTGCGGCGCTTCCGGCCGAACATGGATTCGTTGATCGCGCTCGGCAGCGGTGCGGCCGTCGTCACGGGCCTGGTCACCGTGTCGCATCACCTCGGGATCGGCCCGCCGTTGATGAACTACGCCGGCGTCGGGGCGATGATCATGGCGATCCACTTGACCGGCAGGTACATCGAGGCCCAGGCCCGGGGGCGGTCATCGGCGGCAATCAGTCGGCTGCTGTCGCTGGAGGCCCGCGCGGCGCGCGTCGAGCGGCACGGGGCCGAGGTCGAGGTTCCGATCCGGGACGTCGTGGTGGGCGACGTGATGATCGTCCGACCGGGCGAGCGGATTCCCACGGACGGCGCCGTCATCGGGGGACAGAGCGCGGTGGACGAGTCGCTCGCGACCGGGGAGTCGATCCCCGTCGACCGGGGGCCGGGCGACAACGTGATCGGCTCGACCGTGAACGGCCAGGGCATGCTCCGCGTGCGCGCGACGGGGGTCGGCGAGGACACGTTCCTGGCGGGCGTCGTGCGGATGGTGCAGCAGGCGCAGGGGAGCAAGGTGCCGATCCAGGAGTTCGCCGATCGCGTGACGGCCGTGTTCGTACCGATCGTTCTCGCGCTGGCCGCTGGCACGCTGCTCGTCTGGCTCGTCGCTCCGGGGCCCCTGCGCGGCATCGCCGAATGGGCGGGCGGCTACCTGCCATGGGTCCAACCGGATCTCAGCCCGGTGTCGCTGGCGGTCTATGCCGGGCTCGCCGTGCTGGTCATCGCCTGTCCCTGCGCGCTCGGTCTCGCTACTCCCACCGCCCTGATGGTCGGCACGGGGCTCGGGGCGGAGAACGGGATTCTCGTGCGGGACGGCAAGGCGATCCAGGTGCTCGACGGCGTCGATGTGATCGTGTTCGACAAGACGGGCACGATCACCCGTGGCCAGCCCGCGGTCACGGACGTGCGACCCGCCGCGGGGCGCACCGAAGAGGCCCTGCTCGAACTGGCCGCTTCGCTCGAGCATCACTCCGAGCATCCGCTGGGCCGCGCGATCGTCGACGCCGCCGCCCAACGAAAGATCTCACCGCGCCGGGTCGGAGACTTCGGCGCAAAAACCGGTTTCGGGGTCGTCGCCACGTACGACGAGCGACCCGCGTTGGCCGGACGGCGTCAGCTGATCGAGGACGAGGGCATCGATCTCGGACCGCTGCGCGAGATCGCCGAGGCCCTCGAGGCCGAGGGACGGACGGTCGTCTACGTCGCGCTGGGCGGTGAGCCCGTCGGCGTGATGGCGATCGCCGACGAGACCAAGGAGGACAGCGTCGGCGCGATCACCGACCTGCGACGCATGGGACTGCGCACGGTCATGCTCACAGGCGACAACGAGCGCACGGCGCGCGCCGTGGCGACGGCCGTCGGCATCGACGAGGTGCGGGCCGGGCTGCTTCCCGAGGGTAAGGTCGACGCTATCCGAGCCCTGCAGGCCGAAGGTCACACGGTCGCCATGGTGGGAGATGGGATCAACGACGCGCCGTCGCTGAAGCAGGCGGACGTGGGCCTGGCGATCGGCACCGGGACGGACATCGCGATCGAAGCCGCGGACATGACGCTCACGAGCGGAAGCCTGCGCGGTGTCGTGCGGGCCGTGAACCTGGCGCGGGCAACTTTCGGGAAGATCCGGCAGAACCTGTTCTGGGCGTACTTCTACAACGCGCTGGCCATCCCGGTCGCGATGCTCGGCCTCCTGCATCCGCTGCTGGCCGAGGCCGCGATGGCGGGAAGCTCAATCACGGTCGTGACGAATGCGAATGGCCTGCGCCGCGTGGACCTGGATCCGCGCGAGGAAGAGAGCGACACAGCCGCCTGACGCGGCGGGCGCCCGCCGCGTCAGGGCGAGGCGCCGAATTCCTCCGCCTGCTGGTCGATCAGGGTGGCATGCTGTTCGTATTCGGGACGCCCGGCCGCCCGCTCGCTCGCCAGCGCGGCGTTGAAGTTGCGCCGGGCCTCGGCCAGCCCTTCCTGGTCGCCCTGCGCCTCGGCAACCTGACCGCGCAGGATCCACGCGAGCAGGTGGTCCGGGTTCTCGGCCAGGATCGCGTCGGCCGACTGCCCGGCCGCTCCCGGGTTCCCCTGCATCAGCTCGAGCAGCCCGATGTGGAACCGAGCATCGGCGTCGATATCGCCTGGTGATACCATCCCGTATGCCTGGACGCCCATTCGGGCGAAGAACCGGGCCTGCGTCGTGTCCCCCGATGCATCCGTGCGCATGGCACGGTCGAACAGCCGGTCCGCCCGCTCCCTCGGCGACATGCTCGCCAGGTCGACGCCCCCGGCACCCATGCTCGCACCGCCGGCCCCAGTCTGTCCGGGACTCTGGATCACGCCGCCGGTCGGCGGCATGCCCTCCGCGCGGTCACCCGTGGACTCACCGATCATCAGGCTGATCGCGACGGCAAACGCGACCAGTGCGAGCCCTGAGAGGATCCAGGGCATCCGTTCACGGAGAGACTTCGACGGCCGCGGCGCAGCGGGCGCACCGCACTCGCTGCAGTAGAGCGCACCAGCCTCGCGAGCGACGCCGCACCGGGCACAAAACCCGGCGGCTCCGTCCTGCGGCATCGCCTGCCCGCACTTCGCGCAGAAATTGCCTTCGCCTTCTGTCCCGCAGGCCGGACACACCCGCGTCGGCGCGCTCATGCTCCGAACTTCCCGAGCCGACCAGCCCTCGACATCGCGATCGGCAACAAGTCCCAACCGCGGACTTGCCCCACGACTCCGGCGGCGCAGGCGCGCTCACCGAATTGCGCACCCGGTGGCTCGCCCCGCCCGGGACCGCCGTGCAACAGGAACGGCACGGGGTGCCAGCTGTGACTCTTCATGGTGGCGGGGGTCGAATGGTCCCCGGTGACGAGATGTACACCGGGGAAGGCGTCTACGAGATCTGGCACGATAGCGTCTACCTCCTCAATGGCGGCCACCTTCCGGTCGAAATCTCCGTCTTCGCCCGCCTTGTCGGTGGCCTTTACGTGCAGGAACATGAAGTCGTGATCCGGCCCGTGCTCGCGAACGGCCGCGAGCAGGTGCTCCGGACCCTCGGAAACCGTCACGGCGTCCATACCGACCAGGCGCGCCACGCCGCGGTACATCGGATACGCGGCCACCGCCAGCGCGCGGAGGCCGTACACATCGGAAAATCGGGGCCAATCCGGCTGTTTCGAAAACCCGCGCAGAAGAACCATGTTGGCCGGATCGTGGCCGGCGAGCGCCGCGGGCACCTGCTCGAGCCAGGCCCGGACGACCCGAGCGACGGGCTCGGAGGCCGCTCCGTCGGGATGCACAGGCCGCGGTTTCGTGCCGATCCGGCCCGGGTCGGTGTCGTCCAGATCTGCCTCGCTCGGTTCGTCCATCCGGATCACAACGAGGAAGCGATGCTCCTTGACCGCCTGGACGAACACGCGGGCCCCCGGCACCTCGATCGCGCCGAGCGCCTCGCAGGCCGGAATGGCCTTTTCCGTGGAGATGCGGCCGGCCCGCCGGTCGGTGACCACGCCATCTGCATCCACGGTGCAAAGGTTGCCGCGCGCCGCGATGTCCCCGGGCCGCAGCTCGAACTCGACACCGAGCGCCTCGAGCACGCCCCGGCCGATGCGATAGCGCAGCGGATCATAGCCAAACAGCGACAGATGCCCCGGCCCGCTGCCGGGCGTGACGGCG
>Ga0055477_10000209_pt1 | contig 14927 bp, 15 predicted proteins | sample Muzzi_PWA_D2_FD_57683 | JGI IMG/M metagenome (GOLD analysis project Ga0055477, IMG submission 57683) | Wetland microbial communities from San Francisco Bay, California, USA, that impact long-term carbon sequestration - Muzzi_PWA_D2 | ecosystem: Environmental > Aquatic > Marine > Wetlands ... | reverse complement strand
GCTCCCGGTGAACCGGCGAGAGCATTGTGAATGATCCACAGGCTGGTGCCGACCAGCATCAATTGCCTGAGTGGTTTGTCGTCCTTGCAGAAGGAGGCGGCAGTGCCGAAAAGGCCTCCACTGCAACCGAGAAGGGACAGCAGGCCTTCGTAGGTGCAGATGGTGACAACTATGGTGGCGAGCATGAACAGCCCCATCAGTTTCTTTGAGGAGGAAAACAGGCTGGTGGTAAATCGAGCTGCCGCGAGGAGACCAAGGCAGGCGGCCGTCCAATGGCCAAGAAGCATGAAATGGGCTGAGATGAGTGAGCAGGAAACCAGTAGACAGGCAACGATCCTGGCCCGTTCCTTGAACTGAAAAGAGATTGTATCGGTGCAGATGGCTATGCCGATCAGGATCTGGGACAGGATAAAATCGGACATTGACGGTTGACCTCGGGGAAAAGGGTATATGCAAACTACTTTCGCCAACTATACCGTGTTCGGCGCAGTCCGTCTATCGGCTTCCATGGATACCGGTTTTTTTATCCAGCCGACATGTCCAGCTCGGCTGCACTGTACTCCCTTCCTGCAGCATCTTTTGGAAAAATATCGGCATGGCTGTAGGCATACAGACATTGGCAGGTTTTTGAAATATTAATGACAAAATCGGTGAGATCCTGGTGGAGTGTCTCCGGAAATCCTGCTTCCGGTTCGTCAAACAGTAGAATTGCCTCGGTTTTGTAGGCAGCTTTGCTTAAAGCGACAGCCAGGCATGCTTTGGCCTGCATCTGTCTGAGGGAAAACATCGGGCCGTCCGTTGCCCTGGGTCCTGGTTTGTCATTTTTCAGCAGCAGTTCGCCGTCGGCGGATTTATCGAGACGCATCATCATCGATTGCGGCTGCACCGCGCTGAGTTGCTCGTTCAGCTCTCTGAGAAAGGCCCGTTCGTCACTTGCCGATTTCTGACCTATGGTTTCGGCTCTCTCGGCAATCAACTGCAACAAGTGTCCAAAGGAAGCCGAATCCTGTTCAAGGCTTGCCATTGCTTTTGGATTCCGGTCTCTTGCAGATGCCAAGGAACTGCCGATGACGACAAAGAGCGGCATTCGATCACGAACGACGGCCCGGGCGGCGTCGAAATAATCGACCCTTTGGACTGCGGTCAGCGTCGTTTCAATGCGTTGCCCTGACTCTTGCCGAATCTTCGGTGGAAGGTCTTGTAACCAGTGAGCCAACTGATACTTGATCTGCGCTTTTATCCGGTCAGCCGGCTTCAGGCTGCCGATCAGTTCCGAGACCGGTTGCACCAGGTTCGGGTCGAGACGCCGGGCTGCGTCCATCAGCGTTTCGATATCGCCTGAAATCTCGCTCCACCGGGTTGAGGACGCCAGCTCGACGAAATTGATCCAGCGGGAATAGTCGAGTCGTCTGCCGACTTCGATACGATCCGTCTCATAGAGGAGATCGCTTATGGCGGACAAATCCTTTACCAGGCCGGGAGTAGCGCTGAAGACGGCCAGGGCAATGGTCCTCTTGGCTGGGTTGACGTGTTTGGTGTAGCCGTCCTGTTCGGTATATTCCGGAAAATCGGCAAAGGGCTCGACGTTTTCAACTGTGTAGGTCGGATTAATGGTTTGCAGGATGCGGAGAAAATTCCTGCCGTGACTTCTCTCGGGAAATTGAAACAGGTTCAACCGCGGGGTCAGGTCGAACCATCGACTTTCGGTCAGTGCATCGAGTCCCCGTATTCTCGCCTTAATGAGTTTCATTGCGGCTTCTCCTCGATTTCATGCTTTGTCTGCCGGCCGGTTTTTGCCGGTCCGTTACTCAACAAAAATAAGCATGATATCGAGAAAAAGCAGGCAGGCAAGTTAACAGACCGCCGTGTCTACCCCGAACAGATCCTCGGCAAGGGAGTTGGCGACAATGTTGGTCGGTAATCTCTGCTGTCCGGCCAGCCGGTAAATCTCTAAAAGAGTCTTCTCTATTGCCGCGGTCAGTCGCATGGCTTTTTCCTTGTTATAACGCTGGCCGATCTCGCAACTGATGTTGATCACTCCGCCTGCATTGGCCGCATAGTCCGGAGCATAAAGAATACCTCGCCGGTGCAGCCGTTCGCCGTCCTCTTCGGTGAGCAATTGATTGTTGGCGCTGCCGGCAACAATCTGGCAGAGGAGATGGGGAATCGTCCGACTGTTGAGAATGCCGCCGAGAGCACAGGGAGCGAATATATCACAGGGGACGCGGTAGATTTCCTCCGGCTTCACATGTTCGAAATCAATCTTTGCTTTGAGGCTGTGGAGATGGTCCTCGTTGATATCCGTGGCGAGTATCCGGCAGTTATCCAGTTTCAACCTTTCCGCCAGTCTTGCCCCGGTTTCGCCGACCCCCTGAATGGCTACGGTCAGGCCGTCCAGCCGGTCTCTTTTCAGCTTGTGGCGAACGCTGGCCTTAATCGCACAGTAGACCCCGTAGGCGGTGAAAGGACTTGGATTGCCGCTGGCCCCGACAGTAGCGACGTGCGACGTTCTACGGCGTACCGCCGCCATGTCCTCCAGGGTCGAGTTGACATCTTCGGCGGTGATATAGCGGCCCTCAAGGGATTCGACAAAATTGCCAATCTCTTCGAACAGGGCGACCCGGTCTACCCTGTCCAGATTGCTGTGCACGACGCTCTTGCCGCCGCCCAGCGGTAATCTGGCCAGGGCATTTTTGTAGGTCATCCCCTTGCTCAGCCGCAAGACATCGATGAGCGCCGCCTCTTCGCTTTCATACCGCCAGACCCTGCAGCCGCCAAGAGCCGGTCCGCGGTGGGAATTATGGAGGGCAATCCAGGCGGTAAATCCAACTTCCCGGTTGTCGCACCTGACGACCTCTTCATAACCGTCGATATCTAACGTGCTGTATCTATTCATGACCGACTCCTCCGGCAGGGGGACACCTATGATTTCTTTAGAAAACAGTATGCATTATCTTATGCTGCCTCAAGAACTTCTTCCCCGCCGGGAATTGCCGCAAAGCCTTTCTGCAGGGCCGCAATATTCAGGTCGAGAAAGCGGTGGCCTTTTTGACCGAAAACCTTCCTGAACGCCTTGGTAATGCTGGCAGTCTTGACCGTGCCGGTGAGGGCCAGGTATGCACCGAGCATGACCATATTGGCGGCCTTAACATTGCCGCATTCACCGGCCAAATCACCTGCCGGGATGGAGTACGCATGGATATCCGTCCGGCTGGCCAACCGGTCGATCATGGAGCTGTTGAGCAGGATCATTCCACCGGGAACGACGCTTTGTTCAAATTTAACCAGAGAGGGCAAATTCATGACAATGGCGCAGGTTGCATTGGTGGTCACAATCGGGGCGCCGACCGGGGTGTCGGCGATCACCACGTTGCAATAGGCGGTCCCGCCCCGCATCTCCGGTCCATAGGAAGGCAGCCAGGTGACATGCCTGTTTTCGATCATTCCGGCATAGGCCAGCAGCTGGCCGAGTGACATCACGCCCTGACCGCCGAAGCCGGCACATAAAATTCGCTCGTTGCACATTTACGCCTCCTCCGGTGATGTATAGACACCGAGTGGATAGTAGGGGATCATGTTTTCTTCAAGCCATTGTAAAGCGTCAATCGGCGACAATCCCCAGCCGGTAGGGCAGGTGGACAGCACCTCGATCAGGCAGAAGCCGATACCTGCCAGCTGGTAGGCAAAACCTTTTTTGATTGCCCGCTTGGCCTGGCGAACCGCCTTCGGGCTGTGTACGGAAACCCGGGCGACATAGGCCGCACCCGGGATCTGGGCGAGCATCTCAGAGATCTTGAGCGGCATGCCGCAATGGTTGGCATCGCGCCCGTTCGGGGCGGTGGTCACCTTCTGGCCCGCCAAGGTGGTCGGGGCCATCTGGCCACCGGTCATGCCGTAGATGGCGTTATTGACAAAGATGGTGGTTATCTTCTCCCCGCGGTGGGCGGCATGAACGATTTCAGCGGTACCGATGGAGGCGAGGTCGCCATCGCCCTGATAGGTGAAGACCGTTTTGTCGGGATGGACCCGTTTTACCCCGGTCGCAACGGCCGGTGCCCTGCCATGAGCCGACTCGATCATATCGACATTGAAATAGTTATAGGAGAGAATCGAGCAGCCGACCGCCGCACAGCCGATGGTGTTGCCAAGCTGGTCGAGTTCGACCAGCGATTCGGCCACCAGCTTATGGATGATGCCATGGGTGCAGCCGGGGCAGTAATGGGTTTCCTGCCCGGTGAGTCCCTTCGACCTGGAAAAATTGACCGTCATCGTCTATGCCCTCCCCAGAAGAGTTTTGACCTGCCGGACAAGTTCTCCCGGATGGGGGATGATGCCGCCGGAGCGTCCGTAAAAGCTCACCGGGATTCTGCCGTTTACCGCAAGCCGTACATCGTCGACCATCTGGCCACAGCTCATTTCGACCACGAGTATCCGGCTGCATCCTGAGGGGAGGTTTTGGAAGGCTTTGTTGGGAAAGGGCCACAGGGTTTGGGGTCGTATCATGCCTGCTGCAATGTGTTCTTCCCGCAGCATGTCGATGCAGTTCCCTACAATACGAGCAGTTGAACCATAGGCGCAGAGGATGATCTTCGCATCATCTGTCTGGTATGCCTCAAAGCGGCTCTCAGCTTCAGCTATCCGGGCATATTTTTCCTGGAGCCGGTTATTGATTTGCTCCAGGCGATCCGGATCAAGGGCCAGGGTCTTGACCGTATTCGGCCCTCTTTGGCCGCCATGACCGACTGCCGCCCAGCCCTTTGCCGGAAGGGGTCGGGTGACTTTTTCGGGAAAATCGACAGGCTCCATCATCTGGCCGAGCATCCCGTCACTAACGATGAAGACCGGGGTGCGGTAGAAATCGGCCAGGTCAAAGGCCGAAAGCATCATCTCAGCCCCTTCCTGGACGGTCGATGGGGCCAGGGAGATGATCCGGTAGTCCCCGTTTCCGCCTCCCCTGGTCATCTGGAAGTAATCGGCCTGGGAGGGCTGGATACTGCCGATACCCGGGCCGCCCCGCTGAACGTTGACGATAACGCAGGGCAACTCCGCCGCCGAGAGCATCGACATACCCTCCTGCATGAGGGCAATGCCGGGGGAAGAAGAGCTGGTCATTGCCCGGCCACCCGTAGCGGCGGCACCATAGACCATATTGATTGCCGCGAGTTCGCTTTCCGCCTGGAGAAATACGCCGCCCGCTACGGGCAGCTCCCGGGCGAGGAATTCGGGAATCTCGTTCTGCGGGGTGATAGGGTAGCCGAAAAAATGGGTGCAACCGCCTTTGATCGCCGCGAGGGCCAGGGCTTCGTTGCCTTTCATAAGGGTTTTAGACATGTACGGCCCTCCTTTCGGGTGTTGCGCGTTGCACGGTGATCACCGAGTCCGGGCACATCAGGGCGCAGCTGCCGCAGCCTGTGCAGGCTTCTGAATCGCTGACCGTTACCGGCTGGTATCCCTTGGCATTTACCGAGTTGTCCTTAAAGACAATAATCCCGGCAGGGCAGGCAACAGTGCAGAGCCCACAGCCTTTACAGCGATCTGTCTCAATACTGACTGTTCCCCTCATCTCTGCCATGTCAGACCTCCAGGCACATGTTGGTCGGGTGTTTTGAATGTTTTATTATAATAAAATATATTTATTTTTGTCAAACAATATTACGGGTAATAAATGGAATAATCGAGGTTATCTAGTGAGTATATCGAGGGTGTTGTCTGGCGTCGAAACGAAACGCAGTCGAGGTATGCTTTTTGAATAATAAAAAATGTACGGTTGAACGAAACGAAGAGAACGAAAGTGTCGCTCGGTTAAGAGTTCATGCACCTTTTATAACTTCCTGGGTAAAATGATTGTCCGGTCCTTATTCCCCCTTGTCACCCCGGACAAAGATATCGCATTACTTCGGCCACATGATCCATCAATTTTAGGCTTGTATTTGGCCATAATTTCAGTGAACTTTTCTTTTGACTTTCCAAATCCTGTCAAATAATATCTTAATCAGTGGAAAAATAATACGTGGACGTTGATGGCGTCGCAACAACTCGTCACCTTCTTTGTTGCCACAAATTTTCAATCATTTTGGAGTATCTCTTGTTTGTTGAAATGACTGAAAATTTGAGCGCCTCAAAGCTGAAGTTTTTCGAAGTCTGCGCTTATCTACTTCGCCATCGCTGATTTTAAGGTTTTTACGAGTTTGTCAAATTTAAGAAAGTCCGAAGTAAAATTTAAAAGACCAGCAACATCAAGCATCAATGCTCAGTACCCGTTCATCAGCACCCCATTTTCGTCCGATCAGGCCTTTTAGTTTAGCTTACTATAGCTCGAAAGCCTGCTTGAACGAAACTGGAGCCCTGGATAAACGGTTACAGATCCGGGTTTCGCAATCTTCTTAAGTGAACCGGTGAACTGTTACAATGCTCAAGCCGAAATATCGGAAGAACATAAGGAACGATTTGAACGACAACTAGAAAGAAAAGGCTGTGCTTCAATAGAAATTACCGTAAAAGTTTTTGATGAAAAAGCAACTGTAACCATGTGTAGAACATACGAGTGGTTCGCACAGAAAATATAAGTAGACCAACAAGCGTTGCGGCGGAACCAGCAGAATGCCCGGGTCCCGTAGAACTTGCCGTTAGCAATCAAAAAGGAAATATCATGCACATAATTCTTGGTGCCCTTGGAGCCATTATCACAATCCTCATTCTAGTGAAACGACTATCTGATGTTGGAATTGATATTGGCTGGCTCGACCCTTTCAAATGGCAAAGAAGAAGACAATGGAAAAAGAAATATCTTGCTAAGCCGGTCTATTCTATAGAAGACCCGATGGAAGCTACTGCAGGCTTAATGTATACGATGATAAAAACATCAGGTGATATCACTCTTGAGGAAAAGAAATTTTTACTTGAAACTTTTAAAAATGAGTTTTTTCTTTCAGAAGATGAATCCTCAAGCTTGCTCAACACCTGTAGCTTTCTTATCCCTGATAGTGAATTGGTACGAAATAATTTACAAAAATTTTTAAACGCAAGTATTAGTTCCTTCTCTAGCTCACAAAAAGAATCCGCTATCAGTTTGATAGATAAAGCTGCTAATTTCAGTGCTCAGCCTAATCAGTTACAATCTGCTTTTTTAGAAGAAATAAGAAATAATTTTATTCCGCAAGTTGCAGATAGAAAATGGAAATAGTATAAATTTCGATCATTTCGATTCCTATGAAGAAAAATATACTCATAATCACAATTGTCCTGACCACCTTCCTTACTAACGCGGCTGAATCCACTCCGACAATGGATTTTGTGAAAGCTGCCAGAAAGCAAATAGGAAAGACTCTTTTTTATGATCCAAGCTACCAGGCAATTGACTATCCCAATGGAGATGTTTCAATTGAGAGAGGTGTCTGCACAGATGTGGTAATCCGGGCATTGAGGGTTGCCTATAATTATGATCTGCAGAAATCTGTTCATGAGGATATGGAGAAGAAATTTTTTAAATATCCTCAAATATGGGGTTTGAAACAGCCGGATAAGAATATAGACCACCGGCGTGTGCCTAATCTCCAGACATTTTTTCATAGAAAAGGCTGGTCGTTACCGCTGTCCTCTCATCTCTCGGAATTCAAACCCGGCGATATTGTTACCTGTATAATACCGCCTAACCTGCCGCATATTATGATAGTAAGCGATAGGCAAAATAAGGATGATATTCCCTTTGTGATACATAATATTGGTAGCGGCACACAAGAGGAAGATCGGCTATTTGAGTTTAGAATAACCGGTCACTACAGAATTAAAGGGATCGAATCTTTTTTGTCGGCAGAGAGCCGGACCCAGGCGACTGCGGCAGACTGAATCTTTATTCTGCCCTGCCTGCGGCTGAACAATTTGTTACCTGCTTGTGCCAAATGGGGGAAGAATATGAAAGCAGAGGCTATTAACTTTGGTGAAAAGTTTTCCGGGTTTTCTGAGCATTGGAAACCGAAAATAATTGCTCAGATGAACGACTATCATTTTAAGGTCGTTAAATTACAAGGCGAGTTTGTATGGCACAAACACGATGATACGGACGAAGTCTTTATTGTTGTCGATGGCAGGATGTCGATTGCATTTAAGGATGGTTCAGTGGTGCTGAAAGCGGGTGAAATGTTCGTGGTTCCCAAAGGTGCGGAACATAAGCCCATCGCCGACGAGGAATGCAAAGTAATACTTGTCGAGCCTGTCGGTACAGTAAATACAGGTGATGCCGGTGGTGAGTTGACAGCTGACAATAGTGTCTGGATTTAACTTTCAGATACCATGTCTTGTCATCAGGTACCACTCGTACCTCGCGGTCTGCAAACCGCGTCCAGGCGTCTGAATAAAAACATAGCTATCTTTCATGGAGTAGGAAATGAGCGAACTGGGAGTGACCAATCAAGAAGGTATCAGTCAAGAAGTAATTGAAGAACAACCTGGTATTGATTCTGAGCAATTGAACTATGCATACGTAATTCAACGATTACGGAAAGAAGAAAATTTCCCATTGGCGATTATAGCCGGTTTGCTGGCCGCCGTCCTCGGTGCCGTTATCTGGGCCGGGTTCACAGTGGTTACAAAATATCAGGTCGGTATCATCGCAATTGGTGTGGGTTTGCTGGTCGCATTTTCCATTCGTTTTGCAGGCAAAGGTCTGAGTGTAAAATTCCAGATTCTTGGGGCGCTGCTCTCACTTTTGGGCTGTGCGGCCGGAAATTTTCTCACTATCTGCTACTATATTGCCCAGAATGAAGGCATGGGTTTTTTTGAAGTTCTTACGTTAATAAATCCCGCTGCAATCCCCGAACTTATGACAAGCACCTTTTCGGCGATGGATGTTGTTTTCTACGGCATAGCTGTCTATGAAGGATACCGGCTTTCTACAAGACAGATAACGGAGCACGACCTCGCAGGCATGCAAGCCGCTGCTTTGTCTAATGAAAACATCTGACACTACCTTGTCACCACTCAATCGACTCCTCCTCAAATGTGCAGTCCAATGGGGATAATGGAACATGACTTTTAAGGGCCTCAGGCCTTGATTGGTGATGAATGGCAAGGTATGAGAATTTCGCAGAGTACGTGATGCGAAAGTATGCAACCTACTCCAAATGTAGTGAACCAAGTAGGTGGTCAAATTCTTCCATGGCGTAAGGCTTTGCGACCGCCGCCGTGAACCCGAATGCTGTAAAATCGGACATGATCGGGTCGTTCGAGTAGCCGCTCGAAACGATGAGCCGCGCTCCGGGATCGAAGGAGAGTATTCGCTGGGCAGCCTCCTTTCCTCCCATTCCTCCGGCGATGGTCAGATCGATGAGGACCGCTGTGAATGGTTTCTCCGCCTGCATGGCAGCCTTGTACAGTTCCACTGCTTCCGCCCCCTCGCTACAGGTCTTCACCTGGTAGCCGAGATGTTCCAGAATATTCGTTGCCAGATCCCGGATCATCTCTTCATCGTCCATGACCAGGATCGAGCCGTCCCGGTGGGTGTTGGCAACATTTTTCGCAGTGGAGGGCTGAACGGATGTACCCGCTCTGTTGGTTGCGGGCAGATAAATCGTGAAGGTAGCTCCCTGGCCGACGGTCGACGCGGCACTGATATTCCCGCCGTGGCTGTTGATGATCGAATAGGTCGAAGCGAGCCCCAGTCCGTTTCCGTCAAGCTTGGTTGTAAAATAGGGGTCGAAGATTTTCTTCAGATCATTCGGCGCGATGCCGCATCCCTCATCGGTAAATGAGATTCTGACGTACTTTCCCCCAGGCAGCGCAAAAGAGTTTTCTGCCGGCAGATTCTCGTTGTTGACCGCTACGCGCAGCGTCCCGCCGTCCGGCATTGCCTGGATCGCATTAATAATGATATTGTTGAACACCTGATTGATCTGGCCCTCGTCAACCTCGACCGAGTCAAGCAGTCCGAGGGGTTCAATGATGCCCTTGACATTCGAACCGCGTAGCAGCAACGAGATCGATTCATGGAGGATATGCTCGATCGAAACCACTTTTTTAATCGGTTTTCCCCCACGGGCGAAGGTGAGCAACTGCTGGGCCAGTTCGGCCGCGCGCTTCGATGCTTTTTCAGCCTCAGCGAGCCGCACATACGGCTTGTCGGCGGGATCGAGAAACACCATGGCAAAGGTAATATTGCCCATGATTCCGGTGAGAATATTGTTGAAATCGTGGGCGATACCGCCGGCGAAAACCCCTAGAGACTCGAGTTTCTCGATCTTGAGCCGTTCCTGTTCGAGCTCCTTGCGCTCGGTGATCTCGCGGCCGACGCTCAGTACGCCGATGAACCGCCCTGCCGCATCGTACATCGGCGTTCTCACCGTCTCGAGCAGGGCGCAACGACCGTCTTCAATGAATTCGACCCACTCCTCGTTGACACAGGGTTTTTTGGCCTCCATCGCCCGGCGGTCGTGGGAGCGGAGGAAATCTGCCTGTGCCCGGTCAACGAAATCGTAGTCGGTTTTGCCGACGATGTCTGCCTCACGGGCACCGTACAGGCTCTCAAAGCGGCTGTTACAGCTCAGAAAGAGTCCATCGGCGTCTTTGAGCCATACAAGGTCCGGGATGGTCTGCATGACTGTACGGAGGCGGTTTTCGTTCTCGGCCAGGGCCGATTCCATTTGCTTACGCTCGGTAATGTCCCTAAAAGACCAGAAGCGGCCGACAATGACATCCCCGATGCGTTGCGGCTGGGAGTAGCGTTCGACGATGCGACCGTCGGCGGCGTAGAGGCTATCAACGCTCGATTCCTCAGGATGGCTGTACAACTCCCTTACCCTCGCCAGGAACTCTTCTGGCCGGGCCATCTGATCGGTCACATATCTGAGCAGCGGTTCATGATCAAAGTCCTGCCCCAACAGCTCCCGGGGAACCTGCCAAAGATCGACGAACTTCCGGTTCCACCGGGCTATCTTTCCGCCGCTGTCAACGATGAGGATGCCGTCCGGTGTCGACTCGAGCGCCGCGTTCGTCAACGAGACCGAGTACGACAAGGCTTCTTCGGCCTTGAGGCGGGCCTTTTCCTCCCGCCTGCGCCGGGCGATGTTCCAGGTTAGTAGACTGATGATCATCGCTTGAACCAGAAGGAGAGCAGCGCCGAACCAAAGATAATACTTGTAGTGGGTGTAGAAGGTATCGGGTTTGCCGATCACTATCGACCCGGCAGGAAGGCGCGCTTCATCGATTTTAAACTTTCGCAGCCCGGTATAGTCGAACATATAGGCAGTGACGCTGTCGACGATCGGAATGGAGCCGGCTGTCTCACCGTGCAAGACCCTGATCGCCAGCTTCGCCGCCGCCTCGCCCTGCAATCGGGCGCTTAAGAGTTTTCCGCCAATTGCCCCGGGCACCAGATAAAAATCCCACAGGCTATAGACCGGCCGGGGAGAAGCGGCAACGACAAAATCCATACTCTCGCGCGCCGTATAGGTCCGGCCATCCGGATCGCGAAAAAAGGAGAGCATGATCGCCACTGTGTCGTCCTGCAATTTGCCGAGAGCCTCCTTCAGCTTTGGTTCGGTCATCTTGTTCAGCTCGATGATACTCAAGTCAGGAAACTGTTCGGCAGCCTTTCGCACGACCTTCATATTGATCTGCCCTGTTTCCGTCACGTCGGTAATGAGTGCCAGCCGTTTTGTCCCGGGATTTAACCTGAGGGCAACGGCGATCGTCGATACCGCATCGAGATCTTCACTGACCCCCGTATAATTCGTCGCCGGATCAAGGTGATACGTGGACATGTTGTTGATCCCGCAAAACACTACCGGCACCTTCGGGAAGAGCTCGTCCCGATAGCGCAACATGAAATCGAGGGCCTGGTTGTCGGTCGCGAGAATAATATCGAATCGGACCTTGCTGTATATGCGCCGGAAATTTTCTGCGACTATGGGAAACATGGTCGCAGAGCTTTGGCGTTTGGTATTCAGGTATTCCACATACAGATCGATTTTGGGGTATGCGGTGTACATTGTCTGCACGAGGGCCTTGTGGATTGATTCGGTCCAGATGTATTCCTGGTGATAGGAATGGAGAATAAGGACTTTCCGCCCCTCTTCTGCTGCAACTGCTGACCGTGTGCAAAAGACCGACAGCAGCATCAGGGCCAAGGCGAGTGTGAGCGGAATTCGTAGCGATCGAATGCGCAAGAATCCTGTAACAGGGATAAAAGTGAGGCTCTTAGTCATGACACAAGGGGTTGTATTCGCTATTTCCTTCCAAATTAAGAGACAAGATGCACTATCAAATCCGAGGAAGCCAACAGTGGAAAAGTTGCTCAGCAGTTGGGTCTGGAAATTCAGGTTGGAATAGTACTTTTTACCAATAGCCTATATTCTTTTATCGCTTTTTCCAAGATAATTTCCCCATGTATCGTGCAACCATGCAGTTTTATGGGAAATGTCAGAACGTAATTCCGTCGCTAGAAATGAAAATACGATTATGTCAATTGAAAGAATTTGTGTGACGGCAATAAATGAGTTATTGGAAATTGTTGATGGCGTCATAAAAACTACCATCTGAGGTTTTTTACTTAGCCATCACTAATTTTAAGGTTTTTACGAGTTCATCAATTGTAAATGAGATAAATATTACCCAGCGCTGATCAAGTAAGCAGTGCATTACCTGAAGATAAAGCATGACGAAAGTAAAGAAACTGGCTCTGGCTGCAATTTTGCTCGTTGCAGTTGGCTTTCTGATTCCGGAAAGAATCAGAATTCCCGTTGCCGGCGCATCTGAAAATGACTGGAATCATCAGTCCTTTTGGTTTGAACCCTGGGGGACATCGGGTGTTCATAAAGGTATTGATATTTTTGCTAAGCTCGGCACTGGTGTGGTGAGTGCGACAGATGGCATCGTTATATATGCAGGTGAAATTTCAAAAGGCGGGAAAGTCGTTGTTGTTCTTGGTCCAAAATGGCGGGTTCACTATTTTGCACACTTAAATACCATCAACGTATCGATGTATAACCTGGTCGGGTCAGGAGAAATGATCGGCTCAGTTGGTGACAGCGGCAACGCGAAAGGAAAACCGTCTCATCTTCATTACTCGATTGTTCGCCTCATTCCTGCACCTTGGGCTATTGATGGAGCTACTCAGGGATATAAAAAAGCTTTTTATATCAATCCTGGTTCTTATTTAGGAGATTAGTGCCCTACAGAGTATTTGCTTCATACCTTTTTAGTGCCTGCGGACATCGGCAAGCGAAATGGGCGTAACGGGTTATACTGCCCGGCCGAACCACCTATCCGGCTTTATAGATAACGACCAGGGTTTTTGCCGGTCCGCCGATACCTCGATAGCCATGGGGGACGACTGAGTCAAAATAGAGGCTGTCGCCTTCCTCAAGGATCACCGTGTTGTCGCCGCAGCGAAACTCGAGGGTTCCTTCGAGGACATAGAGGAACTCCTCGCCGCGGTGATTGTTGTAGACAATTGCATCCGGTTCGCGCTCTTCCATGTGGACGATAAAAGGTTCCATGCGCTTGTCCACCTTCGGATAGGCAAGGGGTTCGTACTGGTAACCGATATGGGAGACATGCTGCCCTTTGGCCACCCCGTAGCGGTCTTCCTTCCTGACCACGATGATGCTGCTGTCCTGGCTGGACTGCTGAAAAAAATAGCCGATGGAAACCCCAAGGGCGGTGGAGATTTTCAGCAGGGTGGCAATGGGCGGTGTGACAAGGTTATTCTCGATTTGGGACAGGTTCGGTTTTGACAGGCCGGAGAGATCGGCAAGATTCTGCAGGGTCAACTCTCTGCTGGTACGCAGCTTTCGAACCTGGCTGCCTATATCCAAAGAGGCCAATTCGTCTTTCATATCAATATCTTAAGAGCTCTGTGTACAGGAATTCCGAGAAGCCGCATGGCTCAATCCACCCACCCCCACACATGGGGGAGTGGAAGCTTACTTACATAATAAAACTATTAGTACCTTTAAAAATATTTTCCCGTTTTTTTACAAGAAAATAAATTTGCACAACTCCCTCTCTCCACATGACAATTCTGAAATGTGCTCTGCCTCCGAGGGTTAGGGTGAAGATCTGTTATCCTATATATAACATGCTGGAAAATCAATAAAAAAATCATTTACTGCGGTATATTGTTTGCATGTTGTGATCGTTTTCTTCCGCCGTGCCGGTCAGGCTCTTGCGCATCCGGAGGGCATGGCCGCCATCTTCGTAATAGCACCACCTGAAGCCATACTGTTGAAACCCGCATTTTTTATAGAGTGCTATGGCCGCGGTATTAGCGTCACTTACCTCCAGGGTGAGCATGGTGCCCTTTGCCCTTATGGCAAAGGTCTCAATGGTACCGATCAACTCTGAGCCGATCCCGATATTTCTTGCCGATGCCTTGACGCCAAGCGAGTATATCCGCATTTTGCTGCTGTTTTTTCTGAGCAGTACAATTGCGTACCCAACAATTTCTTCGGTCCGTTCGGCTTTTGCCAGGACAACAAAAGCACGAGGGATCAGGTAGCTGAGATTCTTTCGCGAACGGATATCCGTCTGGAAAATATCCTGCTCCAGGGCAACGAGCCGGTCTAAATCGGACAGTCTGGCCCGCACAAATATATAACCGGTGATGGTCTGCATCGGTTGTCAGTGTACCCTTCTTTTCCGATGGCTTGCTCTTAAGGTCTAAGCAAAGCCTGTTATCGCCATCCCCTTTATGTACCGGTGCTGATTTCTCGCCTATTCTGACAGACTACTTGGCCTTGGCGCCGGGCAGGGCAAACAGCTCGGTGGTATGGTCGGCTACCTCGGCCAGAAACAGCCTGTTGCGCAGTTCCGAGGGGTTGCCGAGGAGGATGGTAACTGCCTCGGCACATTCGACGGCGGCCATATAGACAGCACCAAAGGATAAGGTGCCGACCGAGGCTTCAACCCCTTTTTTTCTCGCCTTTTCCGGCGCT
>Ga0055477_10000207_pt1 | contig 14954 bp, 7 predicted proteins | sample Muzzi_PWA_D2_FD_57683 | JGI IMG/M metagenome (GOLD analysis project Ga0055477, IMG submission 57683) | Wetland microbial communities from San Francisco Bay, California, USA, that impact long-term carbon sequestration - Muzzi_PWA_D2 | ecosystem: Environmental > Aquatic > Marine > Wetlands ... | reverse complement strand
TCTGCGTAACAATTACATCCCCGATTTCATCAACGCTTTGAAAGAGTCCCGAGGGGTAAACTACGACCTCCGTCCCGCCGGCTTCCAATTGTCCGCCGGGGATGTTGATATTTCTCCCGCTCAGTACCTGTTGTATTTTTGCGGGTACGATGCCGTATGACGCGAAAACGTCCTGGGAGTACTCGAGGTATATTCTCTGGTTGAGAACCCCCTGCCTGGTTACTATGGAAACCTCGTCTATCGTCTGAATCGATTGCGTCATTAACTGCGTTATGTTATCGAGCTCCCGGTAGCTGTATTTATCGCCGTCGACGGCTTTGAGCTTCGTCAGGGTATCGTTAGGGTCGGTTATGAGTATGGGCTTCCAGGCGTCGACGTGAAAGCCGGAGAACCCGAGCATTTGTTTTGAGAAGGCGCTTGTGTAGGCCAGGAATTCTTCGTCGCTCACGCCGCTGAGGGCAACGTCAAGCCCCACGAACGAGGGGCCTTCGATGTACCTCGCGTCTTCGACCACACCGTCCTCGACGAGTGAGAGGGATAAGAGGTCGAATACGTTACGCAGGCTGTCGGTGTTTACCGAGCCCGGAAGCGCGATTACAAATGTTGCGCGCCGGTCCTCCCCTCCTTCATGCAGGGAGGAGCGGACTTCCTCCACTGCTGCCCTGATATTTCTCGCGCGTATCTCGAGCTGTACTTCGCTTCCCTTCGGGCTGGCTATTGTCAGCATCATGGCGGCCGTATTGCCGAATCCGCTGTTAACCTGAATGGGCCCCGCTCCCTCCGGCAGGTTGTTATTAAGGTAGTCGAGTCTCAGGTTTATGTCGTTAAACTGCTGTGTTGTGTCTTTCAGCCCCTCCGACAGCTGGAACTGCACGATAGACACGCCTGGAAGGGTATAGGACTTGATCATGAACTGATTTCCGCCTTCCGGCGTGTGGAGATAGGAATTCTGGGCTATTGTCTCTTCTATGGGTTTCGTGACCAGCTGCTCAACTTCTTCCGCGTCGGCCCCCGGCCACGTGCATGCGGCTACCGCCACCAGGACGGGTATATTGGGGTCTTTCCTTTTAGGCATGTACATCCAGCTCAAGGCTCCCCATATGAGCACTCCTACCAAAAGGACCCACGAAATATGGCGGTTTTCCGTGAAGTAACGGGCCGTGTTATGAGTATTTGCGATAATTTCGTTGTCGTCTCTATGTGCCATCGGTCACACGCTGCGCATTCGTATTTGAGCGCGCCGTTATTTCAGCATTACGTACTTTAGAATATCCACCACCTGCTCAGGGGTTCTGGCCGTCGCTCGCGCTGAAGCGTCCACTTCCTTAAGCGCATGGTCGTGTTCCTCGTCGTGGAGAGTTATGTAAGGCTTTCCGAGCGCAGCCGTATATCCGGCGACAAAGGCGGCGTTCCATTGTTTGTACTTGGGCCCGAACCTGATGACGACTATATCGGCGTTATCGATGAGCGTGTTTATCCTTATCGAATTGATCCCGGCCCCTTTTCTGTCCCTCCAGAACGCGGACTGCTCCTCTCCAAGTATCTCCACGCCGCACATATCGCTTGCTTCGTGGTCGGTCACGGGTGAGTAAAACTCTACCGGCAGGTCTTCCGAGCCTTCGATAATCTTCTCCCGCCAGTCCGAATGTATCTCGCCTGCCAGGTAAACCGTCCACATGTACGTAGCCATCTGATCCTCCTTCTTCGATTTAGGTAGTTAGATTCAGGGGATAATGCTCACCTGATCTCCGTTTTGAACGATCTGCGCGCCTGTAGTGATAACCCTGTCCCCGGGGCTGAGCCCGCTTGTTACGGCTATTCGGTTGCCGAAGACGCTGCCGAGTGAGACGTCTACGATTTTCGCGTAGGTTTTTTCCTTCTTGTCCTCTATGACGTATACGGCGTATCCGTCCCGATTGTTCGCTGATCTTACGACCGAGCTGAAAGGTACGAGCATAATATCCCGCTCCAGGCTTCCTTCGGCCACGCCCAGAGCAGCTATCATTCCCGGTTTTAGCAGGTTCTCCGGGTTGGGAATCGTGATTTCGACATTAAATACCCTCGTTCTCGTGCTGGCGGAAGGCGCGATCTCTGTAACCGTTCCCATAAAAATCGTATCTTTTACGGCCTCCGTCGTGACTGCCATTTCCTGCCCGAGCGATACGTCTCCGAGAGCGACGTCCGGTATCGAAAATACGACCTTGACCGAGGTTACGTCGGCGATGACGAATCCCTGTGTGCCGGGCCTGACGTAGCTTCCCACGTTCACGTCACGGCTGATAATAACCCCGTTCATGGGAGCTCTCAGCGTGCAGAATCCTAAATTTTCCTTTGCATCGACCAGGTTTGCCTCTGCGGCGACGACCTGAGCCTGGGCACTCTTGTAATCCTTCCTCACCCTGTCGTAATCGGGTGCGGTGACGCTTTTTTTTGAATACAGGATGGATGTCCTCCCAAAATCTTCTGTCTCCTTTTGGAGGGATGCCTGGGCCTGCTTGAGGCGGCTCTCCGCCTCGATCACCTTTGCCAGATACTCTGTCTGATCGATAACTGCCAGAGGCGTTCCCTTGGGTACCTCGTCTCCGGCCTGTATGTCCCTCATTTTTCCGTTCGCGCCCATGGTCTGTAAGATTTCCTGTACATAGCCCTCAACCTTGAAATCAAGCTCCACCTGTGTGTAGGGATTTACCGAAGCCGTATAGCTTACAGCCGAGTTGAGCTCGCTTAACGCAGGAGTCTCGACGCGGACCGGCGTAACAGTTTTCTTGTAATCTTCCCCCCCGCATCCTGACAGGATAACCGCGACAAGCATGCAAAAAGCGGGAAAAACAACGATGTTCTTTCTCATTTACTCCTCTCCTATCGCTCTCTCAAGCTCGGCGCGGGCAGTCCAGTAGTCGAGCACTGCCTGGTTATATTCGTTGTTCGCGTCTGCCATTTCGGATTCGGCTTCAAGAACCTGCTGAAGAAGCACGGTTCCCTGCTCATATTGATTCATGGTTACTCGTAGCTTTTCACGCGCCGCCGTCTGGTCCGTTTCCGCGACTCCTATGTACACGGCCGCTTGCTCGAGCGTCCGTATCTTCTTGTTGACGTCGATGAGCACGTCGGACTCGGTTTCGTCGAGTCTGTTCTGTGCCTGCAGAACGGACTTTTTCTTCTTTGCTATCAAATTACTCTTATACCCCCAGTCGAACACGTCCCATTTCGCAAATAGGGCGATAGTCGCTATGTTTTCGGGAAGGAGTTCAATATTGAAATTTGCAGTATAAGAAAGCTCTACCCCGACTTCAGGTATGTACTTCGATTTCTCTATCTTCACCTCGTTCTCTGCGTACTCGATGCCGAGCTTTGCAGCTCTGACCTCGGGGCGCTGGTCGAGAGCAAGCTCCTCCGCCTCTTCGGGGCTGATAATGATAGGCTCCGCTTTTGGCACGGGCGTTACGCGAAAAGGAGTTTCTATGCCCCTCCCGAGCGTGAAATTGAACCTCTCCTTCAGGGTCGCCATGTCGTTTTTAAGAACAAATTCTTTATACTCCGCCTTGGCGAGCAGTGCTTCGACGTCGAGAAGCTCCGTTTCTAGAACGCGCTCGAGTTCTAGGTTCCTCTTGACCAAAATATACAGCTCTTTTAAAAACAGTATTTCCTCGTCCAGAGCTTCAAGCCCGCTTTGTATTTTTAATATGTCGTAGTATTCCTTCTTTACCGTATCCGCGACTTCCTGTCTGCGTGATCTGAGGTCCTCGGCGGAAATGGCCTTTTCCACCTCGGCCTGCTTTACGTAAAGGGATATTTGATAGAGCTGTGATATCGGCTGTCCTACGCTTGCCGTCATGAAGGTGGTGAAACTGGGAGCTGTGGCTATTTTAGTGTTTTGAGCGGGTATCGGTCCTATGTCCGGGTAGGTTCCGAAGGCCCCTTTCTTAAATGTAAAGTCTTCGTTAGTGAAATGGTGGAACTCGTACAGGCTGAAATTGAATTCCGGGAAAAGCTTCGTTCTCGCGGCCTTGATGGTGTTTTCCGCTTTTTCGACATCGAGGACGGCATTCTCTACCCTTTTATTTTCAGCGAGCGCGATTTCGAGCGCCTCGTCAATGGTAAGTACTTCTTCTGTCTCTGAGTGATTGTCATCGCCATAAGACGATGGAGCGAGGCACGTGACCGTGGTTATCAATATGGCCAATATAAAAGCGGTATTGGAGAATATCCCGAGAGGCCTCTTCGTGGCTTTTTCGGAAGACCTATTCATCCTCGACTGAATCTCAGCGCATGGACTTGGTTGTACAGTTGCTCGGCCGTCGCAGTATATGTTTGAGTTCATGAGCTATCTACCGCTGAGAAATCGGCGTGAAATATCCGATAGTAGACAAGACATACTATTTATAACAAATAAAGTTAGAAAATAAAAGTATATCCCCTTTCTTTATTGATGTCGGCGGTTTGAATTAAATTAAATCTTATCGTATGATTATCAGGTAGAATAGTATTTACTGGGTTTGGGTTATTACGATTATTTTCGACCCTTTTTTTGTGCAACGCACAATGATTTTGCGCATTGGCAGGAGTACAATTTATCGTCCGGCGGCGTAAATTTTTGAATGTTTACGGCATGATATTTTGTTTTCATTTGATTTGTCAATCGCTTGTATTATAATGATGTTTCCTTTTTTTAAAGTTTTGCACAGTACAAAAAGCCAAGTAAGGAGAAGGAGAACAAATGAGTACCGTTCATAATTTATCGAAAGGGCCGTCGAAGTCCGTATCGGTTCCCAGGAGTCTGCAGATTAGAAACAATCTGGAAGGCGAGTACGCCGACATATACACAACTCCTGTCATCGAGGCGCTGAAAGCCCTGTCTGTGTTCAATAAAGACCAGAAAACTCTAATGGACAAGAGGTATGCCAGAAGGGCGCAGCGGTTTAGAAATAAGGAAAGAATCAGGTTTTTAAACCCGGACGATTTTATCCCGCGCACAAATATTAAGGTACAGGACGCGAGGGAAGGAAAGTTTGTCGGCTCGGAGATACCCCATGACCTGGAAAGGCAGTGGGTACAGGGGACGGGACCTGCGGCTAAGCCTAACACCTCTATAGATAAAAGCATAAGAAACGTTGCTTATGCGCTGCTTTCGGGTGCGGACGGCTGGATGTTCGACGGTGAGGACGCGCTGGGTCAGATAAGCTCGATGTCTCTCGACAATCATAGGAACCTGAAGCTCGCAATCAGGAAAGACCCGATATTTATGAATACTGCGGAGCAAATTTCAAGAGAGATGAACGAATGGGCTAAGGGCTTTTTCGGTAATGAAATAATAACGGATTGGAGAAGCCAGCTTGATTTCACCACCAAAATTTTCCGCGCACGCGGCCTTCACCTTGACGACAGGCATATAAGAGACGAAAACGGTCTCGCGCTTTCGGCTTCCATAGTGGACGTGGTGCTCTACGTCGTTAACAACTACAGGGAGCTCCAGAGCGCCGGTTCGTCGATTGTTCTCTACCTTCCAAAAATACAGACCGCCGAAGAGGCGGCCTTCTGGAACGAGCTTCTTTCTGCCTTGGAGGATCACCTTGATATTCCGGTCGGATCCATCAAGGTCTATGTCCTGGTAGAGCAGCTCGAAGCGACTTTCCAGTTGATGGAGATACGCGCGGCTCTCGGAAGGCATTTCGTGGGCTTTAACACGGGAAGATGGGATTACATTAACAGTGTTTCAGACGCGATGGCCTGGGACAGCTCCTTCATTAATCCGAATATCGAATCAATAGTAATGACTTACGGCTACATGAGAAATTATGAAGACCGTGTAAGAAGGGCTGTCAATACACCCGGAATTAATAAAAACTATGCGCTCTGGCAGGGCGGAATGGAGCCCAATATACCCGTAGGCTCTAAGAAAGGCGTTGAGGAAAGTATGAAGAAGGCCGTTGCCGGAGCCGTCAGGGAGCAAAAAGCCGGCGCCAGCGGAAAATGGGTCGCACACTGGAAAATGGTGCACATCATAAGGCCCGTATGGGAAAAAGAAGAACAAGCCAATCAGATGGGCAGGAAGTTCCCGCCGCTTACATATACGGACGAAGACGCCGACGGTCTGACACTTCTGGAGCCGGCGCCGAGAACCGTCAGGGGAGCGAGAAACCTGATCAGCGTGGCGCTCCAGTACGGAAACGCGTTCGGTCAGGGCTTTCAGGCGGCAGCGCTCAAGCCCGCGGACTTCTTCGGCGACGACAACATCCTCTACCTTATGGAAGACGCGGCTACGGGAGAGATAAGGCTCAGCATATTATGGGAATGGATACATAAAGAAGCGATAATGACGGAAAACGACAAGGAAACGGGCGTCAAGAAGGGCGATACGTTTACTCAGGAACTGTTCGAGAGGCTTCTTGCCGAAGAATACGAGAAGCTGTTAAATGCCAAAGACAAGGATGTCCACGACGATTCAAAACCTACGACGCTCCCAATCGCCAGGGAAATCGTGGAAACATACGTACTCGACGACGTGAAAACCCCCTGGTACATCGATTTACTCAACATTAATCTTAACAATCATGACCTTCCTACGGCAAAGATAAGGATCAAGCAGTATATGGACGCCTTCAGGAAGGACGGGACAAGAATCACTGAAAACCTGGACTTCCTCCCGGACAACAGGCTCGACACGTTCCTGGAGGACGAGATCGACGCGTTCGAGCGCGAGGTTCAGGAAACGAAGGAATATTTCGCCAAGCCCAGGTTCAAGGGCATCAGGCGTCTTTATTCTGCCCGTCAGGTTGTGCAGCAGAGGGGCACGCTCGAAAACGACTACCCGATAGCGAGGAAGTATTCGGAGGAGTTCTATAGCCGTCTGAGGGATCTTTACTCGAAAGGCGAGCAGATCACGAGCTTCGGGCCTTATACTCCCGGTCAGGCTGTGGTGATGAAACGCATAGGAATCGAGGGAATATATCTAGGCGGCTGGGCTACTTCGGCTAAGGGTTCGCTGGACGAGGATCCGGGGTCGGACCTGGCGAGTTATCCGCTCAGTCAGGTGCCGGACGAAGCCGCGACTCTCGTACGCGCTCTACTCGCCGCTGATAAAAATCAGAAATTTCTGAGATCGAGAATGTCGGAGAAGGAACGAAAAGCGACGCCTAAGGTCGATTACAGGCCGTTTATTATCGCAGACGCCGATACCGGTCACGGAGGAGATGCTCACGTCAGAAATCTTGTCAGGAGATTCGTTGAAGCAGGCGTCACAGGTTACCACATAGAAGACCAAAAGCCGGGAACAAAAAAATGCGGACATCAGGGCGGGAAGGTGCTCGTCCCGGTGGACGAACAGATAAGGAGGCTGAACGCAGCCAGGTTCCAGTTAGACATTATGGGAGTGCCAGGAATAATAGTCGCCAGAACCGACGCCGAAGCCGCGACGCTTCTGGACGGCAGAGGCGACGAGCGGGACCATCCGTTCATACTCGGAGCCACAAACACAACGGTACCCGGTTACAAAAACTGTTACCTTGCGATTCTAAAGAGATTTTTCGATAAAGGCATCACCGACGTTAACGGCTTCATGCTTTATCAGATATCAGAGGATGAATACAAGGAAGCTTATGACTGGTTCGATAAGGTGGGCCTGACGCCGATTATAGACAAGAGCATACAGGCGCTCAAAGAGGGTAAGGAAAGGAGCATTACAAAGCCTCTTGATAACGCCGCTACCAAATTTGTCGAGACTTGGGAAGTTGAATCCGGCCTCATGACATACGCCCAGGCTGTTGCCGACGAGATGGAGTTCCAAATAGAAGAAGGCAGGACGCTGGATATGACCGTCGAAAAATGGTTCGAGTTTGCGAAGCACAACTCCTTCCAGCACGCAAGGGAAAGAGCAAGATCGATGGGCATCGAGGCCGAATGGGACTGCGAGCTCTCGAGAACTCCCGAAGGCTACTATCAGGTTAAGGGCGGAATCGAATACGCGATCGCCAAGTCCCTCGCCTGTGCCCCGTATGCGGATCTTATCTGGATGGAAACGAAAACGGCGAACTACGAAGAGGCAAAGGAATTCGCCGAAGCGATCCACGACGTCTACCCTGATAAGATGCTGGCATATAACCTGTCGCCATCGTTCAACTGGGATACTACCGGTATGAGCGAAGAGGAGATGAGGAATTTCCCGAAGGAAATCGGAAAGCAGGGATTTGTATTCAACTTCATCACATACGGAGGACATCAGGTAGACGGACTGGCTTCCGAAGAATTCGCCACCGCTCTCAAGCAGGACGGCATGCTGGCTCTTGCGAGACTGCAAAGGAAGCTAAGGCTTCTCGATTCTCCGTACAGAACTCCGCAGACTCTGGTCGGAGGTCCACGTCTCGACAGCGCGCTGTCGGCATCGTCCGGTCGAACCGCCACAACCAAGGCTATGGGCAAGGGTTCGACTCAGGTACAGCACCTGGTTGAAACGGAAGTTCCGCCGAGGCTTCTCGAGGAATGGCTCGAGATGTGGACGGAGCATTACGGAATTCCGGGCCGTCTGAGCGTTAAGCTGAGACCTCATACTGCGGGTTCTGAGCTGCTTGAGCTTACCGTGCTCGATGATGTTAACAACAAACTGGCCGATGTCATATTCACGACAATACACGACCGCTGGGCCAATAACTTCATTTCAGTCAGAGACCAGAATACTTTCGACAAGAAATACCGTCAGAAGAGGCTCATGGCTCTGATACACCTGTTCCTTATCCACAGATATAAAGCTGTTTCCGTCCACTACGTAAGTCCGACGGAGGATAACCAGAAACAGGCAAAGGGTATGAAAGCGCTTGGAATCTACGATGACGTAAATACGGAGATCGGACACATAATTGCGGCTCGCGTAAACTCCGACCGCGTTAGAGAGTTGCTCAGCAATCCCGTGGAGCTAAAGAACTTCATCTCGAAGAAATCGAAGTCCAAGTCCAAGGGCACCAGAAAGAAATCAAAGTAAGCCAAAGTTAACAATCAAAGAGACCCCGCAGGCCTGCGGGGTCTCTTTTTACGTTCTTTATCTGTTTCAAATAAGGGGTTATAATAAGCTCATATGGAAATACTTGCCCCCATGGTGTTTGTCGTTGTCGTCTCCTGTTTCGTACTGGCTATTATATTGCGTGCGAAGAAGGAGCAGGACTGACGTCGAATATATTTTAGATCCGCTGCACCCCTCTGAACGCAGAGCGAGTCCTGCCTTTTCTGTGAATTCAAATAATATTAATTTCGGATTAGTATAACAATGAATCTTACGGATACATATGTATCGATAGGTTAAGATTAGTCTTGTAGTACGAGATTCTTCTTCCCTCTATTGATCTTCGGCGGAAGCTCCCGCTTCTGCCTCGGTCTGAGATTCCGCCTGGTTGCCTCCGTCTGCATCCGCTGCCTCACCTTTACCGTCAGGTTCCTGAGACGGTGCGTGGGATTCATCGAAGCTGTAATCTTCGATTATCGACTCGTAGATTGAGCAGGCCTCCACATAGTATCCCTCATTCTGCGACTGCTCCCCTAATTTAACTCTCTTCCCTATCGCGTCCGCGTTTTCGGAATTGAGCTTCCCCTCGGAATTCATTTTCATCATTCCTTTAATTATGAGCTGATGCTTGCTAGTGGCGTCCGTCATACTGTCGCACTCCGACAGGGCGGGCGCGACCGATGCAAGCAGAATAATCAGAACGTATAACAGTTTCATATCTATTTCTCCCTATGTGACTTCTTTGGTTTTATATCCCTGCCTCTCGCGGGACTTTTGTGAGATATGGTTTTTGTATTCCCTGGCGCATTTCACGGAGCAGCAGCCCGACAATTCTTCGCTGCAGCTCACGCATAAGATAATGAGGCCGTCGCACGTCGGGTTCTTGCAGTTACAGTATCGGTCGCAGTTGCTTCCGCAGTTTACGCAGACGGATATCGTTTCGCTCTCGGGCTCGATGTCCGATATGAGTCTCTGGTCGAAAACGAAGCATTTTCCTTCCCACACGGTATTGGGATGTTGCTGGCAGAAGTTTATTATTCCGTCTTTTAGCTGGTAGACGTCTGTGAAGCCGCGGCTGACCATGTAAGACGTGGCCTTTTCACACCTGATGCCGCCCGTGCAGTATGTGATTATTTTCTTGTCCTTCCGGTCTTCGAGTATCTCGAGCGCTTTCGGGAACTCACGGAAAGAGTCGATGTCGGGGGTGATGGCGTTTTTGAATCTGCCGACGTCGGATTCGTAGTTATTTCTGGTATCGAGGATGATGAAGTCCTCGCCGGTGCTATACATTTCGAGGAGCTCCTCGGGAGATATATATTTACCCCTTTTGCTCATGTCGAGCTTCCGTTCCATCCGTATTATCTCGTTCTTGATGCGTATTATGAGCTTCTTGAAGGGATGAAACGTTCCTGTTTCGTCTTTGAAAGCGATATCGGAGAAAGAGGGGATTCCGGTCAGATATTTTTTAAATGCTTCGATTTGTTCCTCGGACCCTGACAACGAGCCGTTTATTCCTTCCTGCGCAACGAGTATTTTGCCAAGAAGTCCCTGACTGCCGCAAAATTCCCTGAGTGTAGAGCTGAGCTCAGCGGGATTATCTATATCCGTGAATTTATAAAAAAGCGTGATGTAAATATGATTCATAGCTCCGTGCTTCCTGGTGACTCTAATATAGCTCATAAATATACCGAAAACGCCGGCATGATAAAGTATGATAGTTTTCGTAACGCATTTTTTATAATCTGAAATGAAAAAAAGGGAACACTCAGCTTTCTGGGTGTTCCCTCTCTTCTTTAAAGGAGGATGGAGGATAATTTAAGCGAGTTACTTAATTTACATTACTAATATAAAGCATGAGGCTTAAAGTGTCAAGTGTATTTTTTGTGACCTCTGAAAAATAATATATATTCTAATCATATCAGGCGATTACGTGAATAGGGTAGGCCTGAAGATACTTCTCCGGTCAGGAAAGCATACGCGTCAGTTACCTTTATTTTCCATCTAAAGGAGTATTCGGATACAACGCGTAAATGAATTTACTGTTTTTAGACGATATTTCTGGATGTGTACGCTATTTTTATGTTATGAGCGTGGGCTTCTTCCGCCCGAAACGTTTCTCTATCTCGAATAATCGGGTTGTTGAAGAGGAAAGCTTCTCAAGTACCTTGCCCGTATCTAGGTCTATATTCTCGGCGTCGTACTGCTCAAGATAGAAGCGTATCGTTGCCCCCTTGGTTCCCGTTCCCGAAAGGCGGGAGACTGCCCTCGAGCCGTCGGCGAGCTTAAACCTGAGGCCCTGTTTTTCGCTTACGTCACCGGTTACGGGGTCGACGTATTTGAATTCATCCGCTTCGGCTATTCGTGAAGAGCCCATTTCCTCTCCTGCAAGACCAGGGAGCCGTTTTCTCATCTCCGCAAACAACTCGTTTGCGCCTTCCTTATCGATCTCCTCGTAGTCGTGCCGCTCATAGTAGCTGCGGCCGTATTTCTTCCAGTGGTCGCTCAGTATTTCCCTTACCGGCTTTCCTGCGTGCTCAATGATTGAGAGCCAGCTCAGCACCGCCCAGAGTCCGTCCTTCTCCCTCACGTGGTCGGCCCCGGTGCCGAAGCTCTCCTCTCCGCATATGCTGCATAGCCCCGCGTCCATGAGGTTGCCGAAGAACTTCCAGCCCGTTGGCGTCTCGTAACAATCTATTCCCAGCTTATCTGCGACCCTGTCGACCGACGTGCTTGTCGGCATTGACCTCGCTACGCCTTTGACGCCGTCTTTAAATCCCGGTATTGCTTCACGCGCCATGTCCGTGATAACAGCCAGAGAATCTCCGGGCGGTATGAATAAACCCCGCCCGAATACCATATTTCTGTCGCCGTCCCCGTCGTTGGCCGCACCGAAATCAGGAGCACCGTCCGAATTCATTATATCCACCAGATACGAGTTATACACGAGGTTCGGGTCCGGGTGTATGCCTCCGAAATCGGGTAGGGGCTCGCCTCTTATGACAGTGCCTTCAGGCGCGCCGAGAACGTCTTCGAGGAAATATTTGCCGTAAATACCCGTCACTCCGTGCATCGCGTCGAAGACCATCGTGAACCCGGTCTTGAAAAGTCTGCTCAGTTTATCGAGGTCGAATATTCCGCGCAGTACCGTTTCGTAGTCGTTAAATGGGTTGATTACCGATATGGTTGTTCCCAGCACCTCGTAGTCGGTTTCTTTGCCGATCTCGAACTCAAAATCTGCGAGCGTCTTATAATTGTCAATCGACAGGCTGTGTTTGTATATATTCTGCGTAAATGTCTCGGGCGCGGGCCCTCCGTTACGCACGTTGTACTTTATGCCGAAATCACCGTCGGCGCCGCCCGGGTTGTGGCTTGCCGTCAGTATGAAACCGCCGAGCGCTCCTCTCTGCCGTATAACGGCGGACATCGCCGGTGTGGAGATTAATCCCTTACGCGGGACATAAATTTTCCCGAACCCGTTCGCGACTGCCATCTTGAGTATCTTCTGCAGAATCTCGTGGTTCAGGTATCTGCCGTCTCCGCCAACGCAGATAGCCTCTTTTGAGATATCCGTGTCCGGTTCGTCCTTAAGCGTATTGAACACGGACTGGATAAAGTTCTCGGCATAATTTTCATTGTCCATGAATACGCGCGTCTTTTTCCTCAGTCCTGAAGTGCCCGGAACCTGGTCTTTGTATGGTGTGGTTGATACTTGCTTTATTTCCTGACTCATGATTCACCGCCTTATGATATATGGTTTTAGGTTTGACTCACATCGGCCTTCATGCCAATTAGGACGGAGCACGGAAAAGCATAATTCCGACTCTTATATTTTTCTGAATTGATTGATTGACTCAAAGTAATTTTATCATCAACCATAGACAAATAAATTTTTTAAGGTCCATAGCTGTGGCAAGATTTTCACGCCTATATTGCGTTATGTTTATCTTTATGCTTGCTGCGCTGCCACTCTATCAGTTTATATGCCTCTGACAAGATAAAGATAGGAAGTGCTAATACCAGGATCAATCCCCAGTCTTCCAGACGCAAGGCTGTGGTGTGGAGCGCGTCTTGAAGGAAAGGTACATAAACTGCACACACTTGGAGACCAACGGTCGCTAGCCAAGCGAGTAATACCCAGGGATTGGAAAGAAATCCGACAACAAAAAGCGGGCTTCTGAGAGCACGGAAATTGAATACGTTCATCTTCTCAAGGATTATAAGCCCGGTGAAAGCAACGGTCTGAGCTCTGAGCGATACCTCGCCCGAACCGCCCGCTAAGTAATGATGAAACAGCCATAGGGTAACGGCACCCATATATCCTCCCAGTAGTAGAATCCTCATTATGCCGCTGCGGTTCAAGATCGGTTCTTTGGGGTCGTTAGGCGGACGCTCCATAATGCCTTTTTCAGCAGGCTCCATTCCCAGTGCTACTGCAGTCATACCGTCGGTCACGAGATTCATCCACAGTATCTGGACCGGAAGCAGAATCAGCGGTCCGCCAATCAGTATATTAACGAAAATCGTAATAACCTCTCCCATGTTCGAAGATAAGAGGTAGCGCACGAATTTCTGTATGTTGTCGTACTGTCTGCGTCCTTCTTCGACCGCACCAATTATAGAGGCGTAATTATCATCCGTAAGGATCAAATCCGACGCCCCCTTGGCAACCTCCGTTCCGCGCAGACCCATCGCGATTCCTATATCGGCCTTTTTGAGCGCGGGAGCGTCGTTCACTCCATCCCCTGTCATCCCTACTATATGCCCCATACTCTGCAGCAGTTTTACGATTCTGAGTTTATCTTCCGGAGTTGTGCGTGCAAACAAAACTTTTTTCTTAAGTGCACCGATTAAGGTATTGTCGTCAAATTTTTTGAGCTCTTCGCCGGTTATTGCGTCTTCGGCTGCCATATCTATGCTTTTGGCTATGGATAAAGCGGTGGGTGCGGCGTCGCCGGTTACCATAATGCTGTGTATACCCGCACTTTGAGCTAAACGTATCGCTTCCGCTACTTCCGGACGAGGGGGGTCAATAATGCCCACAATCCCGAGTAATGTAAGATCACGTTCCACTTCATTCTCGTCTAATTTGATACCCTCAGGGAGTCCACGGCGAGCCAATGCCAGCGTTCTGAGGCCTTGTTCCGCAAGTCTAAGATATGCAGCATTTGCCGCAGCTTTATCCTCATCGTTTATGTCCCTCTCCAGGTCTCCTGATTGTATTTGAGTGCATCGTTCCAATACAACTTCCGGTGCGCCTTTGACATAGGCTATTAACCCCCCGGGTAAATGCTCTATCACCGTCATTCGTTTGCGAGTGGAATTGAAGGAAAATTCGCTTACGGTATGATCTTCCTCGTCTATATGCAAACCGGCCTTATTTGCTGCCACAACGAGAGCCGCTTCTGTCGGTTCTCCGATTGCAAACCAGCCGCTTTCGTCTTTGCCTATTCGTGAATGATTGCAGTGCATGCCAGTTTCCAGAAGCGCCATGAGATCGCTCTGTTTATCATAATCGATGTCGACGTCCCCTTTTTTGAAAGAACCTTTCGGGGCGTAACCGATTCCCGTTACCTCCAACTCACCCGAGGGAAGCCAGATGCGCTGAACCGTCATTTGGTTCTGTGTCAGCGTACCGGTCTTATCTGTGCAAATCACACTTGCTGACCCCAGGGCCTCACCGGCCTGTAAACGTCTCAAGAGGGCACGCCTCTTTACCATTGCTCGAATGCCCAATGCAAGCGTTATTGTTACGACAGCCGGCAGTCCTTCGGGAACTACCGCAACTGCAAGAGCCACCCCCGTGAGAAACATCTCCAAAAGCGGGTTTCCCAGAAGCCAGCCCGAAAGTGCCACGATGGACGAAATAATGATTGCCAACACCCCCAACTGCTTACCTAAAACGGCGAGCTTGCGTTGCAGCGGTGTCGCTTCAGTCCCGACAGCTTCCGTTAATTTGGCGATCCGC
>Ga0055477_10000205_pt1 | contig 14963 bp, 14 predicted proteins | sample Muzzi_PWA_D2_FD_57683 | JGI IMG/M metagenome (GOLD analysis project Ga0055477, IMG submission 57683) | Wetland microbial communities from San Francisco Bay, California, USA, that impact long-term carbon sequestration - Muzzi_PWA_D2 | ecosystem: Environmental > Aquatic > Marine > Wetlands ... | reverse complement strand
ATCGGCAGTTTCTGGCCCTTGACCAGGGTATTGAGTCCGTCGATGGCGGAAAAACCGGTTTCGATGAACTCTTCGGGCCGGGCCCGACTGGTTGGGTTCATGGGGTTGCCGGTGATCCGGGCCCACTTTTCCGGCACCGGCGGCGGCAATTCGTCCAGAGGCTCGAAGGAACCGTTGAAGACCCGGTTCAGCAGCCGGGGGGTGAGGGGGGCCTGCTTGACCTGGTCGGTGAAGATCACCGTGGACTGTCGGAGATCCAGGCCCTGGCAGTCTCCGAACACCTGGACCATTACGGTGTCGCCTTCGACCAGCAGGACTTCGCCTTCCTGGCTGGCGCCGCCCGGGCTTACCACCCGAACCACTTCGCCCAGTCGTACGGCCTGGACCCGTTCCAGCAGGAGAAGCTGGCTGCGGATCGAGGTGATGGTGCGGTATCTGTGCTCGGAAAGTCTCATAGCTTGCGTGCCTGACATTGTGGTTGGTTACCAGGGCCAAAGATTGCTTCGCTAACGCTCGCAATGACGATCTGGTTCGTATGGCATTGAACGTGCAAATGCGTCATTGCGAGGAGCCGCGCGACGAAGCAATCCTTTCCGGAGTATCATTGGATCTCCTCCGATAAATCCCGCCATTCCGGATTCAACGAGTCGATCAGCGCCTCTTTCCTGCGGCGCGGTCCGCCCTTGATCTGTTTCTCGCGGGTTATAGCGCTTTCCATATCGGCAAATAGTTCAAAATAGACCAGTTTGGTGCAGTTGTATGTTTTAGTGAAACCTTTGATTTCCTTGGCTTTATGCTGATGGACTCGAACCGGAAGGTTGGAGGTTACCCCGGTGTATAGCACTGTGTTGGCGAAATTAGTCATGATGTATATGCATGGTTGTTTGGGCATCAAAATTCCCAGTTATGGCTCAAGATCGGAGTCTCCTGCGTCGCTTACCTGCTTCGTCGCGGAGTTTATCCCACGGAGCGGGACTCCTCGCAACGACGAGATGCACCGTGTAATATTCTCGCTAAATCCGTCATTGCGAGGGAATGGAATGACCGAAGCAATCTTTTCTTTCATCCCGCCTTTTCATCCTGCACCTTCCTATTTGCCGGCTCCGGGGTTTTCTCCTTTAGTATCTCGTTCAGTTCTCCGCCCTCGGCCAACTTCTTCCTGGCCTCTTCATACCAGTTGAGCAGGGCGGCGATTCGTTCGCCGGTCAATTCCGGGGTGGAGAAGGCGTCCTCGGAAAAGGAATTCTGGCCCAGGAAAGTGCGGCGGACCCGTTCGGCCGCCTCCAGCAGCAGGTGGTCGCTGTCCTGCAAACCCTCCGCCCCGACGATGGCCGCCACCTCGCGCAGTTTTTCCTCGCGCTGCAGCAACTCCTGGCAGTCGTGACGCAGTTGGCCCCAGTCGGGCCGGATTTCCTTTTCGAACCAGCGGGCCAGGTCGGAGTCATAGAGAGAAAAGCTCTGAAACCAGTTAATCGCCGGGAACTGGCGGCGGTGGGCAAGCTCGCTGTCCAGCATCAGGAAGGCGCCGCTGGTCCTGAGGCAGGCCTGGGTGGCCGGTTCGGTGAAGTCGCCGCCGGGCGGCGAGACCGAGAGGATGATGCTCAAGGAGCCGGTGTGACCGCTTAAGGTCTCCACCACCCCGGCTCGAGCAAAGAAGGTGGCCAGGCGTGAGGCCAGGTAGGTTGGGTAGCCCTCTTCGCCGGGCATTTCCTCCAGGGCCGAGGAGATCTCGCGCAGGGCCTCGGCCCAGCGCGAGATGGAATCGGCCAGGAGCAGCACGTCGTAGCCCATGTCGCGGTAGTACTCGGCCATGGTCACCGCCGTGTAGATTGAGGCCTCACGGGCCGCCACCGGCATGTTGGAGGTGTTGGCAACCAGGACGGTCCGTTCCATCAGCCGGTTGCCGGTCCAGGGGTCGGTGAGTGAAACGAATTCCTCCAGCATCTCGGCCATCTCGTTGCCGCGCTCGCCGCAACCCACGTAAACCACAATATCAACGTCGGCGAACTTGGCGATGGCTTGTTCCAGGATGGTCTTGCCGGTTCCGAAGCCGCCGGGCAGGATGGCGGTGCCGCCCTTGGCCAGCGGGAAGAGGAAGTCGATAACCCGCTGGCCGGTGATCAGCGGGCGGTCGGGGATAAGCTTGCGCCGGTAGGGCCGGGGAGTGCGGATCGGCCAGGTGGTGACCCCGAAGATTTCGGTCTGGTCGATGAGCCGGGCCAGGGGTTCGTTCAACCGCACCTTGCCGGAGGCGATCTTCTCGATGGTTCCGGACGTGGAGGCCAGGACCGGATGGCTGTATGTTCCCTCGTTGAAGGAGCCGATAATTTCTCCGAGTTCGACCTGTTCATCGACTTTTTTGCTCGGGGCAAACTGCCACTCCGCCGCCTCGGCCAGTGGCGGCAGCAGGCGGCCGGCCTGGATGAAAGGACCATGCTCGGCGGCCAATGCGGACAGGGGGCGCTGCAGTCCGTCGTATATGGCGGAGAGCAATCCCGGTCCCAGGCTCACCGACAGCGGCTGCTCCATGGATTCGGCCGGCTCTCCCAACCCCAGCCCCCGGGTATCCTCGTAAACCTGGACCCGGGCCTTGCCGGTGGTCAGCCGCACCACCTCGCCCTGCAGCCGGGCCGCACCCACCAGCACCCGATCATAAAGCTTCAGGTCGGGTACGTCCACGGTGGCCGTGGGCCCGGAGATACCGATGATCTTACCTTTCATAACTTCCCGTTACAGTAAAAGGTGAACAGCATTATTCACCTAAATTGACCAGACCGCGTGCTGTGGAACATTTTACAGGCGGACTTGATAACCAATCGCCCTGATGATCAACTGCATGGCATAATCTTCCTCGGGCCCAGCCAGTTTTTCCGGGGCCGGCAGGATCACCAGCATGCCCGGCCAGTGTTTTTCGAAATGGGCCAGCCACTCAACCTCCAGATGCTGGCGCAACCGCTCGTCCAGAAAAATCAATCCCACTCCCGAATCGGCGATCAACCGCTGCAAGGTCGATTCGGCTTCGGAAGCGGTGGCGATCACCTGCGTCGCTCCGGCCAGCCCGAAGCCGTAACGGGCATCCTCCGGGGTGATGAAAACGACTTTGCTCATAAAATCACCTCCTCCGCCACCCGCTCCTTGCCCAGCAGCTCGGTCAAGTGGCGGACCCCGCAGTCGCGGGCGATGAGATAGCAGGTCCAGAGATAATCGAGCAGCTGCTCCAGCCGGCCGGTGGTCCGCCTGCGATTCTGCCAGTCCCGCGCCATTATGGTGAGCAGGCGGTGGTCTAAAGCGGCCGGGTCACTTTCGTTTCCCGACAGGTTGCCGGATCGACGCTGCCGGAGGCCCCGCAACTGCCCGGCCTGCCGGGGATGGGAGAGCTTGCCTGGCCACCGCTCCGCCTTGGCCCGCCGCAGCAATTCCTGTCGGGCGGCCACCTGGTCGATAAAATCGCGCACCGGCCCGGTCGGGTGTTCCCGGCGGCCGGCGGTCAGTAAACCGGCTTCGATGGTCAGTTCTAGTGCGGCCCGGCCCCGATCCCGGCGGACCCGCTCCAGCCCGGCCAGGCTCCGGTCCAGGGGGGCCAGTTTTTTTCCCAACTTATTCAAGGTTTCCGGCCAGGGGCGTTCTGCACCGAGGATTTCCAGGACTGTCCTGTGCAGGCGGCTTGACTCCAGGCAGGCCCTGATGCCGTGTCGATCTCCGGCTTCGTGGTAACGCAGGGCAGCCAGCAGCCCGGGCAGCTCGAAGAAGAGCAGGGCCGGAGCCAGCTTCCGCCACGGTTCCGGGGCCAGCTGCCGGTGAAACCAGTCCAGTTCCATATCCAGTTCCCGACGGGCATATCTGCCGCCACCGTCGGGGCAGGAAGAGAGCCGGTCGGCTCGCCGGTTGGACAGCCGGGCGAGCAGGTAATCAATCGGAAAACCGGCGCCACGTGGGGGGCGCAGCAGCTCATCCAGCAGCATCTTGAGTCACCTCCCGCAGCAGTTCCGGGGCCAGTCGGGACCAGGCCCGGTCCAACCGGGTAGACAAGGTATTATCGATGGTCACCCGCCCGTCCCGGCTGGTGGCGATCAGACCGCCGGCAATCCCGGCCTCGGCGACGATCTCCGCCTGCGGAAAGAGCTTGGAGGCGGCCTCGGTATCGACGGGACTAACCCGGATCCGGACCCAGTCGCCCGGTGGCAACTCGGCGGCCAGCCGGGCCAGGAAGTCAACGCGGTCACCGGACCACTCCCTGCTTAGCAGGTCGCGGGCCAGGCTGTACAAGCGTTCGCTCAATTCCTGCTCGGCCCGGGTGACCAGTGCCTCGGCCTGGCGCCGTGCCACCATGGTCCGGCGACGCTGCACGGCCCTTTCGGCCTCCCGGCCGGCCAGGTCGCAACGGTCATGTTCGCCGGCCAACCTCCGGGCAGCCTCGATCCGGAACTTCTCCGCCTCTTCCCGGGCTTCCCGCCAGACCGTCGCGATCTGCTCCTCGCCCTTGGCCCTAAGGTCATTGATCAGGACTTCCCGGCTCATTTCATCAATAAAATCATTGAAGCCACGACAAACCCTAGAATGACCATGGTTTCCGGGATGGCCACCAGGATGATCACCGTCGCTGTCAGCTCAGGCTTTTCGGCCAGGGCCCCGGCTCCGGCCGCGCCGATCCGGGATTGGGCCAGGCCGGTAGCCAGGGCGCTCAGGCCGATGGCCAGAGCCGCGGCAAAGGCGATGATAACTTTTTCCCAACCGATCACACCTTCCATGCTTTCCCTCCTTGGTCGCTGATACTGCTTTCCGATTTCTGTTGTTCATCTTTCCCTGTCGAGCCGCTTTGCCGCTGGCCCCGGGCCAGGGGCTGGTAAGTCCGGCCGCCGCCGGTCATGATCTTGCTGAAGAATTCCACGTAGTGCAACCGCAGGGCGTGTACCGTCGGGGCGAAGATGCCCAGGACAATGTTGAAAGCGTGCAGCAGGATGGCGGCGAAAATGCCCAGCCAGACACTGCCGATCATGCCCACCATGCTGTTGGCTACGTGGGCCAGGAGCACCGAGGTCAGGCCGATGGCCATGATCCGGGCGTAGGAGATGATATTGCCGAAATGTTTCAGGACCTCGAGCGGGGCCAGCAGCCCGCCGGTGAGGAACAGGACCGGCAGCGCCCCCAGCAGCACGAAGAATCCCGGTTTGCGCAGATGGGCCAGGGCCGGAAAGTAGGCGGCAATCGCCGCCAGGGCCAGGGCCAGGATGACTACGATGCCGAACAGTTTGAAGACGCCTTCCTTTTTCTCGCCGTAGCGGAATGCGGCGACGGCGCCAAGCACCAGCCCCAGGATGATGTGGACCAGGCCCATGGCCAGGGCGAAATAAAACATCGGCTCCAGGGCGGTTTCCCGATCCAGGAGGATCGGCTTGAGCCCGAGATATTCCTGGCCCAGGGCACCGAAGGCCTCGCCGAAAAGGTAACCGAAGATCATGGTGTAGACCGCCGCCACCCCGAAAATCTTGCCGAGGTCGCGGAGCAGCGGTCGGCCGGAGAGATAGATCAGGGCCAGGGCGGCCATGAGCAGCAGCAGGCCGTAACCCAGGTCGCCCAGCATCATTCCGAAGAAGATCGGGAAGAAGATGCCGACGAAGGGGGTCAGGTCGAAGGAGCGATAACCGGGCAGCGGCAGGAGGCGGGTCAGCAGCTCGAAGGGCTGAAAGTAGCCGCGGTTGTGGAGTTGGGTGGGCACCCTTTCCAGTTCCTCCTCACGGATCTCCCTTTCCTCGACCAGTATCCGGCCCGCGAAACGCTCTGCCACCCGGGCGCGAAGCCGCTCCAGTTCCCCGGCCGGCAACCAGCCTGAAACCACGAAGCACATCTCGGTTTCGAAGATGGCCCCGGTCGCCTTGATCAACTCAAGCTGCTCGTTGAGCCAGGCCAGGACCAGGCGATAGATCCCGAGCCAGCGATGGGTGAATAGGTGGAGCTGGCGCTCCAGGGTGGCTGCCTCGGTCCGGTATTCTCCCAGGAGCCTGGTGCAGGTGGTGTCCTGTTCGGCAAAGGGCAGTCCGGCCAGACGCCCAGGCAGGGCATAGTCGTAAACCTGCTGGCTCTGCAAAGCGGTGCGAATCCGCTCGACGAACTCCTTTTCGGTGGTGATTACCCCCACCAGCCGTCCCCCCGCGGTTCGGGTGGTCTGCAGCTCGAAACGGCCGTCGGTGATCCTGACTCCCAGACGTTCGAGTGCGGCCAACCCATTTTCATCCTTGATCTCGACGCCGATATGGTCAAGGGTGGCACCGGTGCCGATTTCGCTCGGCAGGAGGGCGGCGATGGCGTCGAGAAACTCCCGGTAGCGAGAGAGTTCGGTTTCCTCCCGATGGATGGTTTCCAGGCGCCGGCGCCGCTCCCGGGTCTGTTTGAGATGGGCGCTGATTACAGCCCCGATCGATTCGAGGATATTTTCCGGGCTCAGGTATGGTTGCCGGGAAGGTTCGGGGGGCAGCAAGTCCAGCAGTTCGGAGATCTGCTCGCGCAAATCCTCGTAAAAGATCCGGCTGGTCAGGATTTCCCGGTCGAGGTGCAGGGTTTGGAGCTGCTCATCCAGGATGCTTCCTTCGATCCGGTCGGGCGGCATCTCATCGATATGCATCACTCCAAGTTCACGGAGCAGGGCGAGGAGGTCGAGCAGCTCCTCCTTGGGGCCGATCATCGCCACTCTGGACATGGTGACGATCATGGCGCATCCCCTGGCAACAGCCGGGTCAGATGGGTGGTGATCCGCTCCCGTAAACGCTGGTCAGACAGGTTTTTCAGCCGGGCCGCATATTCTTCGGCCCGGCGCAACAGGGTCTTGACTTCCTTGCCGGCCTGGATCTCGGCGGCGGCAACGGCCTGCCGGAATTCCCGCTGAGCCTCGGCCAGTTCCCGTTCGACTTCCTTGCCGAACCGCTCGCGTTCCTCGGCCAGCCAGGCCGCCGCCTTGCGCCGTTCCTCGGCCAGGCGGGCCTGAATTTCCTTCTCCACCGCGACGATTTCGGCCAGGGCCTGGTTGGTCATCAAAATTCCTGTGCGGGTAAGGTCTGAAGCTAATTTCCGTGCTCGGCCTCGTTTCATTATGGATGAGGAGGTCGGCAAAACTAAAGGAATATTTCTGTTAACAGTCCGACTAGGCAGGCCGGATTGAGTGTCATCTATTTCGTCACTAGGAGGTGCGCCTGCCTGCATCATTGAAATAATGATCGCCCGGGACTGGACAGAGTGCCCTCCGGGTACTCGCCATAACTTGGAAATGGTCATGGCCGAATCTTTGACTTCCGGAATCTGGGCTGGCTATAATCAGGAAGGATTGCCAGGAAACCTCGACTGGAGAAATAAAAATGCTGAACAGACGAGACTTTGTGGCCGGTTCGGCCGGGTTGCTGACTCTGGCGGCGGGGGACCTTGAGGCGGTAATGGCCGAGGGCAGACCAGCGGCCAAGGCGGCCAGGGTCGCTCTGGTCAAAAGCCACGACCGCTTCGCGGCGGTGGGTGCCGCCATCGACCTGCTGAGCGTCAACCCGGTGGCCGGCAAAAAGGTGCTGCTCAAACCAAACTTCAATACCGCCGATCCCTTCCCGGCCGGGACCCATAACGATACCCTGCGGGCACTGGCCCGGAAGCTCAAGGGAATGGGGGCGGGGGAGATTACCATCGGCGAGCGTTGCGGGCCGCCAGAAACCGCCGAGGTCCTGCGGGAGAAAGGCATCGCCGAACTCTGCCGGGAAGAGGGTTTGGGATTGATCAACTTCGAGGAGCTGCCCGAGGCGGACTGGGTGCGGCTCCGGCCGGAAGGCAGTCACTGGCGCGATGGTTTCGACGTGGCCCGGCCGGTGCTGGAAGCCGAATGCGTGATTTCCACCTGTTGTCTCAAGACCCACGGCTACGGCGGGGTATTCACCATGTCGCTGAAGCTCTCAGTGGGCATCACCCATAAACGCAACATGACCGAGCTGCACTCCTCCTTCTTCAGCCAGCGGAAAATGATCGCCGAGATCAACCAGGCCTATCGCCCGGCCCTGATCGTCATGGATGGGCTCGAAGTCTTCACCGACGCCGGCCCCTCCCACGGCGAGTTGAAAAAGCCGGGGGTGATCCTGGCCGGTACCGACCGGGTGGCCTTGGATGCGGTAGGGCTGGCGGTTTTAAAGGACCTGGGCAGCAACAGGAAGATCATGGAAACCCCGATCTTCGCCCAGGAGCAGATCTCCCGAGCGGTGGAGCTGGGGTTGGGGGTGGGCTCGCCGGAAGCGATCGAGATCGTCACCGGTGATGCGGCCAGTAAAGTTTATGGCGAAAGGCTGCGGGAGATCTTGCGGGTGGGCTGAGGGGCGGGTGAAAAATTTCCGGCCGCCAGAAAATTATTGTCAGGATTATTGGGAAGGATAAGAAATTAAAGGGCAACCGGCGGAGGGGAATGGCGCGATTGATGCGGTACTTTCCTCACCGCATTCTGCGTGTTTGGTTCCTTTATTGAGGCTACCGTCATGCCGGCAATTCATAAAATTGACCACAAGCTTAAACTGATCGTTACTACCTGGTCCGGCGTGGCGGTTGATCAGGAACTCAGCGCGGCACTGTTGAAATATCAACAAGACATCGAGAATCAGCCCGAGCTTCGTGCTTATAATGAAATCGTTGATTTCAGCGAAACTAGCAGTTTTAAATTGACCCCCGAAGGGATAACAAAACTGGCGAGTATAGCAGCCAACAGGGATCTTAAAGGAATTAAAACCAAACTGGCGATTATTGTCTGCATCCCTCTGGCTTACGGTTTAGGGCGAATGTATGAAATATATCGAAGCCTGGTCCCGAATAGTTTTAAAGAAGTAGGAGTATTCAAGAACTACCAGGATGCCCTGGCCTGGCTAAACTACGGTGCTGACCCGGACGCAGTGCGCCGCTCGGAGGATTGACGGATGCTTTGCAGGAAATCCGGGCGTTGCGTCGCGATGGCTGTAGCAAGGCGAATGTTGCGGTACTTTTCTCACCATATCCTGTGATCCAGATAACCGGTTGTCCTGCTTTACTGTCCCCCCTAAAAATCGATCTGGAAGCTGTAGACATCCTCCTCCAGCCGGCTTTTTACCCGGAAGCCGCTGTGGTTGAAAATGGTCTGCATGCGGCGATTGTCCTTCAGGACCTCGGCATCGAAGCCGGAGATGCCGCTGCGTTTGGCCAGGTTTACCAGGTGGCGGAAGAGGAATTTGCCCAAGCCCCGGTTCTGCCAATCGTCGTGGATGACGAAGGCGACCTCGGCCCGGTTGCTCTTGGGGTCGAGATAGTAGCGGCCGACGGCGACGATGTCCTCGCCATGCGCCTCCGGTACGGTGCCGACGATGGCCACATCATGTCGATGGTCGATGTAAACGAAATCCTGGATCTGGCTGTGACTGAATTTGGGCTTATGAGTCATGAACCGGTAGTAGAGAGTCTCTTGGGAGAGAGCGTACATCAGGTCGCGCATGGAGTGCTCGTCGGTGGGATGCACCGGCCGCAAGGTCACCTGAGTGCCGTCGTCCAGCAGCATGGTGGTTTTCATTTCCTGGGCGGCGACCATGAAGTGCCCTTCGATCTCGGACATCTCCTTACGCAGATAGTGGGCCTCGATCGCTTCGCGCAAGAGTTGTTCCCGGAACTTGGGGTGGGCGATGCTGATCAGCGACATGGCCCGCTCCTGCACCGACTTGCCGTGCAGGTAGGCGATGCCGAACTCGGTGACTACGTAATGGACTTCGCCCCGGGTGGTGACCACGCCGGCCCCGGGGGTGAGTCGGGTGACGATGCGGGAAATCTCGCCCTCCTTGGCCGTCGCTTCCAAGGCGATGATGGCCTTGCCGCCGGGTGAGCGGGAGGCTCCCCGGTTGAAGTCGACCTGGCCGCCGATGCCCGAGTAAAAGCGCGAGCCCAGGGAATCGGCGCAGACCTGGCCGGTCAGGTCCACTTCCAGGGCCATGTTGATCGCCACCATCTTGAACTGGCGGCTGATTACGTGCGAGTCGTTGACGTACTCGGTGGGCCGGAAACAGAAAAGCGGATTGTCGTCGATGAAGTCGTAGAGTTTCTGACTGCCCATGCAGAAGCTGGCGACGATCTTGCCCCGGTCGCTGCTTTTGCGCCTACCGTTCACTGCCCCGGACTCAACCAGGGGGATGATCGAATCGGTCAAGAGTTCGGTGTGGATGCCGAGATCCTTCTTGTCCTTCAAGAAACCGATCACGGCGTGGGGAATTCGGCCGATGCCGAACTCCACCGTCGAGCCGTCCTCGACCAGGGAGGCGATGTTCTCGCCGATCTGCAGGGTTTCCTGGGTAGCCTCGGACTGCTCCCGTTCCAGAATCGCTCCCTCCATCTCGACCAGCAGATCAAGATCATAGATATCGATGAAGCTGTCGCCCAAAGTTCGCGGCATCCTGGGGTTGACTTGAGCGATGACCAGGGAGCCATTCTCAGTGGCGCTCTTGACGATGTCCACCGAGATGCCCAGGCTGACCAGGCCCCGGGCATCGGGCGGAGTGACCTGGATCAGCACCACGTCCAGGGGCAGTTGCCCGGAGGAAAAGAGCCGGGGTATGTCGGAGAGCAGCACCGGAGTGTAATCGCCCAGCCCCTCTTGGATATGTTCGCGGATGGCGGTGCCGATGAAGAAGCTGTTGACCGTGAAATGATCGGCCAGTTGCCGGTTGGCGTAGGGCGCCTCGCCCTTGGCCAGGAGCTGGATGATCTCCACGTCGGCCAGTTCGTGGGCCCGGTCGGTCAGGGCCTGAACCAGGGCTACCGGTTCGGCACAACCGGTGCCGATGAAGACTCGCTGGCCCGGCTTGATCCGCTGCGCCGCCTGACGCGGGGTGGCCAGCATGTCGCGGTATTTTTCACGCCACTGGGGGTCGGTATGGTCGGTTTTGGTCTTGGGCATGGTCTTTTCCGGATTCATAAAGTAATTGTCCTGCTAATAGGGTCGGGGCAGGTTTCAATACGCCCCTACCCGCGACCGGAACTGGTGGGATTTGCGACATCCTTAAGAGTTAAACGCACATCGGCGACCCAGGGGTCATGCCCCGCCTCGCCGACGATGAAGGGGTTGATATCCAGTTCGAGAATCTGCGGGAAGTCGGTGGTCAGCTGGCTGATCCGCTGCAAACCGTTGGCGATGGCTCCCAGGTCGACTCCTTTCTGGCCCCTTTTGCCCTGGAGGATGGCATAGGAGCGAGTGGCTTTCAGCATCTGCAACGCCTCTGCCTCGGTGATCGGGGCCAAGTGGAAGGTGACGTCCTTCATCACCTCGACGAAGATACCGCCCAGGCCGAACATCAGCATCGGGCCGAACTGGGGATCGCGGCTCATGCCGATGATCACCTCCAACCCCGGGTTCAGCATCTTCTCGATGTAGACCCCCTCGATCCGGGCCTCCGGGGCGCGCTGGCGGATACGCAGCATCATCAGGTCGAAGTAGTCCCGCACCATCTCACTGTTGGTGACGTTCAAGCGTACTCCGCCCATGTCTGTCTTGTGGACGATGTCGGGCGAGACGATCTTCATGGCCACGGGGTAGCCGATCCGATCGGATATTTCCACCGCCTCCTCGACCTGGACCGCCAGGTGGCCGTCAGGGATCTGGAAGCCGTAAGCCTGGAGGATGGACTTGCCCTTGACCTCACCGATCTGGGGCCGGCCGCTGCGGAGCCGCCGGGTAATGATCCGTTCGACCCGCCGGCGGTTGACCCGGAAGCGGGTGACCACCCGGGTCGGCCGGTTCTTCCAGGAGGCGTACTCGTGCATGGCCTTGAGCGCCGCAACCGCCCGTTCCGGTGAGGGGTAGTCGGGCAGCCCGGCTGTTACCAGGGCGGCACGACCCGGCAGCACGGACTCCCCGCCCATGAAGGAAACCAGCACCGGCTTGTTGCCGTGCAGGTTGTTGGCGATGGCCTGGGCGGTCTCGGTGGGCCGGGTCATGGCCTGGGGGGTGAGAATGATGATGATGGCATCGACGTCCGGGTCATCCTGGGCGGCGGTCAGGGCAGTGACATAGCGTTCCGGGTCGGCGTCGCCGAGAACATCCACCGGGTTGAGGGCGCTGGCGGCGGTGGGCAGCTGCTGGCGCAGGGCGCTGGCGGTGTTGCGGTCCAAGGCGGCGACCTGCAGCCCCGCCTTTTCGACGGCGTCGGCGGCCATGGTTCCGGGCCCACCGGCGTTGGTGATGATCAGCACTCGGTCGCCTTTGGGCAGCGGCTGCATGGCAAGAGCGGTGGCGTAGTCGAAGAGGGCCTCGAAGGTATCGGCCCGGACCACCCCGGCCCGTTTGAAGGCGGCGCCGTAAGCGGTGTCGCTGCCGGCCAGGACTCCGGTGTGGGAGGAGGCGGCCTGCATACCTGCCTTGGTGGTACCGGATTTGAGGATGACCACCGGCTTTTTGGCACTGGCCTCCTCGGCCGCCTTGACGAACTCGTCGCCGTTGCTGATGTCTTCCAGATAGCCGACAATAACTTTTGTTTCGTCATCGTGGGCCAGGGCGCGCAGGAAGTCGATTTCGGTCAGGTCCGCCTTGTTGCCGATGCTGATCATCTTGGCCAGGCCCAGCTGCCGGCCGGCGACCAGATCAAGGATGGCGGTGGAGAGTGCCCCGGACTGGGAGACCACCGACATCGCTCCGGGTCGGGGCAGGTGGCCGGCGAAGGAGGCATTCAGGTGCTGGGCCGTGTTGATCAAGCCCAGGCAGTTGGGACCCAGGAGCCGGATCTGGCGACCCCGGCAGATCCCGAGCAACTCCAGCTCCAGAGCCGCCCCCTCTGGTCCGGTTTCCTTGAAACCGGCGGTGATCACGATCAGGGAGCGGGCGCCGCCCTTGATTGCCTCGCCGGCCGCGCTTAAAACGACGCTGCGGGGCACGGCCAGAATGGCCAGATCGATTTTGCCGGGATGCTCGGCCAGGGACTTCAGGCAGGGGAGCCCCAGGATCTCGTGGGCCCCGGGGTTGACCGGCAGGATTTTGCCCTGATAGCCGCCCTCAATGAGGTTTTTAACGATATCGTGCCCGACCTTGCCGGGGTTTCGGGAGGCGCCGATCACCGCCACCTCCTCGGGGCGGAATAGTTCGTCAAGCATGGTCGTGGCTCCTTTCAATCCCCGGAGCCACGGTTTTCAGCCCGGCCCCGGCCAAGGTGTTATGGACACCGTTCAGGTTATGGGTGTGGACCCGGACGTAGATCATGGCAGCCTTGCCGCCGAGTTCGCCGGTCCGGATCAGTCGGCTGAAGGGAATGTGGCCAGCCTCCAGGGCGGCGGTCAGTTTGGTCAGGAGGCGGGGGTCACCGTCGTCGGCCACGCCGATCAGGGTAGAGCCCTTCTCGCCCAGGCCGAAAAGCTGGCGGTAGGCGGTAAGTAGGTCGCGGATCGAGAGAATACCGACCACCTTGCGCCCTTTATCGACCACCGGCAGGGCCCCCACCCGGGTCCGGTCGAAGAGGAGCAGGGCGTCATCCAGAGTGGCATGGACCGACAGGCTGGCCACCGCCTCGGTCATAATGGCCAGGACCGTGGTTCTGACGTAGCGCTTCAGATATTCACCCTTCTCTTCTTCGTCCATGACCCCGGCCGGAAAGGCGCTGCGCAGGTCGCGGTCGGTGATGATGCCGACCAGGCACCCCTCCTCGTCCACCACCGGCAGATGGCGGAAATTGCCGGCGGTCATCAGCTCTCTGGCTGCGGTCAACAGGGTCCCGGGGGTCACGGTCCGGGCCGGCACGGTCATGAAATTGGCGATAAACATGATTATTCCTCCTTCTTACCAACGGACAAAAGACCCGAACAGTATTGTCCCACCGAGGCTCCAAGGCTGGGCAGATGATAGCCGCCCTCCAGGACGGAGACCACTCTGCCGCCGCAGAGATCCCTGGCAAAATCAGCCAACTTCGCACCCAGCCAGCCGAACAGTTCGGTGGAATAGGCCAGACCGGACATGTCATCGAGGCGATGACCATCAAAGCCGGCGGCGATTAACATGGCTTCGGGCTGGAAGTTGGCCAGGACCGGTTCAATCTGCCGGCGGAAGGCGGCCTGGACTTCCAAATCACCTTCGCCGGGCAGGAGCGGGATATTCAAGGTCGCTCCCAGGCCCTGCCCTGTCCCGGTTTCTTCGGCGTAGCCGGTGCCGGGAAAGCTGAAGGTGGGATGCTCGTGGATGCTGATGTAGAAGACATCCGGATCCTCCTCGAAGGCGGCCTGGATGCCGTTGCCGTGGTGGGCGTCGAAATCGATGATGGCAATGCGCCGGCGCTGGTGGCGTTCCTGCCAGTAGCGAGCTGCCACCGCCACATTGTTAATGAAACAGAAGCCCAGGGGCAGTGATTCCTCGGCATGGTGGCCTGGCGGTCGGACGCTGCAGAAAACCACCGAAGGCCGCTTCCGGCTTTCCACCAGATCGATACCGGCCAGCCCGGCCCCGGCCGCGAGTTGGGCTATCTCATAAGTCTCGTAGCCCAACTGGTTGTCCGGGTGGCTCAGCCAACTGCGGCCGGCCAGAGCGGCCTCCTCGAAACGCAACAGGTAGTTCTCGCTGTGGATCTTGAGCAGCCAGTACCTGGTCGCGGCCCGGGGCTCGACCGTGACCAGCTTGAAACGGCCATCATGAATGCCCATTTCCCGGTTGATTACGGTCAAGCGGGCCGGGATTTCCGGGTGCTCGCCGGCGCCGGTGTCATGCCGCAGGTAGCGGGGATGGGTGATGAAATGAAGGGTCTGCACCGGGTCCTGGTTGTAAAGAGATATCTACGGCCGCGGTCTTTCTTGGCGCTTTCGGTACCAGAACAGGTTACCGAAAGCGCTGTCGGCTTGTCCAGCGCCGAAAGGGGAAAATTCTACATATTGTCTGCTGGAAAGAGGCAGGTGCGGAAGCAAGGCATAAAAAAAGCGCCATGTCGAACATGGCGCCCCCACTGTCGTGGGCTTTGTCCCCCCCCCCC
>Ga0055477_10000200_pt1 | contig 15083 bp, 18 predicted proteins | sample Muzzi_PWA_D2_FD_57683 | JGI IMG/M metagenome (GOLD analysis project Ga0055477, IMG submission 57683) | Wetland microbial communities from San Francisco Bay, California, USA, that impact long-term carbon sequestration - Muzzi_PWA_D2 | ecosystem: Environmental > Aquatic > Marine > Wetlands ... | reverse complement strand
CTCCTTGATAAAGGCATGGCCGGTGACGCTCAGTACCGGCACCCCGCCGCTCTCCCTGACGATCTTCCTGGTATTCCAGACCAGTCGCGGGTCGTGGATAATCTTTTCCCCGGGATGATTGGCCAGAATGGCGCGGGCCAGGAGGCCGACCAGATAATAACCCTCCAGGAAACGGCCGGTCTCATCGAAGAGGAAGCAGCGGTCGAAATCTCCGTCCCAAGCGATGCCGAAGTCCGCCCCGGATTCCAGGACCGCCCGGGCGGTGTCCTCGCGGTTGTCGGGCAACAGCGGGTTGGGGATGCCGTTGGGGAAGGTGCCGTCCGGCTCATAGTTGATCTTGACGAACTCGAAGGGCAGCCGGGGGGCCAGTCCATCGAGAGTCGGGCCAGCGCAGCCGTTGCCGGGGTTGGCCACGATCTTCAAGGGTTTGAGGGCGGGCAGTTCCACGAAGGTCAGCAGGTGGTCGAGGTAGGCGGGGCGGTTGTCGTAACTCAGCAGTCTGCCGGGCTGGGCGGAATTTTCGAATTTCCCCCTGCCGGTCAGCGTCTCGATCTCCCGCAGGCCGGAATCAGCGCCGATGGGGCGAGCTCCTTCCCGAACCAGCTTCAGGCCATTGTAGTCGGCTGGATTATGGCTGGCGGTGACCATTACCCCGCCGTCGGTCTGGAGATGCCAGGTCCCGAAATAGACCTCTTCAGTGCCGCAGAGCCCCAGGTCGAGCACCTCTACTCCTGATTGGGTCAAGCCCCGGGCCAGGGCGCGGCTCAGATCCGGACTGGAAAGACGGATATCGTGGCCGATCACCATCTTCCTGGGGCGCAGATAGATGGCGGTGGCCCGGCCGATCCGCTCGACCAGCTCCTCGTTCAGTTCGTCCGGCATCCTCCCCCGGATATCGTATGCCTTGAAGCATTTGAGGCGGTTGGTTGGCATTGGTCGTCCTTTAATTTTAAGAAATGATCAAGTAATATGATAAACAAAAAGGGTAGGTTGTAAAAAATGGCCCGATCCCCCAATTTGTCATTACGAGCGAAGCGAAGCAATCTTTTTGTCATCAGCGAGAGACAGTTTGCTTCGCTTCGCTCGTAATGACATTGATAACCTTTCGATTTTCCAGGCAGATACCGGGATCAGAGCCTGAAACCTCCAGAAAACATCTAAAATGGCTATTCGATGAGCAAGAATCTGCTGACCCCTGAACTGACCGCCCGTCTGGTCGATCTATACGCCCGGATGGAGGTGGCCTATGACCGGGTGGCCGGCGAGCTCGCCTTTTCCTGCGCCGGCTGCCCCGATAACTGCTGCGACAGCTTCTTCCTGCATCACACGGTGCTCGAATGGAGCTATCTCTGGCTGGGGTTGAGCGGGCTGGGCTCCGATCACCAGGCCCGGATCAGGCGCAGGGCCGAGCAATACCTGGCCGGGGCGGCGACGGCCATGGCCCGCCAGCAGCGCCCCCAAATCATGTGTCCCCTGAACGAAGAGGGATTGTGCGCCCTGTACAGCCATCGCTTGATGATCTGCCGGATGCACGGGGTACCATCCGCCTTCACCCTTCCGGACGGACGGCGCCAGGAGTTTCCCGGCTGTTTCCGCTGCCAGGAGTTGACCGCCGGCCGAGAAAATACTCCGGAAGTGGACCGCACCGAACTTTACCGGGAACTGGCTGAGCTGGAGCGGGAACTGCTGACCATCTCCGGCCGGCGCGGTCCCAGGGTCAAGATGACCATTGCCGAGATGATCCTGGCCGGCGCACCGAAATAATCCATGACCACCAACTTCGATCTCTGGAAAATGCTGGCCGGACTGGGCATGTTCCTTTTCGGCATGTTCCAGCTGGAAGACGCGATCAAGGCCCTTTCCGGCAAGACCTTCCGCCGGCTGATCTCCCATTGGACCAGGGACCGTTGGCGGGCGGTGGGCAGCGGCACCCTGGTCACCGCCATTCTGCAGTCCAGTTCGGCGGTGTCGCTGATGGTCCTGGCCTTTGTCGGGGCCGGGGTGATGAGCATGGAGAACGGCATCGGGGTGATGCTGGGGGCCAATATCGGCACCACCTTCACCGTCTGGATCGTCGCCGCCCTGGGCTTCAAGATCAAGATCGAGAGCTTCGCCCTGCCCTTCATTGCCGCCGGCGGCCTAAGCCTGATCTTCACCGGTCCCTTTACGCGTCAGCGTCAGCTGGGTCGATTGCTGTTGGGATTCGGCTTTCTCTTCCTGGGACTTGATTTCATGAAGGTCAGCGTCGATGGTTTTGCCTCTTCCCTGAATCTGGCGGAACTGCCGGTCCGTGGCCTCTGGTTCTATGTCCTGATCGGGGTGGCCTTCACCGCCCTGATGCAGGCCAGTGCCGCCGGCATCACCATCGCCCTGACCGCCCTGCACAGCCATCTGATCACCTTCGACATGGGCGCCGCCCTGGTCATTGGCGCCAATATCGGCACCACCATCACCGTGTTGCTGGGCGCCATGGGCGAGACCCAGGCCAAGAAACGGGTGGGCATGAGCCACTTTATCTTCAACGGAGTCACCGCCGTAGTCGCCTTGATCGCTCTGCGCGGCCTGATCTGGCTGGTAGGTATCCTCCTGCCCAGCGGGGCCGGGGGGGTTATGGGGCTGGCCCTCTTCCATACCCTGTTCAACGTCATCGGAGTGTTGCTCTTCTTCCCCTTCATCGGGCTCCTGGCCCGCTTCCTGCTGCGGATCTATCCGGACCACAAGACGGTGCTGACCGTCTATCTTGACAATACTCCGGTTGAGGTGGTCGACGCGGCCGACGCCGCCCTGCGCAAGGAGATCCGCCACCTGCTGGCCGAATGCCAGCTTTATCAGCTGCGGATCCTGCACATCGACGAGAGGCTGCTCTTTCCGGAGAGACTGCCGCTGGAAATCAGGGCCGGGAAAAGACTCGCCCACGAGGAGCTTTACGAGCACATCAAGCTGCTGCACGCCGAGATCTTCGCTTATTACTCCAAGCTGCAGAGCCAGAAGCTGGAGGAGGCCGAGGCCAAGGAACTGGAGCGGGTGATCTACGCCTCGCGCAACCTGATGAACGGGCTGAAGAACTTCAAGGGGATCAGGGGCGATCTGGAGGAGTTCGACGCCTCGGAAAACCCCTATATCGAAAGCCAGTACCAACTCTTCCGGCACCGGCTCTCGGAGCTTTGCCATGACCTGAACCGGTTGCCCGAGGCGGAAAGCAGCGAGGAGCAGTACCGGGAACTCCTGAAGATCTATCTGAGGGTGGAGTCGGCCGATCGCCGCTTCATCAAGGAGATCATGGCGGCGGTGGCCTCCAAGAAGATTCGCGAAATGGAGATCGCCTCCCTGCTTCTGGTCAACCGGCTCTTCACCCAGGCCTGCCGGATGCAGGTCTTCGGTCTCAAGGATCTGCTCCTGACCCAGGCCCAGGTGGCTGATTTCGACCGGGCCCTGGATATGAAGGAGCTGGTAGACGAGGAACAGACCCGCAACAGCTGGCAGGCGGAATAGTTATAGTTCGGCAACGTCTTTTCGGGCAGAACCTTTCACTCAGCCAGCCCCCCTTGTATCCGGCTTCTCCTTAGAACCGTGGCTTTGCGCGCGGGAATGCATAGTGTTTTTAAAAAAGGCGGCGGCGATCATGGAGGAAGCATGATGGGAAAGCAAAGCGAGGCTCTGAAACTAGCGATCAAGGATGAACTGATCGGGGAATTCCGCACAATCGGGGCGCGGAGGGGAGACGTAATTCCCACCGGCTGGCTCTACGACGATTTTCTTCCCTCCCTGAGCCGGAAGGAGGAACGGGCTCTGGAAGAAACCGTTGCCGAGATGATCGGGGAGGGAATTATCGAATACGTACCCGGACTCAAACCGACTTACCGGTTGACCGGTAAAGGTGCGAAGATGCTCTGTTGAGGCCGGAACAAGACGAGCGAACTTTCATCCCGAGCCGCTCCGGCAACTGGAGGAAGGTTCTATTGAAAAGTGAGGCCGGGAAGTCTTCGATGGGGGATGGAAATTATTTATCGGCGGTAAATTCCTTTTCGGATTTTTCCCAGGCTTTCTGGAGGGACTTGTAGGCCTCCGAAAAACCCGCTTTCATATGCTCCCAGGCTTCACCGGAACTGTTTTTCATGCTGCCGTACCATTCGGCCACCTGGTTGCGCTGCCGGTGCAATTCTTTCAAGGTGGCCCGGGCGCTTTCGCGGGCGGCCTGATCCATTTTCGCCCAATTGTCGTCAAGCCGCTTTTCCTGGGCGTCGATGCGCTTATCAAGTTTTTCCAAAACCTCCGCGGTTTTCCGGATCGCTTCCTCGCGCTGCTCGATGGTATAGGATTGGAGGGTCTTAAGCAAATCCTCGGTTTCCTGTTTGACTTCCGCCGCCGAGGTTTTGCCGCTTTTCATCGCGGCCTGGCCTAATGGCGCTACTCCCAGTATGAAAACCGAGCAGATCATGAATGAGTATCCGAGAGCTTTTTTAATATTCATTTGTTGGCTCATTTTTGTTATTTAAATTCAATAGGTTATCGGTACATCCTGGGCAAATGCTACAACGCCAGGGGATTGAGGGGAACAGAGTGGTTATTTGAATCTGGCGGCGGCCGCCTTCACTGCCTTGCCCAGCGATTCCCAGGCACTCTCGACCCCGGTTTTGAGGTCTTCCCAAGCGCCATCGCCGGCCTTTCTGAGGGTTGCCAGTTTTTCGCCAGCGGCTTGCTTCTTGAACCGCAACTCTTCGATCTTTTTGTGGAAGTCGACTTGCGCTTCGGCCTTGGCCTTATCGGCCCTGGCCTTGAGTACATCGATCTCCGCTCCCCACTCGTCCAGCTGGCCCTGCATTTTCTTGGCATAGTCTTCTTTAAGGTTCATGGTCAAGCTCCTTCAATATTAGAGTGAACTTCTTTTGTATCTCCAGCCGGATGCGATCTCAATTATATTCACCCGCCGGATTAACTTGCCGGTAATTGTGCGTAAATCAATTCAGGATCTCCGGGACAAATCTTGCGGCGTGAGCAAATTATAGACCCAGGCGAACAAAGCTCCGCCAATCGCCCCATCAAGCATGGCGTATAAGGTTCCGATAATGACCGATCCGAGACCGGAGCCAGGATTATATCCTGGATAAATAGAGGCGGTTGTTTCCAGAAAAGCCAGGCCGTAAGCGGGCCAGAGCAAATTCAGCGAAGCAACGAGGAGAATCGCCCCTCCCCAAATGAACGCGGCCGTCAGGGATAAAGCTGTGACATTCAAGCGCATTTGTACCTCCTGCTCGATTGCTTTGATTAAGAAGCAGCCCTCCACCAGGGTTCAATTCGTTGGGCTTGTAAAAAGCTTATCACGTCCACCTCAAGCAGAATCAAGTCCATTTGTGCATTGAGTCCGGCGGGATTGACTGGGCGGGGACCGGTGGTCTAAGCTTTGATCTGGATGGCTGGTCTCTACGGCCCGGCCCGGTTCGGAAATTGGCGGAGGTAAGATGTCTGTTGCAGCCCGTTCCCCCGAGAGTTTCAAGCTTTTATTATGCGGCGATGTCATGACCGGCCGGGGCATCGACCAGATCCTGCCGCAACCTTCGCAGCCCCGGATTCACGAGCCCTACCTGCAAGACGCCCGGGGATATGTGCAACTGGCCGAAGAAGTTCATGGCCGGATCGCGGTGCCGGTGGATTACGCCTATATCTGGGGCGATGCCCTGGCCGGACCGGTTGGAGCCGGCCTCGACCTGCGGCTGATCAACCTGGAAACCAGCATCACCACCAGTGATCGCTTCTGGCCCGGCAAGGGCATCAACTATCGGATGCATCCCGGCAATCTGGCCGCACTGCAGGCGGCCGACCTCGACTGCTGCATCCTGGCCAACAATCATGTGCTGGATTGGGGGCGGGACGGTCTGCTCGAAACCCTGGAGGTTCTGGAAGGGGGCGGGATCGTCGCGGTGGGAGCCGGTCGGAATCGGCACCAGGCCCGGACTCCGGCCATCTTCACCTTTCCCGGCCGGGGGCGGCTACTGATCGCGGCCTATGGCTGCGAGTCCAGCGGGGTGCCGCCAGACTGGGCAGCCGGTCCGGAGCTGCCCGGGCTCAACGTGCTGGCCGATCTTTCGGATAACTCGCTGACCCTGATCAGGGAGGATGTGGCCAGCGTGCGCCAGCCCGGGGATCTGGTCCTGGTCTCCCTGCACTGGGGCGGCAACTGGGGTTACGAGATTTCGCAGGCGGAACAGGACTTCGCCCACTGCCTCATCGATGAACTGGGGGTGGCGGCGGTCTACGGCCATTCCTCGCACCACTTCAAGGGTATCGAGGTTTACCGGGACCGCTTGATCCTTTACAGTTGCGGAGATTTTCTCAATGATTACGAAGGGATCAGTGGATATGAAGACTTTCGCTCCGATCTCGTCCTGATGTACTTTCCCACCTTCGCCGCCAGCGGACAATTGCTCGGCTTGCGCCTGGCGCCCCGGCGTATCTACCGGCTGCAGTCTGTCCGCACCGACCAAGCCGAACGGGAGTGGATCGCGGCGACCCTGAACCGGGAAGGCCGGCAGCTGGGAACCGGGGTGAGATCCCTGGCCGACGGTGGATTGCAACTCGAATGGGAGGCTGGCCATGGCGGCTGATCTTCATCTGGAGACGATCCGGGGAATCATGGCCGATTTTGCCGCCGGCACCGGTCTGGACCCCGCCGGTTTGCAACCCCAGCGCTATCTGTGGACCGATGCCTTCGCGGTTGCCAATTTTCTGGAACTGTACCGGTTGACCGGGGCTGAGGTATACCTTGAGCTGGCCCGGCGGCTGGTGGATCAGGTGCATCAGGTCTTGGGTCGCCACCGGCCGGACGATTCCCGCTTAGGCTGGCTCAGCGGGCTGCCGGAAGAGGAGGGAAAGCGCCACCCCACCGCCGGTGGGTTACGGATCGGCAAGCCCCTGCCGGAACGGGCTCCTGGTGATCCGCCTGACCCGCAGCTGGAATGGGAGCGCGACGGCCAGTACTATCACTACCTGGTCAAGTGGCTGCTGGCCCTGCTCCTGATCGGCCGGGTTACCGGGGAGCCCCGCTACCTCGACTGGGGCCGGGAACTGGCCCGGACCATGCACGCCCGGTTTCTGTGCACCGCCTATACGGGTGGTCCGACAATCATCTGCTGGAAGATGAGCATCGATCTTTCCCGGCCCCAGGTGAACAGTATGGGTCAGCACGACGCCCTGGACGGCCTGCTCACCTTCCTTGCCCTGCAGATGGAGGGGACAGGGATGCCGGACCTGTCCGGCGAGATCAAGGGACTGACCGCGCTTTGCCGCGCCCGGCAGTGGTCCACCGACGATCCCCTGGGGTTGGGCAGCCTCCTGCATGATGCCCTGCAGGCCGGCCAGTTAATTGCGCGGGGCGTGGCCGGTCTGGACGATCTGCTATCCGCTCTGCTGGCCCAGGCCCGGCCCGGCCTGGCCGCCTATGCCCGACGCTCCGATCTGCACTTGCCCGCCGACTATCGCCTGGCCTTTCGGGAACTGGGGTTGAGCCTGGGCCTGCGGGCGGCAACCCGGTTGCAAGATCTGATCGTCCGGGAGAAGGAGCATTTCCAGGCTGGTGCCCGGTTGCGGGAACTGCTGGAGCTGATCCTGGAATACCTCCCGCTCGGCGAGGCTGTTGAGCATTTCTGGCTCGATCCGGCACACCGGGTGACCCCCGGTTGGCAGGAGCATCTCCGGATCAACCAGGTGATGCTGGCTACCAGCCTGAGCCCCGATACCTTCCTCGGCGGCTAAAGCCAAAATTTGGCAAGGCGGGCAGGCTGTTATGGCCAGCCTGCAAACGGTTTTTTGTCATTGCGAGTGAAGCGAAGCAATCTTTGCATTTAGATATATCAACATTTTATAGATTGCTTCGTTCCGGAAAGGCGCCTCGCAATGCCGTTAAATATAACTTCTTACGGGATCTTCAATATCACAGGAGCAACCCATGCAGAAGCGGAAAATCGGCAACAGCGGGATCGAGGCCTCGGTGGTGGGGTTGGGAACCTGGGCCATCGGCGGCGGGACTTGGTGGGGCGAGTCGGACGATCGGCAATCAATCGCCGCTATCCAGGCAGCCCTCGACGCCGGGATCAACCTGATCGACACCGCCCCGGTCTATGGTTGGGGAAGAAGCGAAGAGGTGGTGGGCCGGGCCCTCAAGGGACGGCGGCAGCAGGCGGTGATCGCCACCAAGTGCGGGCTCTGGTGGCACGATAATCGAGGGCCCCTGTTTTTCGAACTGGAGGGCTACTCGGTCCGGCGCCTGCTTCGCCCTGAAACGATCCGGAAGGAGATCGAAGACAGCCTGCGGCGGCTGGGCACCGATTATATCGATCTTTACCAGACCCACTGGCAGTCGACCGAGCCCGAGCTCGATCCGATCGCCGAGACCATGGAGTGTCTGCTGCAGCTCAAGGCGGAGGGGAAGATTCTGGCCATCGGCGCTTCCAATGTCGATATCGCCCAGATCCGGGAATACCAGGAGACCGGAGTGCTCGATGCCATTCAGCCGCGCTACAGCATGCTGGATCGGGGAATTGAAGCGGAGCTTTTGCCTTACTGCCGGACGCAGGGGATCAGCACCCTGGTCTATTCGCCCCTGGAGCAGGGACTGCTGACCGGCGCCATCGGTATGGACCGGATTTTCAGCCCCGAGGAATACCGGAACTCCATCCCCTGGTTCCAGCCGGCCAATCGGGGGCGGGTCCTGGAGCTGCTGGCGGGCTGGCAGGATCTGACCAAAAAATATGAGTGCAGCCTGGCCCAGCTGGTCATCGCCTGGACCGTGGCTCAGCCCGGCATCACCTTCGCCCTCTGCGGCGCCCGCAAGCCTGAACACAGCCGTCAGAACGCCCGGGGCGGGGAGATTGCCCTGGAACCGGGAGATCTCGAAAAGTTGCGGCGCGAGGTCGAGGCCCTGGGGGCTCCGCTCTAAACCGGATAAGCCCCGGTCCGGCGGCGTTTGGCTTCAGCGCTGATAGGTGCCGACCAGTTCAGCCCGGGCCAGAATATGGTCCTGCATGGCCTGCAGCAATTCGTCTTTTCGGGGCTGGCCCAGGTCGGGCAGCCGGATGTCGAGGACGTAGAGCTTGAAAAAGTAGCGATGGCGGCCGATGGGCGGGCAGGGGCCGCCGTAGCTAGGGCGGCCCCAATCGTTGAGTCCCGACCAGGTGCCGGCGGGCGGTCCGGTAGCGCCGACATTTTCCTCCAGGCTGTCGGTCCCAACTGGCAGGTTGTAAAGCAGCCAGTGCACCCAGGTTCGTTTCGGGGCCCTGGGGTCGGGTGCATCGGGATCGTCGACGATCAGGGCCAGGCTCTTGGCGCCCGGCGGCAGGTCGCGCCAGGTCAGGGGCGGCGAGATATCATCGCCGTCACAGGTGTAGAGCTGGGGAATCGTCCCGTTGGCCGAGAAGGCCGGGGAGGTGAGTTGCAGGGTCATGGACGTGCCTCTTTTGCTTTCGTTGCCGTGAATAACCATGATCACCAGCAGGCCAAAGATGAGGACCAGGAAGTAGCCGGAGCCGTACCTGGTTCTCAAAATCCGGCGCAAGATTGGGGCGGGCATGGTTTTATCCTGAGGTGAGCTGCTATCATCATCACATCATGTCGTCCTTTCCCTGTCAAGCCTGCTCCGGAAAGCAAACCGTGATTTGCCCGGGCAAGCCAGGCTTACCAAGTTTTGTGGAACGGTTGACAAATGGTTGCCATATGGAAGAGAAGCGTATGATGGCAGAGATGGTCATCGACGGCAGCCAGGGGGAAGGCGGCGGCCAGATCCTGCGCACCGCCCTGGCCCTGGCCGCCCTGTCGCAGCGGCCCCTGGAGATTCACCACATACGCGCCAACCGGCCCAAGCCCGGTCTCCGGCCCCAGCACCTGGCGACGGTGCGGGCCCTGGCGCGGATCACCACCGGGGAAGTCTCCGGCGACCGGGAGAGCTCCACCTCTTTGCATTTTAGCCCCGGCCCGGTCACAGGCGGCCACTACCATTTCCGGATCGGCACGGCCGGCTCAGTCACTCTGCTGGCCGCCGCCATCCTACCGCCGCTGTTGTTTGCCGCTACTCCCTCCACCGTCCAAATCGAAGGCGGCACCCATGTGTCATGGAGTCCGGTTTTTCATTACCTGGATGAGATCCTGCTGCCGTTTCTGCACCGGATGGGGGCGGAGGTCGAGGCCGGTCTGGAGAAATGGGGCTGGTATCCGCAAGGCGGCGGGGTCTGCACCCTGCGGATCAAACCCGCTCAAGGACTGCGACCGCTACGGGTGATGCAGCGCGGCCGCCTGCGCCGCCTGACCCTGAAACTGGCTCTGGCCGGCTTGCCCTTGCATATCATCGACCGGGAAGAAGCCAGGGTCCGGCGCATTCTGGGGAACCGCGGCTATGATTTTGCCAGAATCTTTGAGCCGGCGCCTTCCCCGGGCCAGGGTAACGTGCTCTTTCTCAAGGGGGAATACGAAGAGAGTCTGGTCGGTTTCAGCGCTCTGGGCCTAAAGGGCAAGCCGGCTGAGCAGGTGGCCGAGGAACTCTGCCGGAGCTGGCTGGACTTCGAAGGTTCCGGCGGCACGGTGGACAAATACCTGGCCGATCAGCTCCTGCCCTATCTGGCCATGGCCGGAGGAGATTCCTTGCTGATTACGGAGGAGATCACCAGCCACCTGCGGACCAATATCGCCATCATCGAGCAGTTTCTGCCGGTCCGTTTCCGGTTGGACCCGGTCACCCGCATCGTTGCGGTCTCGGGAACAGACTTCTCAGGACCGGCAGGAGAGGAAATTCCCGATGCTGCCCATCCATAAACTGCTGAGCCGCATCCAGTGGGACCGCGAGTTCGGGCGTTCCGCTTTCGTGATCGGCTATTATGACCGGGTTCTCGATCGGATCATCCGGGTACCTTTCAGCGAAATCATCATGGAGCCTGGCGAGGGCCACGCCCTCCAGGTCATGGACTACGACGGGGTATACCATTCCATTCCCCTGCACCGAATCAGGGAGGTCCGGAAAGACGGCGAAGTGATCTGGCAGCGGGAGTGAGGCGCTTATCGTGGCTGGCGGCAACAGGCGAGAAGGGCGCTATGACTGGCGCGGATTGGTGGGTGTTCCTGGGAGTAGAAGCCGAGAGCTTCGGCGGTTTCCAGGGTTTGCCGGAAGGCTCTCGGCGAGACATGGAATTTTGGTTCCACCAGCAGGAAGAGCCCCTCGGGTTTGAGGAGCTGGCGGATTTCCGTGAGAAATTCTTGTTGCGCGGGAACCTCGTGGGCCATCCAGAAGGCCAGGATGAAGTCGGCTGGCGCGTGCTGGCCAAGCGTATCGGGGTTGGCCAGATGGGTGGCGATTATCTCCGAGACGCCATTTTTCCCAGCGCGCCGGCGCAGGGCCGAGAGCATTCGGGGTTGCAGGTCAATGGCGGTCACCCGTCCGGGCGGGCCGACCAGCCGGGCCAGGGGTATGGTGAAATAGCCCATGCCGGCGCCCACGTCGATCACGTGATTCCCTGGTTTAACGTAGGGTTTTAAGATGACCTCGGGGTTGTGCAAGAGGCGGCGCAAGGGGTTGTCGAAGGTGTAACACAACCACCAGGGGCAGACATGATTCTGGCCGGACATCTAATCTCCCAAGGTCAGCGCAGGGGGCCGAAGAGCAGGACGATGGCCGACAGCAGAATCAGAGTACTGGCCAGCCACCAGTTTGACTCCTTGTTGCCCCGCCGTTGCAAGGCCGTGCCCTTGATCGTGGTGAAGATCGCCCCGATGGTCGCCAGCAGGACCACCCCCAGAGCGAGCAAGCCGCGATTGGCGCAGCCGAAAACCGCCTTGGGGGTGAAGTAGAGAGCGAATAATGCCGCCGGGGCGAGGGCGGGAATAGCAATATGTTTGAGAAGTGGCCTCATGGCGTCATTTGTATTTGCCAAGACCGATTCTATAAGAGTCGACAATCCCAAGCAGCCAGGAAATGATTAAAACAACCCAGGCGATATTGATTATTTGGGCTTCAGTGCCGGCCGGCTGCTTCGACAATAATTCCGTAATAGCCGCGACATCGAAGGGCACTTCACCGCTGAGGATTTTATCGGCTATCTGTTGAGCCTTCTCCATCATGTTGGCAACAACCAGACAGAGCGACCCCAGTGCAGCCCCAGCCAGGACACCACCGGGAATATACTTCTTCAAGAAGAAATGCCCGGCGCCGGGAAAGACCAGAGCCGAGAGCAGGGCCGCTTTCGTTGACTTAGTCATGAAATGCTCCAACGATAGATCATTGCAACTAAAGGAACAAGAACACCAAATTCAGGGTGAAGTCAACCGCCACCCGGAACGATCAATGTACCTTTTGCTTATGGCAAAAGCTGGGGATTCCAGACGATCTCCCATAAATGCTGATCCGGGTCTTGAAAGTAGCCGGCATACCCGCCCCAAAAGGTGTCTTGCGCCGGCTTAACAATTACGGCCCCTGCCCGGCGCGCCTCTGCCATTACCGCGTCAACTTCCGCTTTGGAGGAAACGTTGTGGCCGAGAGAGAGTTCGGTCGGGCTGGGTGGCCCGAGCGGCAGGCCGGAGTCGTGGGCCAGGCTCTGGCGCGGATAGAGAGCAAGCTTCAGACCAGACTCCAGGTCGATAAATACGACAGCACCATACGCGAATTCGGTGCCGATGATGCCCTCGGTTTTCAGTCCCAAACCATCGCGATAGAATCGCAGCGATCTCTCGAGATCATTGACACCCAAGGTAATGACGGTGACGCGTGGCTTCATGCTAGGCGCCTTTCTTGCTTGATTTCAGATGATTTTACTGCCCAAAGGTAACTCTCAATATAAGTGGCTGTTGGTTTCCAGATAGTGCGAGATTAAGCTGCAAAACGTGGAAAGTCAAAAAAATCCAGGTTTTTTGACTTTCTCAAGCTGATCCAGGATTCTTCGGTTATTTAGCTGCGGCTCAAGCTTCTCTACTCAACAGGGCGCGCTCGATCCTGCGGTCCGGGACCAGCCAGATCAGGGCCACCAGGACGTAGATGGCGATGGCCGGCCATTGCGACCAGGCGGCCAGGGGCAGGGCGACCGCGTAAAGGATCGGCGAGATCTTGCCCTTCCAGTCGCGGCCGATCGCCTTTTTTAGGAGGGATTCCGGACCCTGGGAGACGATGATCAGGTGCTGGAGGATGAAATAGGCGTTGGCCGCCATCAGCAGCACGACGCCGTATAGGGCCGAGGGGACGGGGGCGAAGTGATTTTCGCCCATCCAGCCGGTGGCGAAGGGGAAGAGCGAGAGCCAGAACAGCAGATGGAGGTTGGCCCAGAGCATCGGTCCGGTGACCCGGTGACTGGTCTGCAGCATATGGTGGTGGTTGTTCCAGTAGATGCCGACATAGACGAAGCTCAGGATATAGCTAAGAAAGACCGGCAGCAGCGGTGTCAAAGCCGCGAGGTTTTCGCCATGCGGGACCCGTAACTCCAGGACCATGATGGTGATGATGATGGCGATCACGCCGTCGCTGAAGGCTTCCAGACGGTTTTTGTTCATACAGGTGATCTCCTGGGTCAGGAATTTCCAGGGTTGCACATTTACCAGGTTGCTGGTTTTTCCACCACGAAGACCAGAAAGGGCCAGAGCGGCACGCCGATCTGTTTTCGGAACAGCGTTTTGCCGCCGAGGCTTTCCAGGGCGGGCAGGACGGACACGGAGCGGCAGCCCAGCGAGATGGCTGGAAAATGCCAGGCCAAGTTCTCGACCCGGTCGGCCAGCCATTTCACCCACTTTCTTTGGGGATCGGTCGAATGGGCGACGCCGATCCTGCCGCCCGGCCTGGTCACCCGGAACAACTCCCTGGCCCCTTGGACCGGGTCATAAACGGGGCAGAGGCTGTAGGTCGATAAGACCACATCGAAGCTGTTGTCGTCGAAGGGTAAATGAAGCAGATCGCCAACCCTGGTTTCAACCCGTTTCTGCAGACCCAGCCTGACCGCCTTGGCTCGGGCTACCGCCAGCATCTTCTCGTTCATATCGAAGAGGACGACCTGGCCTTCGGGGCCGACTTTGTCCGCCGCCAAGAGCCCGGTGGAGCCGGTGCCGGCGCCGCAGTCCAGAACCAGGTCACCGCTTCCGACCGCTTCCGCCACCAACAGTTTCCGGCCGCGTTGGTCCGACCTGGCGGTCAGGAAAGCATGCTGAAAATCGTAGCGGCGGGCGACCCGGTCATAAACAATCCGCAGCCGGTTTTTCTCCAGAGCTTGCCGCATGCCTTTCCTTCAACCCCTTGCCGTTTTTCAACTCCGCTGCCGACTCCTGAAAGAAAGGGGGCCGCTGGAGCCCCTTGGTGGTTGGCAGGTTTAGACCCGGGCTGGACGGAGGGTCAACAGATCTCTGACCGTCACCAGTAAGCCGAGCAGGAAGCAGACGCCGGCCGCCATGGTGATCCCCATCCAGAGCTGCATGTGGGACTGGGTGTTCATATAGCCCAGCCCCAGCACTCTTTCGAGGTAGGTTTGCAACACCCCGGCCACACCGAAGGTGAGCCCCATGGTGATCATGGCGATATTCATGGTCCAGAAACCGATCCGGCCTCTACGTTCGTCATAGACTTCGATACCCTTGATTCGTGGCATGGCGAAATAGAAGACGGTCAGGTTCAGCAGTCCGTAGGCGCCGAAAAAAGCCAGATGGCCGTGTGAGACCGTGACCTGGGAGCCGTGGGTGTAGTAGTTGATCTGCGGCAGGGTATGCAGGAAGCCCCAGACCCCGGCGCCGACCAGATGGAAAATGGCGCAGGCGATGGCATAGGTCCAGGTCAGCGGGTTGGCGATGGGGTTCTTGCGTTTTTTGACGTGGTGCATGGTGTCGACCACCATCAGCAGGATGGGCAGCGGTTCCAGGGCCGAAAAAATGCCGCCGAACCAGCGCCAGTAACCGGGCGCGCCGAGCCAATAATAGTGGTGGCCGGTGCCGACGATGCCGGTGAACATGAAGAGGCCGATCTCGACGTAAAGCCATTTTTCCACGACCTGGCGCTCGACGCCGGTGAGCCGCATGAGCACGAAGGCCATGATGGCCCCGGTCACCAGTTCCCAGGCGCCTTCGACCCAGAGATGGAT
>Ga0055477_10000198_pt1 | contig 15190 bp, 16 predicted proteins | sample Muzzi_PWA_D2_FD_57683 | JGI IMG/M metagenome (GOLD analysis project Ga0055477, IMG submission 57683) | Wetland microbial communities from San Francisco Bay, California, USA, that impact long-term carbon sequestration - Muzzi_PWA_D2 | ecosystem: Environmental > Aquatic > Marine > Wetlands ... | reverse complement strand
TATCCTTGAGAGTGGTCATCGCCTGGCGTTCCCGTCTGCACCATTCCGAGTCGCTCGTGCGACTGGACCAGAGAATCACCCCCGATGAACTTGCCTCAAGGTTCTCGGTGAGAGACGTCTCCAGGTTCGCGCCTGGTACAAGGTCATACTGGTCGAGAAATGGTTCCCACTCTGCCAGCTTCAGAGCATCGTACAAGGCCATGGCCCATGCCCGGTCCGAGGAACGGTAACTGATAAATACATCGTAGGAATTTTCCCCGCGGGCGGGTGGCTTCGGCGCGTGCCGTAACCACTTTTGCATATATTCCGCCTGTAGCTGCATCCGTTCCACTGTTATCTCGTGACTCATAGTAGCTCCTTTTGGTAGTAGTGCCTTGCTCTTTAAAATCGACATTACAGAACATTACATCATGAGATAATATTAAAATCAGAATGTTGGATCACCTCCAAGGCACTCATCCCCCACAAAGGGGTACTCAGTTTAGTACCCCCTTGTCGACGACAAGTGTCGTCACGAAACTTATTCTTAAAAAGCAAAAAAGGAATTTCTGAGTTACTAACTGGCCGAATCAGGCGTATTGTTCTCAAGTGCCTTCGGTTTTCTCTTTGCACCAGGCAAATATCCCTTTGAAGCTAGAATAGCCAGGGCGATAAAAATCAGTGAGCCGATAAGATCGGTTGCGGTGTCAATTCCATTTGGCAGTTTTTCGGTTTCAATTGTATATCCGGGGAGCAGTAAGAGAGCAGCCCCTTCAATTATAAACCCATAAACAATGCTTACAGGAATAAGCCATAGAAAAAAGAAGACAAACCTTTTCAGTGCGGAAGGGTAACTGTAATCTCCCTCAAAGGTTTGCTCACGTTCACCATAGTTGGAAAAATCTGGATTTTGCTTTATTTTCTCGCTAGACAATACAACCAAGGTTTTTGCGAGATGATCATGAATCGCTTGATGTTTTTTACTGAACAACATGTAAACCATGGACAGACCGCCCAGAAGGCCTTTTGTGCAGTATCTGCCAAATGATGCCATGAGCGGGCATTTCCCGCCAGTATCAGCTCTAATTACTTGAATTCCAAAAATGTATTGTCCCAGTGTGAAGCCAAGATAAGTGATGAGAAAAGGCTCCAGAAAGAGTGGTGGTGCAAACATCACAACAGCGCTTAACCCTGTATCATTTCCTAATAGGAAATGAATAACCATGGGGCTGAGAATAAAGAGTGTCAGCAACACTATTCCGTCGATGATGCTGGCCTTGATTCTGCGAGGAAGTGTTGCATAGAGCACTTGACTACCATCCATGCCTTTAAATCTCCCTAGAGTTCATTGACATAAAGTGAGAATCACCGTTTTATCCGGTGCATTGGCAACCCTGGTCTGGCAGAAACAACGGCCGACCCGTGTCGGAGGTCCGGCAGAGGATTGATGTGCGCCCAGCAAGCGTGTGGACGAATGGGGTTGCAGTCGCCTGTCTGTGATCCTCTGTCAAGTCCTTTGCTTAACATAAAATAACAGCCGATGGCAAGAGCGTTGTCGCCGGACAACATTTTTGCTTTCTATTGCTTGAAAAGTCCTTCGCTGTGGTATACTTTCACCACTTTTCTTAATTTCAGGACCCAAACGATAAACCCGAGCAAACCGGAAGGTACAGCAGTTGGCAAATTATTTTCAAAAAATCCTCCTCTTCCTGAGTATCTTTCTTAATGTCTGCACCGGAGCCGGTCATGCCGCAGATCGGACGCTCTTTTCGATGGAAGAACTGCAATGGCTGAGTGAACATTCCACCCTCTCCATGGTCGTCAATGGCACTCCTTCGCCCATCTCTTTCTGGAACGGTCCGCCACCGAGGGGAAAAATTTTACAGGGACAGACATCACCGGAGTCGGTAAGGCGGCCTCTGCCGCCACCGCCCCGGAGGGGTCCCGGTCTGAACTTGCCCATGGGGCCACCACCGCGTCACAGGGGCACCTTCAATCCTCCTCCCCGTCCCCGTGATGCTTTTGGTGCTCCCGCACGTCAACAGGGCCGGTACAACCCCGAACAACCGGATGCGGCGCTTATGCCGGTGGCGGATGACGAAAAACAGTATTTCCAGGGACTCGCCGCCGACTACCTGAAAGAAGTGACTGAGCTGACTGGCATTACCTTCGAAACGACCTACTTTTCCGCCAATAACATGCGCGCTGCTTTCGACGCCCTGGATAGTGAAATGGTGGATCTGATCCCGTCCATCAAGTGCACGGTACCAAAGGTCTCCACCGTTCATCTCAGTACCCCATATCTTCGAACACCCATTGTTGTTGTTATGCGAGCGGATGCCGGCACCCTCGATGATATCTCCCGCCTTGACCCAATGAACGTCGCCGGTCTCCTGTCGGTTCCGCCGATGCTTCAGGCCCTTGGATTACACTATCGTGTTCAACAGGTATCTCCCTTTGAGGGGTTGCACGGGGTGGCGACGGGAAAATTCGATGCCTTTCTCGGCGAGCAGGCGACCATCGCCCATGAACTCCTGCAAAATCCGGAAACCAATGTTGCAATTGTCGGAGAATTGCCGTCGTCCTCTGAATTCTGTATCGCCGCATCCTCCCGGATGGCAGAATTTATTCCGATCTTTGACAAGGCGGTTGCCGCCATTCCCCAGGAAAAGATAGCGGCAATAGAGCGGAAATGGTTTGGCGGTCAAGAGGCGATAAAAGAGCCCACTGCTCAAAAATCCTGGCTCGCCGGACTCCTCGGATCAGCCGCTCTCTTGTTGGGAGGTCTGGGGCTTTTCTACTACCGGAGGCGCCTGCAAGGTATCAGAAAAGGCATTGCCGCCCTCGAACCGCATCTACTCTGTGCGCATATCGACCAGAACATTACTATCACCGGGGTAACCGAAGCGCTCTGCAAGGCAACCGGCTATGCCGAGAATGACCTGATGGGGAAATCCCTCCAGGTTCTTGGAGCCCCGCCGGTTGGCGGAAAGGCACGACTGGCCCAATTGCTCGATACCGTCGAACAGGGCCAGACCTGGGAGGGGGAAGTGAAACTCAGCCGGAAAGACGGCTCCGAACTGTGGACGGACGTGATCATTTCGCCGTCGAGAAGGAAAAATGACACGATCGGCTATTCGATCATCTACCAGGATGCCTCCAGGCGAAAGCACTATGAAACACTGGCGATTCGCGACGAACTCACCGGTTTGTACAACCGGCGCCATTTCAATAGCCTTGCTCCGGACCTGCTGCGAAAAGCCGCAAGAGACAATCGCCAACTCGGTCTTTTTCTCTTGGATGTCGATAATTTCAAGAAATATAACGACACCTACGGACATCCGGCGGGCGATGACGTACTTGCGGCCATAGGCAGAACACTGAAACATCTGCTCAAACGAGACGATGACCTGAGTTTTCGTCTCGGCGGTGAAGAATTCGCCATGGCAGCTTTCTTCGCCACCAGGGAGGACGTCGTGGCCACCGCCCGGAAGATTCTCGGCTCGGTGAAAAATCTGGACATTGAGCACAGGAGCAATCCCCCAGGTATCGTCACTGTTTCCCTCGGAGTCGCTCTCACCAGCGGATCTGACGACAAAAATATTGACGATCTCTATAAACGGGCCGACAACTGTCTTTATAAGGCTAAGAAGACCGGAAGGAACAAATGCGTAATGTGATGGGGTAAGATGTTCACTCTTTTCTTCCGCAAATCATATTGTTATGTGCTGAATTCCTGATAGGCTTCATTCATGAGTTGCCCTATGGGCATTTTCTGCGGGCATTTATTTTCAGCGATGGAATAATCGCTGCTCGGTATCCTGTTCCTCATCTCAAGTGGTATGTTGGCAAACATTTTTGCAACCCTATCCATTCCACTATATTTCCTTGAATACATCAGCATTTCCATGATAGCGAAGATAGGAATGTTATCCGCATTTGCCTTGTCGCATTCACCACAACGTCTGCAGTAATATTTTCCGGTGACGTCCGCATACTCAGCGAGCAGTTTTTCAATTTCGGCATGGAGAGGCCCCCCGCGTTTTGCGGCTGAAACATTTGACTGCAATATCGACAAGTTGGGCATGAGAGAGCAGATTGATGTCACATCGGAATTCTGCCAGATTGCCTGCAACTTTGCCTGCTCAATGGACAGATGGTGACGGGGTAATAGAGAAGCAGATTTTTCCCTATCAAACGGAAATTCTTCCTGCCCGGTTCTCTGCCGGACAGAGAACCCCATAGATTTTACAGCAAAGATGCCAATGCCTTTTTCATGGCATTTATGCAAGGCATCCTCCATACTTTTAACACTCTTCAGCCTGTAGTTATAAACAGTCTGAATCCCATCTATCCAGCCAAGCTCAGCGCCTGCACTGAGACATCTGTCCATGTTTTTATGGGTACAGAATCCAAAAAACCGAATCTTGTTTTCTTTTTTTACTTTCGCAACCCATCTTCTCACATCACCATGCATCGCCTTGATATCATCTATGTGATGGATGGCTAAAAAATCCAGATAAGACGTCTCATTCTCCTTGAGTACTTTGTTCAACTGCTCCTGCATAACAACCGGATCCGTTGAATAGACCTTTCCCGATAAAAAGATTTTGTCTCGTACTCCCGGATTTTTCGTAAAATATTCCCCGTAAACATTTCCGGTAAACGAAACGATCTCCCAGCAATCCACCCCCAGACGCAAAGCTTCCTCCAGAAGAGCATGGGTATCGGCGCCTCCAAAAGATCCTCCGCCAAGGCACAGCTTCGATATCCTGGCTCCACTATTGCCGAAGGCTCGTTTGGGCACATAACCATCCGGGTTTATACCTGTTATCATATTAAAATCCTTATTCGTTGTGCGGCGCGGCAGTCGTTACAACGTCCGGGGCGCAGCCTGAAATACAATCTTCCCCTTGGTTTGGTCGTCCCTGTCGCAAGGCGTCTGACAATAGCGGCGTGCGATACCGATCAGGTACCGAAAATGGTTTGCGGAAATATTACTCAACTATCTTGTAGCCCGCCATTTTAAGTGAAGGCCTTGTGTAGGCAAACAACATTTCAACAGGTTCGGGGAAAGGGTTGTAGAACCAATGAACCTCCCCACGAGGAACAAACATGGTATCTCCTTTTTTCATCTCGATTTCTGTTTCCTTGACACCACTAATCCCTTTTCCGGAGAGGATGTAGATTATTTCTTCGGCGTCTTTATGAACGTGCTTCTTATGCGATGATGTTTCAGCTTCAAACCGGCAATAGGCAAATGTTATATCCTCTGCACCAACTGTATCTTTGTCTATCAGGACCACCCTTTTTGCGTTATCCAGATCCTTAATCGGCTCATCTCTTCCTTCTTCAATTCCAACGACATATTTCATAATTTTCCTCTATGCGTAATGATTGCGGTCAAGATATTTATCACCGGTTTATCCGGTATACTATTTTCGGCAGAGACCGTCGCCAGGCAGCCGATCGATCTTGAGTCGGTGTTCGGTGAGACTGTCGAGGTTAGCTGCTTTCAGGTAATTGTCGGCGAGCTTCCTTTTGACTATAGGTGCCTATGTCAATTTTAAGTTGTGTCCTAAGGCTGGAGAAAGCTTTCTTAATATCCTTCCAGATATCTTCCCAGGGTACATCCTCTTCTTTATCCAATAAGGCTAAAGATTTCAGGAATAAATTTGAAGCCTCAAATGTCAAATACATGGCATTTCCGTCATCGTAATACCAGGAACTTAATTTTTCCCTCACCTCTTCCATTTCCTGGTTATCGTGAGGTTTGTCAAAATGCGGCGAGAAAGGTTCGGTAATCTCCCACAAGTTTTCATAGGCATTTGCCCGATTGGGAGCCACAGCATTGGTTAAATTGATCTGCCCCTTCAGTTTTTCCAATTTTTCGTTGAACCAATAGCCAAAAACAAGCATCAATACGCCAATCAATAGTTTGTCGATAATTGACAGGATTATGCTTTCCTCCAAACCCATGATTAGGTACCTCCTCTAATAGCAGTCAAGTGGAGGAGGAATTCCAGGCTTGACTCTCCACTTGGATATGGCATACAAACGCTCGCCACACTCACTGTTTAAAAGACATCCTGACGCCAGAAACCAGCATCTTTGGCTAGTAAGTTGCTGATTGTTTCGGTTATGTCAAGATGATTCTAACATTGAATAGCCGTCTGACTGGCGCACATCGCTCCAGGCCGGTCAACTTCCAATTCGCGGATGATGAGGATGTCAGGATTTGATGGTCTTGAAAACCGCGGCAAAATCCTCGTCACCACTGCCCGTCTGCCTGGCCTTGAGAAAGAGGTTATTGGCGGCTCCGGCGGTAAAAAGGGATTGGCCCACGGTATCACCCAGTTGCAGGGCGAGCCGCAGGTCTTTCTGCATATGCTTGAGGGGAAATGCGGTGGCATAGTTGTTGTCGATCATCTGCGGCCCTTTCATGCGGAACAACGGATTATCGAGGGGCCCCTGGGTCAGTACCTCGAGGATATCGGCCATCTGCAGCCCGGCCTTGTCACCCAGGGCGAGCCCTTCACCTAAGCTGGTCATCACCGTGCCGAGGAGCATATTGACGATCAGTTTCATCTGGGCCCCCTGGCCCACCTCCTTGAAACAGTACGATTTCTTACCCATAACCCCAAGGACCGGGGCGGCTTCCCGGTACAACGACTGATCGCCTGCGCAGAGAAATACCAGGGTGCCGTCTTCGGCAGGTTTTTTGCTGCCGGACACCGGACCTTCGAGAAAACGCCCGCCCCTGCCGGTCACCGCCTCACCGATCCGCACCGTTGTGGCCGGATCAACGGTGGAAAAATCGATATAGGCTTTGCCCGGAGCCACCCCTTCCAGGATTCCGCCCGCATCAAAACAGAGGGCTGTTGCGGCCGCCGGGTCCGATACCATGGCCAGGGTGATATCGCACCGGGCCATTACCTCGGCAGGGCTGCTCCCCTGGCTGGCACCTTTTTCAACAAGAGGCAGGCACTTTTCGGCGGTGCGGTTCCAGACAGTGACATCGAGCCCCGCGGCAACCAGCCTACCGGCCATGGCGCTTCCCATGATTCCGAGTCCCAGAAATCCATATCGTTTCATCTGCTTGTCCTCAAAAGTATACCGGGATTGTACGATGGCAACGAGTGCCGCCCTCTGTGCCCCTGATGTCAAGTCATAAAGTATTGAGCAGGATGGGACGCCTTAGGTGGCGGGGGAGCAGTCGATGTGCCCTAAATTTCCCTGGCAAAGACATATACCTTTTGTCGCGGTGCCGACTCCATATAGGAAATTATCGCCCGGAACATATCGGGAATCAACTCGTCCTTCAGGCTTTTTGCTTCTTTTCTCTGGCGAACCACTTCGTGAGCCAGCATTTTTTTATCGGCCCGGGACAGGACGATGATTTCGCAGAGAGCCTTCTCCGGACTGTCTACCGCAAAAGATTTCAATCTGCTGAGCAAATCGCTGAAAGACTCCTGGCCACTGTCATCCTGATCAGACGAATCTTCACCATCGTCAGCATCAAAATATTGCGGGAGATCGCTGACCAGGAAGCAGTCTTTGCCTATTTTTCCTGAAGTATGCAGCTTGGCAAAGACATCCTGCACTCTGGCAGCCGGGCTCCAGTCCCACAACTCATCCTGGATACCATCCGTCCAGGTGATGAGACATTTCATGCCGTTTTGGTTTAAGGCCTGCGGAGATACCTGCTGCCTTTCTTCCGGTTGCTTCGTTATATTTTCCACACCATCTCCCATCGTTACCTCCAATATGGACCATATGAACGTATCTGCCAAATAACAATTCACCGGCACACTTTTCTAAAAGAGTGTACAACCCGGACCTGTAACCGTTCATCCGAAAACAAACTGCCTAAAGAGCATAATATGAAATGACCGGGGCCAAGTAAAGGTTAAACTATTGTATACCTGCCCGATTATTCCATGATAGCCCGCAGCCGGATGGAACCATCGAGGTCTATCCAGCCTTTGACATCAACCGTACCCAGTGGGATGTTTTGTATGGATCGGGCAGGCTTTTCGAGCGGCTCGGCATGCATCCGGTGCATGACATGATCAGCCTCGAGCTGTTCATCCCGGCAAAAAAAGATTGATTGTCGCCGACACTGGCAGGTAAACTGCCGTGACATAATGCACGCTTCATCCACTCAGGGGAGGAACAGCCATGACCATTCGCCGCATCGCCAAAGTCTTCAAGAGCCAGCCAACCATCGAGGGGGCCGGAGTCCATCTCAAACGCGCCTTCGGGCACGCCCAGGTACCGCAGTTCGATCCGTTTCTCATGCTGGATGATTTTCATACCGATCAGCCGGACCATTACCTGCCAGGCTTCCCCTGGCATCCGCACCGGGGTATCGAGACGGTCACCTATATTCTCGAGGGGATGGTTGAGCACGGGGACAGCATGGGCAACAAGGGCGCAATCGGCGCCGGAGACGTGCAGTGGATGACCGCCGGCAGTGGCATCATCCATCAGGAAATGCCCCGGAAAAGTCCGACCGGCACCATGTGGGGTTTCCAGTTCTGGGCCAACCTGCCGGCCAGCCGGAAGATGATGCCCCCCCGTTACCGGGAGGTCAAGGCTGCCGACATCCCCGAGGTTGCTGTGAGTGGCGGTGTGCGCGTCAAGGTGGTTGCCGGCGAAGTTGCCGGCGTCAATGGACCGGTGCAAGACATCGTCATCGAGCCGGAGATGCTCGATATCTCCGTGCCGCCGGGGACCGTGTTCGACCATGCGCTGCCCGCCGGCCACACCGCCTTTATCTATATGCTCGACGGAGCCGGATATTTCGACGACTGCCGCGACGCCTACGCCTTCGAGGTGGTCGGCCAGGGCTGGACCGATCTGGAACGTGGATGCCTCTGTGAACATGAGACGGTGGTGCTCTACGAGCACGACGGCGACAGCGTGCAGGTGACGACCACCGAGAAGCCGGTACGCTTTCTTTTCGTCTCGGGCAAACCTCTCAATGAGCCGGTGGCCTGGTACGGACCGATCGTCATGAACACCCAGGAAGAACTGAAGGTCGCTTTCGAGGAATACAACAACGGCACCTTCATCAAATAACCAGCCCGGCTCTGAAAAAAGAAAAAGTCCATGCCCGGACAGGCATGGACTTTTTTTTGTCTTGTGGTGTCTGAGATGCAATACGCCGGAAGGAGTGGATCAGACCATGGTTTCAGCCATCCAGAAATCATGCAGGTTGCAGAAGCTGGTAACCATTATTTTTCCCTTGTACCCCATGGGCAGATCATAGCTCGATTCAGGTTTGTCGGCGGGGGTGAAGGTCTTCGCACCAACGAAGGTCCCATCCTCCAGTACCAGGGTGTGTCTGACGATAAAGTGGGCTTCCGACATCGGGTGCGGGGTGACCACCGAGACCTTTGCGCCCATTACGGTCACTTTCGGGGAATGACTCCCCTCCTTGCCAGCCCATTTGGCAGGGTTTTCCTTGGTGAAGATGATATTGGTGTATTCATCGGCTTCTCCGGCAAAGGCTACGGAGGTGCTGGTGAAAGCGAGCACTGAGGCGGCGGCAGCTGTCTTGAGAAAATCACGTCGGTCGTTCATTGATGTCCCCCTTCTGAGTTGTTGATGAGATATGACAGCAGGAAAGAGCTGTCTCCATAACACGTCTTTGTATCAGGAGTATGAACATGAATGTACCGTTGCCGGCACAAAAAAGTCCACTATTCTTTTCCAACGAGTCTCTTTTAAAATCTGAAAGAGAGACGGTACACCGATGGTAACCTGCTGTTTATCAAGACTTTTTGCCTGTCTTATTCCCCGCAACAGGCGAATGGTTGAGATAAAAACTTAAATGATTCTCCAGCGCCTCTTTGCAGCGCGGGTAATCACGGGCCAGGGCCGCGTCGAGGATATGCTTATGCTCATCGATGAGGTCATGGCCGCGAAAGCCATGGGTTTTCAGGTCAACCATAACATATTGCCGGAACTGCTCGAAGATCCGTTTATGATAGAGACAGTGGAGCTGTGAGCCACAGGCGGAAATGAGTGCAGAGTGGAAATTCCAGTCACACTGATGCCAAATCTTCATATGACTGGCCTCGTCTTCCATCATTTTATCTTCGATGTAGGCGAGCTTGTGGTGGGCGGCAATAAGATTACTTTCCCAGTCAATGCCGCCGTTGATAATGGAATTTTTCACCCCGTCCGTTTCCAGCAGGATGCGCAGGCGGGTCAGGTCACTGAGCCGGGAAGAGGAAATCTCCGCGACCCGGAACCCCTTTTGATCCTCCGAGTCGACCAGGTCTTCCGTCGCCAGCCGGGCAAGACTCTCCCGGATAACATTGACCCCCATCCCGTACCGCTCTTTCAGGGTTTCGATCTTCAGTTTGCTGCCGGGGGCAAAATGGCCCATGAGGATGTCTGTTTTCAGTGTTTCGTAGAGCCCGGTACTGTTCTTTCGTATCATAGTTCACTTCATTTCTTTGCCGGGGCGGGGGCGAAAAGAGTGATCGTGCCCTCCCCTGCAGCTTATGTGGTTATTCCAGAGGATACTGTTTCAGGAAGGCAGTTTCAACTTCCGCCGCATCGGCTTTTATGCCGGTAAAGCGTTCAAAGGCGTGCAAACCCTGATACAGAAACAGTTGGAAGCCCGACAGGATATCGATATTTTCCTTTCGGCACCTCTGAAGGAATTCGGTATCCACCGGCGTATATACCGCGTCGAAGGCCCAGCGCTGCCGGCCGTAGCCTTCACCGGGAAAGGGATTGCCGGGATACTGAAACATACCGATGGGTGTGGCGTTTATCAGGCCGTCCGCCTGGCGCATTTCTTCAGCCAGGTCGTGACCGGCGAGTCGCGCTGTGACGCCATTGGTTACCAATAACCGGACCAGGTCCGCAGCTGTCTCAACCTTCGTGTCGTAGATAATGAGTTCCTTCATGCCCAGGTGGTGCAGGGCAAAGGCAATGGCAACGCCAACGCCGCCGGCGCCGAGCATCAGGACCCGGCCGACAACATCTCCCTCGCCGAACCGGCTGCGAAAGGCATGAAAAAAACCGGAAAAATCGGTGTTGTCCGCTTCCATCCCGCTCCCGCCAAAGATCACCGTATTGACCGAATTCAGGCCCTGAGGAAAATGAGCCATTGGCGTCACACAGGCAAAGGCGTCGCATTTATAGGGATGGGTAACGTTTACCCCGCGAAAACCTTCGACTCGGCAACGTTCCAGCTCCTTGGCGATGGAAACCGGGGCAGGTTGTCCGCCCAGATCCATCACCCGGTAACTGACCTCGATCCCAAATATTCCGCCAAGCATTTCATGAAGGTTTTTTGCCCGGCTCCTGCCGAGCCCATTGCCGAGCAGGCCTAGTTGTATCTTCGTTGCCATGACTATTCCTCTCAAAACCCTAACAATCGGGGCAGGCCGATTACCGTTATCGGCACAAAGGTGATGATGATCAATACCAGTAATTCGACAAAAAAGAGCGGGATGATCTGCCGCGTCAGTTTTCCAAGCCCGACGTTGGCGATCGAGTCGGCGACAAAGAGGCACAGGCCCATGGGCGGAGTAATCAGGCCGATCATCAGATTGAAGACGACCAGGATGCCGAAATGCGTCGGATCGACCCCGAGACCGACGGCGATCGGGTGGAGGATCGGCACCAGAACCAGCATTGCCGCGATACCCTCAAGAAACAGGCCGACAAAGAGGAACAGCACCATGGTCGAGATGAGGAACATCCATTTGGCCGTCATGTATGCCAGGGCGAAGTCGGTAATCATGTTGGGAATGCGATTATAGGTAAGCAGCCAGTTGGCTGCGGAGACTGCGGCAATGACAATCATGATAATGGCGCTGTCGCGCATCGAACGGGCGAAAATACCGGCAAGGGATGAAAAGCGCAGTTCCCGGAAGATAAACATGCCGACCAGCAGGGCATAGGCGACGGCAAAGCTCGCCGCCTCGGTCGGGGTGACGACCCCGAACAGGATGCTGCCGACCACGAAGACCGGCATCAAGAGGGGAATGATTCCCTGCAGGAAGATACTCTTATTCAGGACGATCAGTTGATTACCGGCAACCTTATGCTCGTAGCCACCGGCAAAAATCATCACATAGACGGAAAGAAAGATCGCCAGCAGGATGCCCGGCATGACCCCGGCGAGAAAGAGCGCGGGAACCGAAACCCCGGTTACCGTCAGGGCATAGATTATCACCGGGATGCTCGGTGGAATAATCGGCCCGATGACCGAGGACGCGGCGGTGATCGCTGCGGAAAAATCCCGCGGATAGCCCCGTTTTTCCATTTCCGGAATAAAGACCCGGCCAAGGGCGGAGGTATCGGCTACCGCCGACCCTGACAGCCCGGCGAAGATCACCGAGGCCCAGATATTGACCAGGGCAAGACCGGCCCGGCACCGTCCAACCAGCGCGCTGGTAAAGGCGATGATCCGGCTGGTGATCCCCGACTCGTTCATCAGTTCGCCGGCAAGGATAAAAAGGGGAATGGCCAGCAGCGGATATGATTTCATACCGCCGAACATCTGGGTGGCAACGATCCTCAGATTATAGGGAAAGTCGCCGACGGCCATGAAATAGAGCAGGGAGGCGACAATGGCAAAGGCGATGGGGACACCGATCAATAGGGAGCCTAAAAGAATTGCATATACCATGATTTCACCCCGCTACCGGTTCGGAGGATACTTCTTCGAAATAACGCCGGAGGAATCGCAGCAGGGCCGCAATGGCCAGCATGATTCCACCAAAAACCATTGCTGCCTGGTAGGGATAAAAGTGCCCAAGCCAGATCAGCGAATCCAGGCCTGTCAGCGCTGACAGGTCCTTGGCAAGATTAATGAGACCCGATGATTCCATCCCTCCGCGCTTGGCGACGAACAGCCAGCCGGAATAGGCAAGCATTGCCCCGACGACCGTCATAATTATATCGACCAGCAGATACATTTTCCTGGTCAGGGCTTCCGGCAGAAAACCGACCAGAATGGTGAACCGTATATGGCGATCCTCCATATAGGCCCAGGCAATGCCGAACATGACCCCGTAGATTGCCAGGTAAACAGGCAGTTCCTCCCCCCATTCAAGCGACTTGCCAAAGGTGTAGCGGCGGACGGAATTGATGAAGACGATCAGGAACAGCAGGATCATGGAAGCTGCCGCACCGCCGGCGAAAAAGCGTGACACATGGTGGGATATTTTTTGAATTGTACCGGACATGACTTGTAATCCTCGGAAATGGGGTTTTGGGGAACGTCCCGGCAACAAACGTGGAGCATGCCAACCGGGACCGGAAGGACCCGGTCCCTGGCTGTCAAAAATGCGCTTTTACCTCATCTGTTCTTTTTCAGCTGCGGTGACCGCGCTGTCCAGCTTATCAATCCAGACCGCCTCGTCTTTCAATTCCCCGGCCAGCCATTTTTTGACTGCCGGTTGGGCCAGTTTCTTGAATTGGGCCAATTCGGCTGCGGTCGGTGAGTGGACTTTCATTCCTTCGGCGATAACCTTGCTTACACCTTCAGCGGTGGAAAATTCCTGAATCGCACGGCCCATATTGCCGGCCATCCGGGCGGCTTTCTTGATAATCGCCTGATCGTTGGCAGGCAAAGACTGAAAGAATTCATCATTAATCAGTATGAAATCGGCGCCATAGACATGGCCGTCAAGAACCATGTACTTCTGGAGCTTGTGCAGATTGTTATTGTAAATTACACCAACGGGATTCTCCTGTCCGTCGACCACACCTGTCGCCAGGGCATTCGGCAGTTCGGACCAGGCAATTGGGGTCGGTTCTCCTCCGAGGCCCTTGACCATTTCCAGGTAGAGCGGGATTGGCTGGACCCTGAATTTCAGTCCTTTCATATCGGCAGGACTCTTGATTTCCCGGGTATTATTGGTGAAGTTGCGAAAACCCGTCTCGCCATAGGCCAGGGTACGCAGGCCGGACTGCTGCAGGCAATGCGCCGCCAGTTCTTTGCCGAAGGGGCCGTCGAGGACGTCCCAGGCCACGGTCGGGGAAGAGAAGGTATAGGGAATGTTCAGGACATCGGCCGCCTTACAGACCTTGGCCATGGCCCCGGAGACGATCGCCATCTGGGTGGTGCCTTCCTGAACCTGCTGCACCAGTTCATTTTCGTCGCCCAGAGCTTTGGCCGGGAAGAGTTCCACCTTGATATCCGTCTCACCTTCGACGATATTCTTGAAAATTATCCCAGCTGCTCCTTTCTTCGAGGTTTGCCATTCAGCGGGGTCGACGTGACCCAGTTTAATGGTTGGTCCGGCAATGGCGCTCGCCGAAAAGGCCGCAAAAGTTCCAGCTATACCCAGTGCGATAAGTGAACGAAGCATGGTCTCCTCCTGTTGGTCTTTTGGATTTTGTGAATCCTGGTTAGTGAAGTATTTTCATGACGGTTGCCGCAATGAAAACATCATATATTGACTATTACTATCACCTTATTTAGAAAATATCACCTATTTTTTAAAAATATACGAAAATATATTGACATAGTGGCCGACCAGCCAAGAGATACGTTTGTATTTCACAGTGGTAAAAACAGGGGGCCGTCGGCAAATGAATTGCAAAATTTGACCTGACAGAGTAACGTATCATCATTGCTGCATAAAGTTTCCGTCTCATCTCGTTATCTCATCATCTTTTTGAGGAGTATGGCTATGACACAGAACAAGGAGGCAATGGACAAAAGCCTGGACCCGGCAGTCAGGCAGATGATCAAAAGAGCAGAAAGCCAGGACATCAGCACAGTCTGGGACCGGTATGCCGCCATGACCCCCCAGTGCGGTTTCGGTGACAGCGGTCTCTGCTGCCGGCACTGTCTGCAGGGGCCCTGCCGGATAGATCCTTTCGGGGAGGGGCCGAAAGAGGGGATCTGCGGCGCAACAGCCGATGTCATGGTCGCCCGCGGGCTGGATCGGGCCATAGCCGCGGGAACCGCCGCCCACTCCGGCCATGCCAAGCATCTGGCCCACACCATGAAAAAAATGGCCGAGGGGAAAACCGAAGCCTATTCCATCAAATCCCCTGACAAACTGAAGGCGGTTGCCAGCCGTCTGAACATTGCAACAGAGAACAAAACCGAGCAGCAACTCGCCCTCGAAGTTGCCAATGCGGCCCTCGCCGACTTCCATGAAAAAGATTCCCCGGTACTCTGGGCGACGACAGTGGTCAACCCGGAGCGGGCTCGTGTCCTGAC
>Ga0055477_10000197_pt1 | contig 15214 bp, 12 predicted proteins | sample Muzzi_PWA_D2_FD_57683 | JGI IMG/M metagenome (GOLD analysis project Ga0055477, IMG submission 57683) | Wetland microbial communities from San Francisco Bay, California, USA, that impact long-term carbon sequestration - Muzzi_PWA_D2 | ecosystem: Environmental > Aquatic > Marine > Wetlands ... | reverse complement strand
ATGGTGGAGGCCTACAACCGCTATCTGGCCCAAACTCCTTTCACGGCGGAATACCTTCTGGAACTACCCCCTTTCCCCAACCTTCCTTGCCAGCCGGATCCCGGCCTGGTAAGCGAAATCCGGCGGATGGCCGGCCTGGCGGCTTGAACACCGCTAGTCCGTCCAGCGTTGCAAGACACCGGGGCTTGGGGTCCAGGGGCTGACCTGCTCCTTCTGGAGACGATAGCTCTCGACCAGATCCCCGACAGCCGCATGCTGAAAGTCGTCAATCTTCAGACCGACCTGTTGGGGCGGCGTGGCTTGCTTGACCGCGTCTTTACCTATATGCAGCGATTCGATCCGCCCTTCGTGGAGCACACCCATGGCGCCGATTACCCGGAACTTCTCCCCCAGGCTCAAGCGCCCCGAATTGACCGTACAGCCCAGAATGACCCCGTGACGGCTGCTCTTGAACAAGGCGATGACCCGGGCCTGGCCGATGATCTGCTCGGTGGCCGGTTTTTTCTCCAGGGATTGGGCCAGTTGCCGAAGATCCTCCACCATCCGGTAGATCACTCGATACAACCGCACCTCCACCCCGCTTTTCCGGAGAACTTCATCAAGAAGTGGCGTCACCCCGACCTCGAAACCGATAATCAGACGCGTAGCCGATACGGCCAGCAGGACATCGCTCTTGTTAACCTCGCCGACCCCGGAGTGAATGACGACCGGAGCCTGACCGGGCCAATTCGCTTCAGCCAGGGCTAGTTCCACCGCCTCCCGACTGCCGTCGGCCCCGCATTTCAGCACCAGTTCCAGTCTCCCTCCGGAAGAATCCGCCCGGGAAACCTTAGCCAGAACCGGCCGCAGTTTTTTTCCGCTCTTTCTCGGCTTCTTGTGGCTCATGCCAATTCTCCAGCTTAAATCGTCTTCAGCCCATCATAGCATAGTTCCCTCGTTAACGGTCCTTTTGCGCGGTTCAGGAGCTGCCCCGTTGCCGAAAAATACTCAGGCATATAACTACGCTCCGTTTTTCGTCGCCATCTCGTCATGCCCCCAACGGGTAAGATGATCGGCATGAGCCTCCGATAAAAAAGGTTTTTCGGATGGAATCAAGCATTGAGGTGGGTGGCTGATCGGCCGTCGGAATCTTCCGGGCTCCCTCGCAGCCGGCCGGTGAAAGAAAGTCAATTGACGGAGAATATGTGGTCCAGGGCTTGGTCGGCGGGGAAACCGGTCTCAAAGCGATGATGGTGAAAGTGCGAGTCGAGGCCCCAGTCATTCCGCGCTTCATTGAGTTGCGAGGCGATCTCAGTCAGGAGATGCTTGACCAGATCATCGCCGCATTCGGTATAAATCAGGAAATCCGAACCCTTTTTCAATAGCATCACCCTTCCGCCATCTTTGGCGAATTTGCTGTCGAAGTTTTCCGCAGTCTGATGCAATTTCTGCCCGACATCATCCAAGACCTGATCGGCCTTGAGAAAACCCATGCTGTGGTTGAATTCCTTGATGGTCGGGAAGTTGGTCAGGATCAGGTGGTAGGGGGTGCCGTTAGCACCCAGCATCTTGGCGTCATCAAGATAGAGCAGGTAACGGTAGTTATAAAAATCGCTCAGGGGTTCGCGAAAGTAGGACATCTGCCGAAAGACTTCCAGGTCTTCGCTGTAGTCGGCCCGAAACTCGCTGACGATCTCCAGGGGGTCCCAGTCTTCGGTGATCTGCTCCAGAATCCTGACGATATCCTGATCGAGCCGCCCTTCCTGGACCTCATACTTGAGGATGTCGATCGCCTTGCTCCTGCTGATCGGCTTTTTGTAAGGCCGTCTGGCGGTGAGGGATTCGAATACATCGGCCACTGCCACGATCCGCTCCAGTTGACCGATCTCCTCGCTCTTCAGACCGTACGGATAACCGCTGCCGTCCAGACGCTCATGGTGATGAAGAATGATCCGGCGAATCCGGTAATCGTGGTGGTGTTTGGCGAACAGGCTGGCGCCCACCAGGGTGTGGACCTGCATGATTTGGCGATCCATCCGGTCGAAGATACCGGGCTTGAGCAGGACGTCGTCCGGGATGGCCACCTTGCCGATGTCATGTACCAGGCAGCCCAGGCGCAAGGCTTCCATATCGTCCTCGACCAGTTGCAGCTGCAATCCGATCCGGCGCGAAATCTCGGCCACCCTCAAGGCGTGCTCGAAGGTGGAATGATCGCGGTTGGCCAACATCTCATACATGATCTCGAAGAGGTTGACGATCAGGTCGTCCTTTTCCTGATTTGCCAAGGCCAAGGCTTTTTCGGCCTCCCGGCGCTCAGTCAGCTCCTGGCCCAGTTGAATGTTGGCCTCTTCCAGTTCAATGGTCCGTTCCTGAACCCTGACTTCCAGACGATCCCTTGAGTTCTGCAATTCTTCCTCGGCCCGTTTCCGTTGAATCACCCCGGCGATGACACTGGCCGCAGCCTCCAGGGTCTCCTCCACCAGCTGTTCCCGACGGGCGTTGTGCTTGATATAGAGGGTGAAAACCCCGATCAGTTTGCGATTTGCCGAGAGGATCGGCACGCAGTAGTGCCCGTGCTGCTCGATCCCTTCGTAATGGTGGTCGTGATAAGCATTCACGCAGTCCGAGAAGACAATCTCGGAGGTAATGGCACAGCGGCCGCAGAGACATTTGCCGAACGGCACCTGGTCGCAGATGGTAAGCAGATTGTCATCCAGGCCTCGATGGGCCTTAAGCTCCAGGACCCCGGGTTTTTCACCGAGCAGGAAGATGGCGCCCTTGGGCTCCAGAACCAGCCAGGGAAAGGAGGTTACGTAATATATGAAGAGTTCCAGGGTCTCGGTGAGAGAGAGGTTCTCCAGGGAGAGATGGAGCAGCTTGTTGAGGACGGTCTGGGTCTGGTAGCCGCGTTTTACTTCCTGCTCGCTTTTTTTCTGTTCGGAAATGTCCTTGATGATCGCTTGCAGCAAGCCGTTCTTGAGTTTTGTCACTCCGCCCCGAATTTCCACATTGAGCAGTTCACCGTTTCCCTTGACCGCCCGGACTTGCAAACCGGACTCTCCCCTTTCAAGGAGTTGGCCGACCAGCTGTCCCGGCTCCCCCCACTTCTCCACCAGGAGCTTGTCGAGACTCAATCCTATCAACTTATCCTGCCGATGACCGAGCATCAGACAGACCATTTCATTCACTTCCTGAATCCGACCATCCTGATCACAAATCAATATGGCGTCGTTGGAGCACTCGAACAGATTTCGGTAACGCTCCTCGTTTTCCCGCAACCGTCTTTCGGTGCCCAGTCGTTCGAGAAAGCCATCGCGTAAGCGGAATATGGTGAACAGCATGGCCGCCATGAGGCAAACTGCGATGGGCAGAATGAACCAATAGAAACCGGTGAGCAGCTGGTGCAGATAGGTCAGGTGCTGGGTGACATCGTAATATACCCCGAAGGCGCCGATAAATTTGTCGCCGCGCATTACCGGCACATATGCCTCGACCACATCGGCCTTGAATTTCTCACCCTCCATGGTCGCCTGTTCTTTGCGGATCAACTTACTGTAGGGTTGACCGACGGCGACATTCTCTTGGAAATAGGGGTTGCGGTCGATGGTGCCGATCTCGGTCGGGGCGGTGGAATAGACGATTTCACCGGAGGGGGATAAAATCTTCAATTTATAAATACTGAGGTCCCGGGCGACCATGGCGACCATCTCATCAAAATTGGCCGGCAGGGTATTGACCGACAGCTGGTCGGACTTGATGAACATTCCCGAGATGTGGGTGGCGACCCGGATGGCCTCATCCTGGGTATCCTGGACCACGTGGTCGCGCAACGACGGTGCAACATGGACGGAGATATACAACGGCACTACCACAACCGCTAAAATGGCGAGCAGCACCAACCCCCGAATGAATTTCAGGATGAACATGATTCGAACAGCTGCCAACCCGCAGGCCGACTCCCCCTTGTTACCCGACATGGGTAAGACAACACCGGTTCACTCCTGTTCAGTAACCCGGCCCTACTCCGTCAGTTCAGCAACCCGTCTCCAGTCCGGTTGAACGCCGACGCAAATCAGCTCATTCTCTCGTCAACCAACCACTCAACTAACAATTTTTCATTAATATAGCTAATATGGATTAAAATCAACCTGATAATACCCACATACCCCTAACCAACATGCTGCGGATCTTAGCCGCGAATTGTCTCCACCTGGCCATCGGTGGGTGACATTGTCGGGTCGCCGATGATGTTGATCACCACCTCGTAACGTCCTTCCAAGGCCACCAGCTCGGATCTTTTCCGATTCTGCAGGTACTGGGCCACTGCCACCGGCAAGCTGCATTCGACCCGCTTGACCTCCTTACGCAAGACCGCCGTCTGGATGCGCCGCAGGTAGACCAGGGCCTGGGTCTCCACCGAACGCACCAGCCCCCGCCCCTGGCAACATTCACAAACGTTGTAGCTTCCCCGTTGCACCGGCGAAGCCATTTTCTGGCGGGAGATCTGCATCAGGCCGAATTTGGAGATCCGGCTGATATCAACCTTGGCCCGGTCTTGCTTCATGCTGGCCTTGACCTTCTTTTCCACCTCCCGGACATGCTTGGCTTCACGCATGTCGATGAAATCCACCACGATCAAGCCGCCCAGGTCGCGCAGCCGAAGCTGCCGGGCCAGTTCCTCGGCCGCCTCCATGTTTGCCAGGAAGATCGACTCTTCGAAGTTTTTATCCTTGGAGGTGCGACCGGAGTTGACGTCGATGGCCACCAGCGCCTCGGTCGGGGTGATCACGATGGAGCCCCCGGAAGGCAGATTGACGGTGGGGTGATAAATCTGCTCGATCTGCTTTTCAATCTGATAGTTGTTGAAGATTGGCTTGGTGCCGCCATGCAGTCGCGCCGTGGTTTTTTTGCTGCCCGGGATCAGCTCGAGGAAATTCTGCACCTTGCGGTAGACCTCCTCGTTGTCGACCAGAATTTCCCGGATATCCGGGGTGTACTGGTCGCGCAGGAAGCGGGCGATGATGTCCTGCTCCTTGTAGACCAGGGAGGGCGATGGCTGTTTCTGGCCGCGCTCCTTGATCTCACCCCAGAGGTTAAGCAGATATTTGAGATCCTCGGAAACCGCCGACTTGGTCATCTCCTTGCTGGCGGTGCGGACGATATAACCGATGCCCTCCGGAAGTTCCATACTGTCGACCAGTTTACGCAGCTTCTCCCGCTGGGACTCGCTTTCGATCTTACGGGAAATACCCGAGCTGTCGCTGCCCGGCATCAAGACCAGATAACGACCGGGCAGGGAAAGGAAGGTGGTCATGTTGGCACCCTTGTTGCCCACGGCCTCCTTAACCACCTGGACCAGAACCTCGTCACCCTTGCGCAGCGCCTTCTCGATTTCCACATCCTTCCAGTGCTTTTTGGCATCCCCGCCCCGAAAATACTCGGGATGGATGTCGTTGAAGGACAGGAAACCGTTCTTGCCTTCGCCGAAGTCGACGAAGGCCGCCTGCAGACTGGGTTCGATCGAGACGATCCGCGCCTTGTAGATGTTGCCTTTGGTCTGGGCGTGGTGCATGGTTTCCACGTAAAATGCCTCGACCACGCCATTTTCAATCAGGGCGATGCGGCACTCTTCCGGCTCGTCGGTGTTGATCAGGAGCTTACGCTTGACGTTGCCGTCGCTTGGGGTGGCCGCCGTTTCCACTTCTTCTGCATTTTCCACATCTCCCTTGGGTTCGGGGCCCCGAACCCGTTTGGGGGTTGGCTTGGCCCCCTGCGCTGAGACCTCTCCCTGACCTTGCTCGCTTACAACAACGGTCTCGTCCTTGGCAGGCTGGGCGGGGCGTTTGCGGCCTCGTCCGGAACGCCTTCGGGGACCCCTTTTCCGCGGGCGGGACGGAGGCTTCTCTGACTCGCCGGAATGGCTGCCGCCCTCCGGAGCGGCGGTTTTCTCCTGCTTTTCTTCTGTTTCCACTTTTTTACTGTCCTTCTGGCCGGTAAGCCATTTGCCGATCCGGGAAATGACTGAAAGCTCCTCGCCCTTGCCGGTCTCCATTTTCTCAGGATTTGTTGATTTGATAGTATTTTCTGCCATCGTGAATAGTCTCTCTGATTCCGCCTGCCTTGGCAAGCTCGCTAATTAATCGGGCAACGACCGGCTCGGCCAATCCCAGGGCCTGGCCGATATCCCCGGCGGTTCCGGGTCTGCGCTGCAAAATTTTCAAAATCTCTTCCCCCTTGCCCTCGCCGGCCCCAGACAGGCTTCCGGAATAACCGGCGATCACCTCCACCGGGATCCTACCGAACCGCCCGGCAATCTCCCCCAGACGAGCCGTCGTTAGCGGATGGGCCGAATTATCGGCCGGTGGCCGCACTACGGTGTTGAGCTGTACCCGGGACGGCCTGATTCGGGCTGCTGCCGCCGCCAGCGCCTCGATATCCTCTTCTGAGTCGTTGAGTCCTTCGACCAGGAGAATCTCCAGCCAGATTTCCCCGCCGAACTCCTCGCTGAAAGCGGCCAGCCCTGCAACCAGATCCTGGGGATCACCGCATTCCCGGGCCGGCCGGTTGACCCTGACATAACTTTCCTGTCGCGCCGAATCCAGCGAGGGTATGAGAATATCAGCCGCCATCAAATCGAGCCGTACCTGGGGGTCGCCCAGCAGTGAACTGTTGGTCAGGACCACCACCGGCAGTTTTGTCCGTTCCTTCAGAAATGCGATGATCCGGCCGATGCCGCTGTGCAGGGTCGGTTCCCCCGATGCGGTCAGGGTCACCACCTGGGGTGCAGGACTTACCCGACCCGCTGCCAGTGCGGTAAAATACTCCTCCAGTTCGGCGATGATCTCGCCGGTCGGTACGTATTCCCCCCGCCGGCAGGTCAGACCGGTGGTCCGCCCCACTTCGCAGTAAACGCAATCGAAGCTGCAGATTTTGGCCGGAACCAGATCAACCCCGAGGGACAAACCCAGGCGACGCGAATTAACCGGCCCGAAAAGGTATTTCATCAAAGGAGAGCTTGCTCTGGAGGGGATAGCCGCGGGGCCGGGTTGTTGGGCAGGTTCATCAATTTTACCAGGAAATTTATGATACCGATTTTGAAATTAAAGCCAATCTATAGCAAAATCAAGTGGTTGGCAAGAAATGTTTAGCTGGCGGTGCTTTTATCTCCTCCCGTACAAATCACTTCTGACACCGCTTTTGCCTTGACACTGGTGAGGGTGACCCGTAAATTCGAGAGGTTGTTAATAATCCCGGTCTCCTGCCGGCCCGATGGGCTGGCGTTGCCAGACCTTCTTTAGGCCCTTCCGGCCAGCATCCTCTTACCACCCGCCAGGAGGAAATAATGCGCAGCGACGTAATGAAAAAAGGCCTGGAGAGGGCGCCTCACCGCTCTCTACTCAAGGCCATCGGTTATACGGACGAGGAAATCCGCCGCCCCTTGATCGGCATCGGTCACGCCCATAACGAAATCATTCCCGGCCACGTGCACTTGGACCGGATCCTGGATGCGGTCAAGGCCGGCGTCCGCATGGCCGGCGGCACCCCCATCGCCTTCGGCACCATCGGCGTCTGTGACGGCATCGCCATGAACCATCCCGGCATGAAGTACTCCCTGGCCAGCCGCGAGATCATCGCCGACTCCATGGAGATTATGGCCATGGCCCATCCCTTTGACGGACTGGTGATGATTCCCAACTGCGACAAGGTCACCCCGGGGATGCTGATGGCCCTTCTGCGGGTCAACATTCCGGCCTTGATGGTCAGCGGCGGCCCCATGCTTACCGGGCATTACCGCGGCAAAGAGGTGAACCTGATCAGCGTCTTCGAGGGCGTCGGCCGGGTCAAGGCCGGAAAGATGAGCGAGGAGGAACTCTGCGAGCTGGAGGAGGCGGCATGTCCCGGTTGCGGCTCCTGCGCCGGCATGTTCACCGCCAACTCGATGAACTGCCTGGCCGAGGCCATCGGGCTGGCCCTGCCCGGCAACGGCACTATCCCGGCGGTGGCCGCCGCCCGGATCCGTTTGGCCAAGCAGGCCGGCATGGCGGTAATGAACCTGCTGGAAAAGGACATCCGCCCCCGCGATATCGCCACCGCCGAAGCTTTCGAAAACGCCATGGCGGTGGATATGGCTCTGGGCTGCTCCACCAACACGGTCCTGCATGTGCCGGCCATCGCCCACGAGGCCGGCATCGACCTCTCCCTGGAAAAATTCAACGAGGTAAGCCGTCGGACCCCGCACATCTGCAGCCTGATCCCCGGCGGCCCCCATAGCCTGCAGCAACTGGACGAAGCCGGAGGCATCCAGGCGGTGATGAAAGAGCTGACCGGAACCAAGAACGGCCTGCACCTAGAGGTCATGACCGCCACCGGTGGCACCCTGGAAGAGAATCTGGCCCAGGCCAAGATCCGGGACCGGGAGATCATCAAGCCGGTTTCAGCCCCCTACCACAAAGAGGGCGGCATCGCCATCCTGTTCGGCAACCTGGCCCCGGACGGCGCGGTGGTCAAACAGTCGGCAGTGGTCGATAAAATGCTGGTCCATCAAGGCCCGGCCCGGGTATATAACTCCGAAGAGGAAGCCCAGAAGGCCATTCTCGGCGGCCAGATCAACCCCGGCGACGTGGTGGTAATTCGCTATTGCGGCCCCAAGGGCGGACCCGGGATGCCGGAGATGCTCTCCCCGACTTCGGCCATCATCGGCATGGGGTTGGGCGGCAGCGTCGCCTTACTTACCGACGGCCGATTCAGCGGCGGCACCCAGGGCGCCTGCCTGGGCCATATCTCCCCGGAGGCGGCCGAGGGCGGACCCATCGGCCTGGTTGAGGAAGGCGACCTGATCACCATCGATATTCCGGCCCGGACCATCACCCTAGAAGTGGACTCGAAGGAACTGGCCCGGCGCCAAAACACCTGGACGCCGCCGCCGCCGAAGATCACCACCGGATACGTGGGCCGTTACGCAAAGATGGTCACCTCGGGCAGCACCGGCGCCATTCTCAAGGATTAACCCGAGAGCGGCCTTCGGCCGTAACCAGCAGGACTTGCACTCATTCAGCCCAACATATCGAAAGGCTTCCTCCCGCCCCACCACCATCGGGCTTCGGGCAGTGCTGCTTCTGCTCTGCGCCATGCTCTGCGCCGGACCCGGGCGAGCCGAGGAAGCCGTATCGCCACCCTGGTCGATCACCGCCGATCGAATCACTTCGAACCGCGTACCACTCGAGATCAACGCCAGCGGCAAAGTGTTGCTGGAAGGCCCGGCCACCGAGGATCACGGCCCTCTGACGATCAAAGCCGACTCCCTCACTTATCTGCAGGAAGGAGGGATCCTCAAGGCCAGGGGCCATGTCGCTCTTAAGGAGGAAAGCAGCGGTCTGGTCAGGGCCGAGGCCCTGCAGCTCAAGCTGAGTAATCGGACCGGCCGGCTGGAAGATACCTCCATCACCCTGGCCGACCAGGAACTCAACTTCACAGGCAGTCTGGCTGAAAAAACCGGCTCCGATTCTTATCGGATCGAGGAGGGAGTGATCACCTCCTGCCCCACCACCGGGGGACAGGCGCCATCCTGGTCTATCCATTGCCGTCAGGCCAGGGTGACCATCGATGGCATGGCGGTGCTCCATCACGCTTCGCTGCAGGTCAAAAACATTCCCCTGCTCTACTCCCCATTTCTCATTATCCCGGCCAAGACCACCCGTCAGAGCGGCTTTCTCTTCCCCGAATTCTCCCAGTCACGCAGGGACGGCACCAGCCTGATCACGCCTTTCTTCGTCAACCTCTCACCCAGCACCGACCTGACCTTCTATCCCGGCTACTATTCCTTTCGCGGCCCCTTTGCCGGCCTGGAGTTCCGGCACCTGGCCGCAGCCGATTCCCTCGTTACCCTGCAGGGCAGCTACCTGGATGACCGCACCAGCGACGCCGGCCCACCCGGCAGTGACGAAGACTACCGCCACGACGGGTTTCTGCGCGAAAATCATGACCGCTACTGGTTGCGCGGCAAGGGAGACCATTACTTCTCCGACCGGCTGGCTCTGAGGTTTGACCTGGACACGGTCTCGGATCAGGATTTCATTCACGAGTACAGCGACTCCATGGCCGGTTTCGGGCAGAGCAACCTGAATTTTCTAAAGAGTTTCAACCGGGGACTCGAAGATGGTTCGCTGGAATACCGTGAATCCAGACTGCAACTGGCGGGCCGCACCAACTTGAACAACGCCGGGCTGGAACTGCGCTATGTCGACGACACACTCCGAAGCTACTCCAACCTTAAACCGGTTCACACCCTGCCCAGGCTGACCTGGAACAGCCGGCTGCCGCTGGCCGATACCCCCCTGGCCATGGCCTGGGACGCAGAATATCTTAACTACCTCCAGGAAGAAGGAATAGGCTACCAGAGGTTGGACCTCTTCCCCCGTCTGATGTCGTCCTTGCCTCTGGGACCTTTCCTGGAAGGCACAGTCGGCGGCGGCCTTCGGGAAACCTTATACCGGGTGAGCACCCAGGGCGATACGGCCTCCGCCGGCTGGACCGGCGCCATCTCTCCCAACCGCAATGCCTGGGAGATCGATGCCAACCTGGCCACTATCCTCGCTCGGGAATTCCAGCCCGGATGGCGCCGCCTGCAAAGCTTTACACATCTTTTCCGACCCAATATCGGCTACCAGTATCTTGCCCCCGGCGAGCAGAACGATCTGCCTTCACTGGACGCTTTGGACCGGCTGGACGCCGCCAACAGGTTCTACTGGCAGCTGAACAACTACTTCCAGGTCGCAGGCCGGGACCGGGCCAACCGACCATATGCCCGACAGATCGGCCACTTCAAGTTGAGCCAATACTACGACCTGCATGAGGCTCACCGTCAATTGTCCGGCCCGGCCGACCAGCGCCGAGCCTTCTCGGATCTGAACCTCGATCTGGAACTTGCCCCGGCGCCGGGAACGTCTCTTCGCTATCTGACCAACTTCGACATGTACGGCAACGGCGCCACCGCCTACCTGCTGCAGGCCCGTTTTAACAAAGACGAGCGCCACAACCTGCAATTGGACTACAACTATGTCCGGGGCACCGCCCGGGATCTGACCTTGAACCTGCAATTCCCCTTCACCGATGTGCTGTCCGGACGCTACGCCACCACAATCTCCTTGCTGGAAGACCACAAGTCCTACGAAGCGCTAAGCCTGCTCTATACCCCGCGTTGCTGGGCCCTGGAAACCACCTTTGCCACCGATTCCGAAGATCGGCGGCTGATGTTGGTCTTCAGTCTGACCGGGATCGGCAAGGCCCTGGAAATAGACCAGAGCGGTCTGTAATCAGGCGGACTGGTAGCCGGAATCTTCGGCAAGGATCCTCGGCGGCCGGCAGAAAGGCATGGTATTCGCCCGCTGATTGCACTATTGTTGGACTCGTTGAGTTAATTGGTTCCATCCGGAAATGAATTGATAATTACCTTCCAGGTCTGCCTTTATGCCCCAATCCCGCTCCATTGATGTCTTCAATGGCGACGCCGATGGCCTTTGCGCTCTGCACCAGCTCAGAATGGCCGATCCGCGGCCCGGGGGTGAGCTGGTCACCGGCGTCAAGCGCGACATCAATCTGCTCGCACCTCTGGCTGAGGCCGGGGTCTCCGGTGCCGAGATCACCGTGCTCGATCTCTCGCTGGATACCAACCGTCAGGCCCTGTACACACTGCTGGCCACCAACCGGGTCCTCTATATAGACCACCATTACGCCGGCGATTTACCGCCTTCCTCCAACCTCATCGCCCATATCCGGGCAGAGCCGGAAACCTGCACCTCACTGATCGTCGATCAGCTCCTGCAGGGACGGTATCGCCCCTGGGCTGTGGTCGGCGCTTTCGGCGACAACCTGCACGAGGCGGCCCGGCTCGCCGCCGCCACTCTCGAATTGTCGCCCGAAGAACTGGCCGGGTTTCGCGAATTGGGCGAACTCCTTAACTACAACGGCTACGGGAAGACCACCGCCGACCTTTATTTCCATCCGGCAACCTTGTATAGTGCCATGAAATCCTATCTCGACCCCCGGGATTTTCTGGCCTCCTCGACGGATCTGGCCCGCTTGCGGCGAGGATTCGCCGAGGACATGGACCGGGCTCGACAAACCGAACCGCTGCAAGAATCACCGGCGGGAGTGGTCTACCGCCTGCCGGACCAACCCTGGTGCCGCCGGGTGGCCGGAGTCTTCATGAACGAAAAGGCTCGGGCCGACCAGGAACGCGCCCAGGCGCTACTGGTGGATAACAGTGACGGCAGCCTGCTGGTCAGTGTCCGGGCGCCGCTCGCCAGGCGAACGGGGGCCGACACTCTCTGCCGGACCTTCCCATCTGGAGGCGGCCGACCGGCGGCGGCCGGCATCAATATCCTGCCGCCGCAACGGTTGCCGGAGTTCCTTAATCTCTTCTTTGAAACCTTCAAGCAAGAAGGCGAATGAAGCAAATCCAAGGTGGACGGAGTGAATGAAAAACTTGAATATACCGCCAACCCCGTCACTCTTTCCAACCGCGCCCCGGTCCACTGGGCGGCAATCTTCTGCCTGCTCCTCCTGGGGCTCTTTCTCGGCAGCTTGGCGCCGGCCTGCTCTTCAGCCCAGGAAGTACCTTTAGCCGCCGATCTGGTCAAGGACGGCCAACCCATTGCCCTCGACAGTGCGCGCTATCTGGAACTCTTCAAGGAACTCCAGGAGAAGCACGGATTTTCCAGGGCTGAGTTGGAAAAACTTTTCGGCGGAGTAACCATCCTCCGGCGGGTTCTTGAGCTGATGGACCGACAGTGGGAAAGTCGGCCCTGGTACGAGTACTATCCGCGCTTCGTCACTCCCCGGGCCATCACCGAAGGCCGGCGCCAACTCCGCCGCTACCGCGAGGTTCTGGACCGGGTTGAAAAGGAACTGGGAGTGGAACGGGAAATCGTCGTGGCCATTTGGGGCATCGAGAGTCGCTTCGGCCAAAACAAGGGCGAATTCAATCTCTTCCGCACGTTGAACACCATGTTCGATGCCTATCCCCGGCGCAGCAAATTTTACCGGAGCCAACTGATCAGTTTCCTCCTGCTCTGCCGCGAAAACGGGGTGGATCCGCTGTCGGTTACCGGTTCTTACGGCGGAGCCTTCGGACAGACCCAGTTCATTCCTTCCAGTTTTCGGGAATACGCGGTGGATTTCGACCGGGATGGCCGCCGCGACGTCTGGAGCTCGGTGCCTGACGTGCTGGCCAGTATCGCCAACTATTTGCAGAGTTATAAATGGACCTTCGGTTCCCCGATTTACGTGGATATCGGTACCGAGTTGCGGGCCGACAAGCTGAAAGCGGCTTATGATAAGGGGCGTAAAGGCTTGCTCGATTGGCGCGAAGTTATGGCCATTCAAAAGGTAGATCTGCCCAGCCCCCCCGAAAACCGGAAGCTGACCATTGTCGGACTGGAACAGGACGACCAGGGTGCCATGCGCTACCTGGCCGCCTATCCCAATTTTCAGGCCATTACCAAGTGGAACAACTCCAACCGTTACGCCATGGCGGTAACCGAACTGGCCGAACGGCTGAAGGAATGACCCCGAAGCCGCCCTTGTTTCTACTCATCGTCAACTTCATCCATGCAGCCGCAGGATTGCTCCTGGGCTCGGCAATAACCGCAGAGCAGGAGCCCGCCACCCAGGATCTCCCGAAGATCTGTCGGGGTTAACTGCCGCCCGCAGATGGCGCAATGCAGCACCTCAAGCGACCTGCTCTCTTGGTCCTCGTTCATCACAACCCTCCGAAAATCGGCCTCCTCACAGCAGAAAAACCCGCTCTGCCCGGGACCACGTGGATGAGAGGCAGCAGGGATAACCAGGATCATCCGGATTCCTAAAGGCTTTCCAGGATACGACGCACCAGGTTGCCGTCGGCCATGCCACCGAAATGGGCCATGATTGGTTTCATGGCCTGCATCTTGTTTCCGTATTCGGCCAGGTTGACATTGGCGGCGACCCAGGCCCGGATCTCATCTTCGCCGGGAGCTTTGGGCATATAGCTCTCCAGTACTTCGAGATAGGCTGATTCCTTGGCCCCGGTCCTGGCCATGGTTTCGGTTTCCGATTTGATCAGCTTGCGGATTACCGCCAGCACTTCCTGGTCGTTGAGCGCCTTGGTATCCTGACGCTGGAACTCACCGATCAACACCCGCAAGGCCGAAGTTCGGGTTTCATCCCGGGCCAGCATGGACTTTTTCAAATCGGCTTGGATATTTTCCTGCAGACTCATAATTTCCCTCAATTAATTGTAACTCCGGATGGCGACTACGATTATCTCCAGAGCTAGTTATGCACGATTTCCCCGAAAAAGACAAAAAAATTGGGGAACGGTCGATGACCGCTCCCCTGCCGGTTAAAAATAGACAATGGCTGACCGCCAAGCCCAACAATGATCAGCGATGATTAGTTAGACTTCGACTTAAACTGATATGGCCGGGATCCATTGTAGTCGGCCGCGATCCGCACCTTAGCTACCTCATCTACCTCCAGTAGCCGACGCAGCCAATCCAGTGCGGCCTCCCGGATATGAAAGACCCGGGCGTTGTCTTGATAGAGTTCGTGGATGCCGGCCGCCACGTTGGAAATAGAACTGTAAACCAGAATCGCCAGCCCTTTGAGCTGACGCTCATCGGCCACCGCCTGCATCGATTCGTGGGTGTGGGAATAGCGATTTATCCGGTTGCTCAGCACTGCGTATGGTTTCTGGTATTTCTCGTTGAGCCCGGCCAGGACCAGCTCGATCTTGTAGCGATCCAGTTCCACCCCCTCGAAAATCGTCACTTCAATGATTTGGGGTTCGACTTCCCGAAACACACCAAATGACAACATATCCAGCAACATGACTCCCTCCATCGTTATTCCCTGACATTTTAAAAGATGACTCGGAATCTTCAATGGGGTGATACGGGTATTCACGAAAGGGATTTCCCTACCCCGTTCAATTCGCTTGTGGTGCTGGACAATCCGGGTACATTACCTGATCACCTTGGCAACTGGGATTGTCAGGCAAATTCCTGTATTAACCGGGGCGATCCGGGGTGCGCATGATTTACTGGCCGGAGAGGTTAGGAAATACGCAGACTGACCGGCAGTCAAGGCAAAAAAAAATGGGGAACCAGTCTAAGTGACTGATTCCCCTATATATAAACTGGCGTCCCCAACCGGATTTGAACCGGTGTTGCCGGCGTGAAAGGCCGGTGTCCTGGAC
>Ga0055477_10000195_pt1 | contig 15279 bp, 11 predicted proteins | sample Muzzi_PWA_D2_FD_57683 | JGI IMG/M metagenome (GOLD analysis project Ga0055477, IMG submission 57683) | Wetland microbial communities from San Francisco Bay, California, USA, that impact long-term carbon sequestration - Muzzi_PWA_D2 | ecosystem: Environmental > Aquatic > Marine > Wetlands ... | reverse complement strand
GACGCCGATACCTTCAGGCACCCCGGGACCTCCGCCTCCATCCCCTCCGGCTCCGCCTGGTCCGGCACCGGCCGCCCCGGCTTCCCAGGTTCCGTTTTGCCGGCGACCGCTGCCCGACCCCGCGCCGGTCGCTCGACCGGCTCTCCTGCCTGACAAGACCAGCCCGGCTGAAACATCGGCCGAGTCAAGGGCTTCCGGTTGCAACAGGGCCACCCAGTACAACTTGTCTTCCTCAAGGCGCAGGACCAGCCAGTCCAGGGGCTTTTTGTAGCGTATCGCCGCGTTCAAATGCCTGGCGAAGGCGACAATCTGTTCACTGGGAGCCACCATCAGGGCGGGATAAAGTCGCAGCCCCATTATCCCGCGGCTCTCCATAAACTTCATCATCCGCTCGACCAGAAAAGCCGAAATCCGGCGGTAGAGCAATTTATCTCCATTGATGAAAAACTTACCCTTGCCAATCTGGATTGAAATCTCGTCCGATTCCTCAAACCATTTGCAGGTCACATTCATGATCCGCTGAATACACTTGATCACCAGGATGTTGTTCTCGTGGTGAAATTTGACATTCTGCAGCAGGCTGTGCAGGGAGGCCAGCAGCTCTTCGCCTGGCAGCAGTTCGGTCTCGACGGCTCGGTATGGGGCCTTCCCTGGTTCCGTCATCTCAGTTTCCGGTTGCCTTAAACCAGGCTTTGCGAACATTGGGTATAGAGCTTGATTCAGCGCCCGCCAACAACTTCAGGCTGGCCGGAGTCCGGATCTTGCTCAAGGCCATGGCCGCTCCCTGACGGTGGATGGACTGGCCGAGGCCGACCATGAAGTTCCAGGGCTGGCTGAAGAGGATTTTTTTCAGGAGCGGCAGGGACTCGTCGGAACCGCAACACCCCAAAGTCAGGTAGCATTGATTTATATGCTCATGGTTCTGGGCTAGAAATCGGTCACTGGCCAGATGGACAAGGAACAGCTGCTCAACCCGACGATTTCTTGCCCGTCCAAGGTAGGCGAAGATCCGGGCTCTGATCGCAGGGCTGGGATCATGGATCAGGAGGAAAAGTTTATCGTATCGTTCGCTTTCCCGGTCCAGCAGGATGTCGCAAACCTCCTTCCTGACTTTTTCCTTGGGGTGCGTGATGGCCTTGAAAAGCAGCTTCTCGGCGCGCTCCCGGTCCGTGACCGCCCGCAGGACACCGATCAGCCGCAAAGTCAGGTCCTCTTCCGGCCGATTCAGCATTTTCTCGATGATGTCCAGATCCCGGTTGGCAAAGGAGGCGATCAGATCGATCAGGATCCGGCGCCCCTTGCCGGATTCGACTTGGGCAGACATGCTGACCAGGGCCTCGCCCGATTTGGGCGGCAGGAGCCGCAGGATGGCGGCAAAACTCTTCAGAACTTCCGGCTCCAGGGAAGGCAGCTCGGCCCAGAGAGGAGCCAGGGCGTCGAGAACCTCCGGCTCGGAAATATCCTCCATGAATTTATCGAGAAAGGGCACGACCCAATCCCTGACCAACCCCGGCTGCCAGCGCAGCATATCGATTTCGACCAGGAGATCGTGGGCCACCTTGAAGTTACGATTGGCCAGGGAAATTCGAAACTCCTCCCTGAGAAATCCGACCATGGCGATGACGATTTGCGACTCATCTTCCAGTTTCAGGAGGATCAAAAGGATCTCTACAATGTCGGCGCTGTTGTCGACCTCTTCGTAATCGCGCACCATCGCCTGCAGGGTACGCTGCTCCTCATCGCTGAAGTTCCAGAGGCTGTGCCCGGGTTCAATGGAGGCGACGTTGACGCTGATGTACTTTCCCCCCCCGGATTGATCTTCATCACCCCAGTCTCCACCCCGCCCGGGACGGGAAAAGGCCGTGGCCTTGCGAGTGGCGGCATCCGATACCGGGGGTTCATTGCTCCCCTTGAGGACCTCGCCGGTCCGCCTTCGTCTGGTCAATGTTTTACGAGGTTTGCCTTTACCGGCAGGGTGTCCCCCGGTCCCGGCCGCAACCCGGCCGCCGGAACCGGACCCGGCAGGGCCACCACTACCACTTTCCGACCCCGAGGCAGTCGGAACAGTTGCAACGGTGTCGGAATTCACTGCCCGGCCGACACTTCCTGGCTTGGCGGCCGATCCTGACGAGCCGGAGCCGGATTTCCTGCCGGGGTTGACCAATTCGAGCGTCTCCCAGAAATCAAGCTCCTTCGCTTCAGCAGCGGCTGCCGGTTTCGATCCGCCCATGATCGGCTTCTGCAGTGAACCGGCGCCACCACCCGAGTCCGAGCCGTTGCCGATCCCCTTGCCTGCCAGCGCCATTGCCGCACCGCTGTCGCCATCAGGACCCGCCCCACCTTTAACGCTACCGCCACCGGTTCCGGTCCCACCCGGGATTTTTTCGTCTTTCCCCCCGGTGCCAACCGTTTCAGCCGAACCGCCTCCTGTGTCCCCGGTACGAGCGGCACCATCCGTCTCAAACCCGCCACCACCGGCAACGTCGGCCACGGGTTCCCGGCCGGTCGAGCCTGTTGCCTGCGGCGCCAGTCCCAGCAGGCTTTTCAGCAGATCGAACCCGGGCTGGTCAGCGCCGGCGCCCTGTTCCAGGAAGGTTTGAGACGCCGGGTTAAGCAATGAAAATTCCAGAATCGGCTCGGCTTCCCAGAGATTCTCGGAAACGCCGTAATTGATGTGCGGTAGATCGGCGCTCCAGAGCTCGGTGACCAGATCCCCTTCCGGCTCTTCCTGAAGCAATTTGTACCGATTTACCGTGCGGAAAAGCAGGAGGATCTCATGAGCTTCGAGACCCTCCTGGAATTCAAGCCAGAGAATGCCGTCCCGGAAAAAGACATAGGCCGGGTTATTCTCCGGGTCGAACTCTTCGTAGACAATCTCGTCTTCGAAGCGGAGCCGCCCCCTTTCAATATCCAGCCGCAGGGGGCCATAGCGGTTGATAAAGGAATTCAGATTGGCGCAAAGCCCGCGCAGCATATTGATGGTGCTGGCATGCTCGGGAGGGAAAATCCCGTAGTTCTTGACCGCCATCAGAAAGGCCTGGGTAACCTCGGTGGCGGCCTTCAGTTCGATAGGCGAAGGCCCGCCGCCCCAGCCATCATCAAGACTTAATTTATTGTCTTCAGCCATCTCTTTCTCATTCCAACAACCGGACACTTCCAGACCGGGGACTCAGCAAGGCACATAATGACGAGAGCCCCCAAAAGAGCTGATTAAACCGGGATAATTTTCAAGCAAGGAATTGAGCAGGCTGAATATTCCTGGTCGAGGGATGGGCACTTCCGACGATCCGGCGCCGATATTTGCCCAACTCGTCCCGCTCGGACAGGTTGATTTCGAGGCCGGCCCGGTAACCCCCCAGGCCATCCTCATAAAGCAGAAGGGCGTGGGGACGGTTGAACTCTTCAGGACCGGGCGACCTGGACACCAGGGCGATCTCACCGGAATCAAGTTCCAGAAGAGTGCCGATTGGAAATACTCCCAGCATTTGGATAAATATCTTCAGGATAAGCGGGTCGAATAACGTCCCGGCCCCTTGCAGCATCAGCCCCAGCGCCCGGTCGGCGCTCATGGCTTCCTTCCGGTAGACCCGCGGCGAAGTAAGGGCGTCATAGACATCTGCAATGGTCAGGATCCGGCCGCACAGGCTGATGGGGCGATCCCAGCCCATAACCGGGTAACCGCTGAGATCATACTTTAGGTGGTGTTCGAAGGGCGGCACCATGATCCTGGCCTTGCGGCCCGCCGGTGCGGTCAGCAACTGGACGATCAACCTGGTACTGTTCAGCGAATGCTGCCTGATTTCGGCAAACTCCTGCTCGGAAAGCGGCTCCTCCTTATTGAGCACCTCTCTGGGCACCATGACTTTGCCAAGGTCGTGGAAGAGGCCGCAGACCCCGAGATATTCCATGGTTTCCTTGGCGAGCCCGAGCTGTCGCCCGATATAGAGGGAGAGGATCGAAACGTTGACCGAGTGTGTGTAGGTATAGTCGTCATAGGACCTGATGGTGCTCATCGCCAAAAGCAACGGCTCTTCCTGGATGGTTACTTCCTCGATCATGATTTGCACCATGCGCACCACCTTGCGCATGCCCACCCGTTGGTTGATCGAGATTTTCTTGGACACATCATGAAGAGAGCGGAGCGTGTAGACGTAGACCTTCCGGGGCGAGCGATGCCCCGGGGCTTCCAGTCGCTCCATTTCCGGCTTCATTTGGCCGGGCTCGTTTTCAGCCATCAGCCTGAGAACCTCTATGCCGCCTACCCCTGCCTCTTTCAACTGCCGGGAGACCCAGAGCGCGGGATCCGGCTGTTCCGCGCATTCATTGAGGAGGGTGGCCAGTTTCACAAACCCCTGTGCCGGATCGGCAAAAAGACCCGGCATGAAGCGCAGCCCCTGGATTTGCCTCTTGGTAAGGAAAGTGAAAAGGTTATCGAGGACATACTCCACCGCGCCGCGACGCCGGAGGATCTTTTCCTCATTGAGGTAAAAGCGGCTGTTTTCCAGATGCACGACCAGCCCGTCTTCCCCCTTCATCAACTTCCCCGAAGAGTCGACCAATTGCCGGATGCAGTTGACCACCAGCTGATTATTGCCCTGGTATATTCTGGACAGTTGGATCAAATTGTGTAAGGCATGGAGCAACTGTTCCCCCGGCAACAGTTGCGTGTATGCGGATTGATCACCCATGATGCCCTCAAAACCGGATTCGGCGGCCGCAGCCCCTTAGTACAACTCTTGCCGTCCCAGGATCCGCAAAGCCTGCTGGCGGATCCTGGAACTCGGATGGTTTTTTACCTGCTGCAGCAAATGCGCCGCGACCTCTGAGTCCGTCAGGTCCCGGAGAACCCGTATCAGACGAAGGACCAGATCCTCTTCCTGCCGGGAAAGCAAGACCACAAGGACCTCTTGGTCACGGGTGGCATAGGAGGCGATTATCTCAATTATCAGGCTCCGGGCATGCTTGGATTCTATCCGGGACAGCATCCCGGCCATGGTTAACCCGGCCGAGGTCGGCAGATTCTGGAGAACGGCGATAAAGGTTTTGAGTTCGGCTGCCTCCATGCTGGAAAGGAGCGGCCAGACTCCCACCAGATTCTCGAGAATCTCGGCGCTGATGATTTCGGCTTGAAAACGTTTGTGGATGTCAACGGTCCAAGGCTTGTCAAGGGCCAAATGTCCCTCGATCTTCCTAAAGTTGTCGAGGATGAGGTACGCCGGCCGGAAGTTGCGATTGCCCAGGGCCGAACGAAATTCATCACGAAGATAATTGACGATGGACTGGTAGATCTGGGGCTCTTTTTCGCTGCTGAGGATCAAAAACATCAAACGGATCGCGGACTCTTTGTTATCCAGCGCCCGGTCCTCGCTGATCAACGCGGCCAGGGACTGCTGTTCATCCGGCGTCAGGCTCCAAAGGGACTGCTCTCCTTCGGCCAGACCCAGGCTGATTTTCTGATAGTCATCGTTGTCCATGTCAGGGTGTAACGACCCCCAGCCATGGCCATCGACGTCAACCGTCTCCCTGGACGAGTCCGGATCGGCCGGTTTAAACTGCATCAGATCCGTGGCAGGTTCGTTTTCCCAGAGTTCGTAAGAGGCTTCATAGAGGATGTGGGGCAATTCGGCACGCCAGAGGGCGGTGGCCAGATCATCTTCCGGCTCGTCGGGAACCACCCGGTAATGATTGAAAATCTGGAAAAATCCGACCAGCTCGAACTCCTGGACCCCGGGCAGAAACTCGACCCTGCGGATTCCGTCGCGATAAAGAACGAAGACGGGATTGTCCTCGGAGGCCTCACCCTCGAATACTGTCTTTCCCCGGTAGATGATCCGCTTTCTTGCCACCTCCAAGCAAAGATCACCATATCTGCCGATAAAGTTTAAAATGGCCTGCTGGATGCTGTGCAACAGCGTTAGGGTGCTGGCGTGCTCCGGTGGGAAAATACTGTAATTCTTCAAACCGCCCATGATGCTGTGGACAGCCCTCTCGGCAGCCGCCACCTCGATCCCGGCAGGCGAGGACGGGTGACCATCGGTATCCATGTTATCCAGGTTGTTCAACAGTCTGCCCCCTGTCCCATTGAAATTCGCCACACATTATGCAAAGCAATATTCTGCCATGGATTGCCGGGGGAGACAACTGTTTTGGCAGGTCTTGAATCGAGAAGCGGCCCGCCATTCCGCCCGAACATTCTCCACCGCTTATTCCGCCCTGATCCAGGCACCATTCAGGTTAGAAATCGAGCGGGCTGAATGTTCCTGGCAGAGGGATGGGCGCTGCCGACGATCTTCCGGCCGGAGTGTTCGGACCCGTCCGGATCACCCAGGTTTACCTCCTCACCGGGACTGAAGCCCCCTCTGCCATCCTCCTCCAGGAGCAAAGCCCAGAGCTGGTTGGGCTCCCCGCCGGCAGGCGGACGGGAAACCAGGGCGATCTCGCCGGTATCCAACTCCAGCAGGGTTCCCAGGGGATAGAGCCCCATCATCCTGACAAAAGCTTTTAGAACCAGGGGGGAGAAGGCCGATCCCGCACCCATTCGCATCAGCCCCAGGGCCCGGTCGCCGCTCATCGGGCGCCGGCGGTAAACCCGGGCCGAGGTCAGGGCGTCATAGGCATCGGCCACGGCCACTATCCGTCCGGCAAGGCTGGGCTGTTTCCGCCAGCCCAGGGCGGGGTAGCCGCTGAGATCGGCTTTCAGATGATGTTCGAAGGGGGGCATCATGATCCTGGCTTTACGGGCGACCGGAGCCACCATCAGCTGCAGAATCAACCTGACACTTTTCATGCTGTGCTGCTGAAGCCTGGCCAACTCCTCCCGGGTGAGCATCTCCTCTTTATTCAACAGTTCCGGCGGCTGCACCACCTTACCGAGATCGTGGAACAGGGCGCTGGTTCCGAGATGTTCCAGGGCCTCCTTGGGGAAGCCCAGTTCCCGGCCCAGGTACAGGGACAGAATGGTGACGTTTACCGAGTGGATGTAAATGATATCCGAATATTCCCGGACCGTACTCATGGCCAGGAGTTGTCCCCCGGTCGAACACACCTCCTCCACCATGGTCTGGATCATCCGGGCCGCCTTGCGCATCCCGAAACGTTCGCCCTCGGCCACTTGCCGGGTCGCATCCCGCAGGGCCCGGAGGGTATAGGCGTAAATCTTGCGGGGATAACGGCGGCCCGGCGCTTCCAGCTCCTGGGGATCGGGATCCCGTTTGGTCTGCAGGTTCTCATCGGTCTGCAGGATGGAAATCCAGCCCACCCGGTTTTCCAAAAGCTGCCCCTCCAGCCATTCCGCCGGTTCGGGCTGGTCGCCGCAACGGTTGAGGGAGCTGGCGAAACTGGCCAGTTCCTCGGGCGGAGCAGTGCTGATCGAAGGGACAATGCGGAACCCGGGAATCCGTCGATCCGCCAGGTAGGTGTAAAAATTGTCGAGAATGTTCTCCAGACCTTTACGTCGCAGGAGCTTTTCGTCATTGACGAAGAAACGGCCGTTTTCCAGGTGTATCACCAGCGAATCGTTGCCGGCGAGCAGGGACTCGGCGGCTTCCACCAGTTGCCGCATGCTGTTGAGGACCAACCGGTTATTGGCCTGGTAGACCTTGACCATGCTGATCAGGGCCTGAATGGATTGCAGCAGCTGTTCCGCCGGCATCAGGGTTGAAGAATATCCCGTCTCAGCCATTTCTTGCCCCCGTTAGTCGTGTTTCCCGGCATCGGCGCCGGTGGCAGGGAGGAGTCATCACCGGCTCATCGCCACCGGCCGAATCGCTCAATAGATCCCGTGGCTGGCCAGAATGCGCGAAGCCTCCTGGCGGATCCGGCTCCGTGAGTCGTAGCGGAAATTTTGCAGGTGTTGCTCGGCCAGGCCCCGATCCTGACTTTCCTTGATTATGTTTATGGCCCCCAGAACCAGATCGTCGATCTCGCTGGCCAGCGCGGCCGGCAGGATCTCGGTGATCCGCCGGGCAAAATGCAGGATAATCTCGACGAATACCTGGCGGGCCTCATCGCTCTCCACCCGGGGCAGCAAAACCACCAACTCCTGGGCCGCCCGGGAAGGCAGCTGCTGAAAAAGGGCGGCCAGGGATTTGATCTCCATGGCGTCCAGCTCGGCGAAACCGGGGCCGACGGCAACCACCCTGGCCAGGATCTCCGGCCTGATTATCGCGGCATAAAATTTTTTATAGGCCGGCAGCGCCCAGGTCTTGGATTCCCGGGCCGCCAGGAAGTTCTTGCGGATATTGTCCAGAATGAAATAGGCCCGGCGAAAATTATGCTGCAGAAAATAATTCAGGAAGGTTTCCTGCAAGAATCCGAGCGCCGCTTCGTGCCCCTGGGGTTCGCTTTCTTGCTCCAGCAGAAAGAACACCAGCCGGACCGCACCCTCGCTGCCGCCGACGGCCAGTTCCTCGCCCGCCATTTCGGCCAGTTTCTCCTCCTCCGGGCCGCTGAACTCCGGGAATTCCCGGCCCTCGGGAGTCAGCGCCAGGCTGAGCCGGACATATTCATCACTGTCACTGGCCGGGCGAAGCGCCTCCCAACCCTGGCCAGGGCTCTCGACCACCTCCGGCCCGCCCCGCTCCGCCGGGTCCACCGTCGCCATATTGTCCAGGTCCAGGGCCGTCTCGGCGTCGCTCCACAACTCGTATGAAGCCTCGTAGAAGATGTGCGGCAACCCGACGCGCCATAAGGCGCTGACCAGATCGTCGTCCGGTTCGTCGGCAATAACCCGGTAGTGGTTGTAAACTTGGAAGAAGGTAACCAGCTCCTCCTCTTCCAGGCCGGGTTGAAATTCAAAACGACTGATTCCGGCCCGGTAAAGCACGAAAGCTGGATTGTCGTCGGAGGCGGGACCATCGTAAACGGACTTTTCCCGGAAGAACAGGCTGTTGCGCTCCACCTCGAAGCCAAGGCTCCCGTACTTTTCACTGAACTGGTGGACCGCCCGCAGTATGCCCTGAATCAAGTTGACGGTGCTGGCGTGGTCCGGCGGGAAAACCGCGTAATTTTTCACCCCGGTCATGATCGCCGCCACGGCCCTTTCGGCATCCTTTGCTTCCGATGTGTTCAGGGGTGATGGCGGCGGGCTTTCGGTGGCGTTGCTCTCCTGTTCGCTCATGCTCGGCCTGTCGGATTAGGGATATGCTGGCGCTAATCTCCGGCTGCCCCTTTACCGAAAAAGACCGGGGAGCGAAGAACAATCATAACCTGGTTCCATTCGTAAACAGCTTTTCCGGATGGGAACTAACTATACCAACTGCCGCCGGACATGCAACCGGTCAATACAGCAAATATTTGGCCAGGACCCCGTCCAGACCGCCGTTCTTCAAGGGTTTCTTCCAGGCCGGCCGCAGTCCGATCTGCTTCAGCATCTCACGCCGGCCGAAATAGAGATAGGCCTCGGCCCCCAGGCAGCGCTGCTTGAGAAAGTCTCCGAACTCCTTGAGCAGGTCCGCGCTCCCCTCCGGGTCGCCCATTCTGAGGCCGTAAGGAGGGTTGGCGACGATCACCGTGTTCTCCAACCCTTCCAGATCGCGAAAATCGCTGCGGGCCACCCTCACCTCACGCCCGCCGGGTAACTGGCCGAGATTGGCCCGGCTGGCCTTGACCGCCGTCCGATCCAGGTCGAAACCGGAGATCAGCCCCGGCGCCACTTCGGTGATCAGGCCATCAAGCCGGCGCCGCTCCTTCTCCCAGGCCGAGCGCTGAAAGTCCGGCAAAAGCTCGAAGCCGAACCGTTTCCGGAGGTAACCGGCCGGGATGCGGGCCTGCTGCATCAGGGCCTCGCAGAGCAGGGTCCCGGAGCCGCAGAAGGGATCGACCAGCGGCCGGGACCCGTCCCAGCCGCTCAAGCGGATAATGGCCGCCGCCAGGGTTTCCTGCATCGGAGCAGCCACGCTTTCCTGGCGATAACCGCGCCGATGCAACGAGGAGCCGGAGGTATCCAGACTGATCACGGCCCGGTTCCGATCGATATGGAGATTGAGCTGCAGATCCGGATTGTCCCGATCGACATTGGGTCGCCGCCCATAGAGTTCCGTGTAGTGATCGGCCAGGGCATCCTTCAGACAGAGGGCCGCGTACTTGGAATGGTTGATGGCGCTGTGAGCCACCGTGGCAGTCACGGCCATGGTGCCGTCCGGGCCGAGCAGTCCTTCCCAGGGCAGCTGCCGGGCGATTTTATATAGGTACTTGGTGCTGTGGCAGTCAAAGCTGATCAGCGGCGCCAGGACCCTGCTGCAGAGCCGGGTCTGATAGTTGATCCGGCAGAGGGTTTGAAAATCCGCCCCGAAATGCATCCCGCGAAAAGCTGGAACCGGATCGCTGGCGCCCAGCTCGGTCAGTTCGCCGGCCCCAGTTTCTTCCAGCCCCTCACCAATCTGGGCGAAGAAACGCCAGCTTTTCCGGTAGGAGAAAAGGCGGTCCGGATCGGAGGAGACAGGCTCCCTTCCATTCAGATCGGCCATGGCCTCGTTGTCTTCGGGAGGTGAAGGTATTACCATCTTATTTAATTGTTCCTCTCAAGCCTGCCGGCTAAACAGCCGCAGCAACAGAAGTTGAATTTGCATGGACGCCACCATTCGACAACAGATCGTCAACCTTCTCCGGAAAGCGGAACTGGAAGCGCACGACCTCTCGCCCTTGCTTTCCATACCGGAGAAAGAGATTTACCCGCATCTGGAGCACATCGCCAGGAGCCTGAACCGGGAGGGGGGAAGGTTGCTGATCCGCCCCTGCCAATGCCTGGCCTGCGGCTTCGTCTTCAAGGAACGGCACCGCTTCACCAGGCCGGGACGCTGCCCGGTCTGCCGCGCAACCCGGATCCGCCCCCCGGCCTACCGGATTGCTTCCCGGCGCTGAGCGCTAGGATTGCTCCGGAGCTCCTCGATCAACCTCCGGATCTGCCGCTCCTGCGCCTCGATCACGGTCAGCAACCGGAACTGGACCTGGGCCCGCTGCAGGTTGTGCCCCGCCCCGGCGCTTCGAAAATAAAGGTCTCCGGCCAGGTGGTCGCTGAAGAAGCGCAACCCCAATTCGAAGGCCAGAAGACGCAGGGCCGGATAGATCAAGTCGTAGTCGCCGGCCGACAAGCCCCGACCCGCTTCGGCCAGATAGCCACCCAGCACCTCTCGGCAAATCGCCAAATCGAAACCGGCCGCAACCGGTTCGGCCGGGTCGTCGCCGGCCGGGTTGCAGCAGGAGCGCAGGCAGTCGCCCAGATCGTGGTGCAGGAGCCCCGGTTTGACGGTATCGAGGTCGATCAGGGCCACGGCCCGGCCGCTTTCCCGGCTGAAGAGCATATTGGCCAGGCGGGGATCGCCGTGAATGACCCGGGACCTGATCTCTCCCCGGCCGGCAGCCTCCACCAGGATCGGGGCCAGATCCCGGTGCGCCTCGATGACCTCTCGACATTCGGCCTCCCCGGCGTTGTCCTGACCGCGCCTTGGCAGGCGATCATAGGCCGCCAGATAGGAAGGCGTCACATGAAAGCCCGGCAGGGTGTCGGCAAGTTCTCCGGGATCAAGGTCGGCCACCAGGCGGTGGAAGGTGCCCAGAGAGCGCCCCGCCTCCCGGGCCTGGGCCGGGGTTTCCAGTTTTTCCCTGCCCGTCGCCCCGGCCACGTAGGTCAGCAGTCGCCAGAAATCCCCGGCCCCGTCTGGGAAGTACGGAAACCCGGCGCACTCCCCCAGAGGCCGGACAACCACCCAGTCCGCCGGCCATCCGGCCGGATCAACCTGCCGCCGCCGCTCGAGATGGCCGGCCAGGACCACCAGATTGGCCATGATTTTTTCAGGCTCCGGAAATACCTGCCGGTTGAGACGCTGCAGTATCGCCCGGCGCGGCTCTCCGCTGGTAAAAGTCACCAGCAGGGTGTCGTTGATATGGCCACGCCCCAGGGCCGCCAGTCCTTCAACCTCACGACCGGGCAGGAGGGCGGCCAGGGCCGACCGGGCCTCCATAAAGATTTGGGAAAGCTCGCTCACCGCGGGTCCGGGAAAGGGACCGTCGCCGGATTTGCGGTGATTCCGATTCTGGTACGACATTTGATCTCCGGCCTTGGCTGTTCGGCGTATTCTTACTCTTTCTTTGCCGCCATGCCGCAAAGGTTTTTGCCGATCTCCAGTTCCTGCAACCGTTTCTCTTCCGGGTTCAGCAACCCCAGATTGACCTGGCGGATCTCCTGGTAGCGTTCGGGGTTTTCCAGGAGGGTCGCCTTGACATGAGCGATGAAAGCCTCCTTGTCGGTCAGGGAGAAATGCACCAAGCGCTTCCGGGCCTCCCCCATGGACAACCGCACCATTCCCTGCCCGTCCCTCTCTTTTACCGAGGCGGCATGCGAGGGCAGCACCGTTACCTCGTCACCCAGGCCGGCCAGGCGTTGATGAATCGTGTAATAAAGCAGTTCGGCCCACTGTTCCACCTGGCCACCGAGGTCCGGGCGCCCCACCGTGGTCGCCATCAACAGGTCGCCGGCAAAAAGGGTCTTCCCATCCAGCAGCAGCGAAGTGCTGCCCGGGGTATGCCCGGGCGTATGCAGGGCCTCGATGACACTGGCCCCGAAGGTGAATTCGGCCCGGTCGACCAGAGGCGCGTAGGGAAAAGCCGCGCCGGCCGCGTCGGCGGGACAGAGCAGATAGGGGCAACCGGCGCTCGCCGCCAGAGCCCGGCCGCCGGAGATATGATCGGCCTGCAGGTGGGTATCGAAGACATACTTCAGGCTGGCGCCCTGCCGCTCCAGGACCGCCCTGATCCTCTCCGGATGGCGGACCGCATCGATCACCGCCGCCTCCCCCCTGGACACCACCACGTGGGTGATGCAGCCCTTGGCGATCCGATAGATCTGGTCGATCGAGACCTCGCCCTCCAACCGGGCGGTTTCATAGAGCGCGCTCCAGGCATCCATGCCGCCGGCCAGGCCACGAGCCTGATACCCTTTACCTTGAAGCAGTTCGGCCTCATATTTTGAGGCATCGCCATGGGCGCAGACCAGAACGATCTCCCGGTCCTTCGGAAATCGATCCAGATATTTTTCTTCCTCGCCGACCATATCGAGCTGTGGGATATTGAGGGTTTCCACCGGTTTTTGGCCTTCGATCTTCCAAGCGGCGAATTCATCTTCCCGGCGTAGATCGAGAATCAGGCCGATCTCGCCCCGGTCCAGCCGTACCTTGAACTCCCCCATTGCCATTTCGAATCCGGACATACACACCTCGACAAAATTGGCGCCGCCGGCTGCCTGAGTATGCAGCCGCAGCAAGAGCAACCAGGCGATCCCCTGATATCTGATTGACTTTAAAGCTCCCGGAATTTAACATGAATCCGCTGCAAAAAACGACAACCGAATAGGATCCGGACCAGGATTTATTTCCGGATTTTAGAAAGTGATCTGTACCCCCTGGGCCGGTCAATCCGCCCTGCTAAGTCAAACCCCGCCGGCAATAGTCCGGAGTCACCAGCTATGCCAATGCTTCCCGAACGTCCCGGCTTCGATGAACGCATGAGCCGGGAGGAGATCAACTGCCTGCCGATCCGCCGCTATTCCGGAGAGATCGTCCTGATCCGGAAATTGGACCAGCTTATCTCGGCTCTGGCCGATCTGGCCGACGAAAAGTTGCTCGGCTTCGACACCGAGACCCGGCCCAATTTCCAGAAAGGTCAGAACAATCTACCGGCCCTGCTGCAACTGGCCGGCGAGAAGACCGTCTATATCTTCCAGCTCAACCCGCTCGGGTTCCCCGGAGAATTGCGACGGCTGCTGGCCGATCCCGCCATCGTCAAGACCGGAGTGGCAGTGGATTTCGATCTGCTGCAACTGAAAAGGCTGGGATCTTTCCAGGAGGAAGGCTTTGTGGAACTGGCCACGGTGGCCCGGGAATCCGGGATCAAGAACCATGGCCTGCGCAGCCTGGCTGCGGTGTTGCTGGGCTTCAGGATTTCCAAGTCCGCCCAGCGCTCCAACTGGGGCACGAATATCCTGACGGAAAAGCAGCTCCTCTACGCCGCCACCGATGCCTGGGTAGGCCGCGAGATCTATTTGCGGCTGGAGGAGATGGGGGTGATTTATCCGGAGATTACCCTTGGACAATGACTTATGTAAATGAGCAGACGGAATTAAAAATGCAGAATGCATAAATGTAAAATTGAGTTCCGTTTCCGACTCCTGACTCCTGGCGCACAGGTCTTTGAAACTTGGGCACCGTCGGGTTACGCCCTTTCGGGCTAACCAGACCCGCACGGTTAGAGGAAGCTGGGGCTTCGATCGGTTTTAACTCATGATTACTGACTCCTGCATTCTGCATTCTGCATTTTTAATTCTGAATTTATATATTCTCACCCCCGAAGCCCTGGCCTGGGAAAAACCCGGAGCGGCCCGGATCCATCCCCCTGCTCCACCACCATCCGGCAGCCGTAACTGGCCTCGAGTCGACTCACGGTCAAGACCTCGGCCGGACTGCCGTCGGCGCCGACCCGGCCCCCGGTCAGCAACAGCAGCCGCCGCCCATACATGGCGGCCAGGTTGAGATCGTGCGAGACCATGATCACGGTGACTCCGGACTCCCGGCGCAACTTTTCCATCAGGTCCATGATCTTCACCTGATGGGCCGGGTCCAGGGAGGCGGTCGGCTCGTCCAGCAGGATCAGCCGTGGTTCCTGGCAGACCGCCCGGGCGATCAGGACCCGCTGCCGCTCGCCGCCGGAGAGTTCGTCCAGACGTCGTTCTGCCAGATGGTCGATGCCGGTGAATTCCATGGCCCGCCGGGCCAGTTCCAGGTCCCGGACTTTTTCCAGCTCCAGCAGTCCCAGGTAGGGGGCGCGGCCCATCAGCACCGTCTCAGCCACCGTGAAGGGAAAGTCCAGCGGCGGCTGCTGCGGCACCACGGCCAGCTGCTGGGCCAATTCCCGCCGGCCATAGCCGGAGAGTGGCTTACCCAGGATCTCGATCTCCCCTTCCGCCTTGACCAGCCCGGCCGCTGCCTTCAACAGCGAGGTCTTGCCGGTGCCGTTGGGTCCGATAATCACCAGGAACTCGCCCGGCTCCACGGTCAAATCCACCTGGTGGAGAATCTGCCTGCCATCGTAGAAGAGATTCAGTCCCCGTACCGCCAGCACGGTCATCGCCCGGCCCTCCAGAGCAGCAGGATAAAGAGCGGCGCCCCGATCAGGGCGGTGACGATACCCACCGGCAACTCGCCGGAAAGCGGCAGGGTCCGGGCCAAAAGATCACAGAGGATCAGGTAGGAGGCGCCGCCCAGGAGCGAGGCCGGTACCAGGAGCCGG
>Ga0055477_10000192_pt1 | contig 15337 bp, 10 predicted proteins | sample Muzzi_PWA_D2_FD_57683 | JGI IMG/M metagenome (GOLD analysis project Ga0055477, IMG submission 57683) | Wetland microbial communities from San Francisco Bay, California, USA, that impact long-term carbon sequestration - Muzzi_PWA_D2 | ecosystem: Environmental > Aquatic > Marine > Wetlands ... | reverse complement strand
CGAAAAGGCTGTCAAGAATCGCCGGCCAGGTAACAAGCTTTTTGTCTGCGTTACTGCTGAAATTACTGAACAGCAACTCACCTTCGATGGTCATGATTGCCGAGCCTTTGTACCCTTTGATATTAAATAGTTGGCCCATCAGGTCTTCGAAGGATTCACTTCCGAATTCTATCTGCTTAAAGTCTACTGCATTCTCGGCTTCCATCGTTCATCTCCTATTTGGGATGCTGCGTGGAGCATCAACCAGTACCCTGAGATAACTCATGTCGTTACACGCCGGCGGCGTTATGCCACGAACCGGCAAGAGGAAAAGCAACAGAATCATAAATAAACAAGCATTCATCCATGATGAGCGATTGGCTCCCTTGCCTATCCCGCGAGAGGAGAATCACGATATTTTTCGTAGTTTAGGCCCCCGGGAAAACTTTAATCCCCCAACAGAATCTCTCCATCTAACTAGCGCGGGAATTATGCCTGGGAAACGGATGGTATCGTGATGCAGGCACATTTGGCACAGGTAGGGAGATTCAGTTTGATAGATTATATAATTAATAATTATCTGATATCCATTGGGCTGGTGGTGTAAACAGGGGGGGGGATATTGCGTAGACCCGGACCTGGGAGGGAGTGGAGTTGTTAGATCTATGGGAATACCTTAGTCAGGCTGATGTTCCCGCCGGAGCTATCTGTCTACTGTTGACACCAAAGGTCGGGGTCGATGATTCCGACCTTTACGGCATATCGGACCAGTTCGAATGAATCTTTGATCCCCAACTTCTTCATGATGTTGGAACGGTGCTTGTCGACGGTCCGGGGGCTAATGAATATCTGCTCGCCGATCTCCCGTGAGGAAAACCCTTCAACAACCAGCCGGAAGATCTGCTGTTCGCGATCGGTGAGAAGATCGTATTTCAATTCATTTTCGGCTTTCTGTTGATTGGGGTGGAGATATTTTCTGATTATATCGGAGCCGATCTGCGGGCTGAAATAGAACTGGCCGCTAGCAGCCTTTTCAATGGCTTCGATGAGTTCCTCTCCAGAGGCGGTTTTAACGATGTAGCCGCAGGCTCCGACGGATAAAACTTGATGCGCGTATGACTCCTTTTCATGCAAGCTGAAAATGATCACTCTGGCAGCCGGCTGCGCGGCTATGATCAGGCTGCAGGCCTGAATTCCGTTGAGTCCCGGCATGACAAGGTCGAGCAGTATCACATCAGGTTTTAATTCCTTGGCTAATTTAACCGCCTCGCAGCCGTTGGCGGCTTCACCAATAATCTTGATGTTGGGGTGGCCGCTGATGATATGGCGGATTCCAGCCCGGATCATTTCGTGGTCGTCGGCAATCAACAGGGTGACACTTTCTTTCATTTCGCTCTTCGCAATATTATTTGCCAACATATGTATTTACAGGTCTGCACCGGGTTGCTTCAAACACACGCGTAGATTTCATTCCCGTTTCTCACGGAACCTTTTGGCTCTTGGTGTGCTGAGGGGTGCTAACGATTTCCACTCTCAAAGTGGTTCCTTTGCCAGGTTTGGAGGAAATTTTCGCCAAACCGTTGATGGCGGAGATCCTCTCGACGATACCCCGCAGGCCCAGACCCCGGCGGGAATTTTCGTCTTCGCCGAACTGGTCCGTAACAAAGCCGCCTCCGTCGTCCCTGATACTCATGATGATGGTAGGAAAGCTGAAAATCAGTCGGATTTCGACGTTTTCGGCCTTGGCATGCCTGGCGATATTGGTCAATCCTTCTTGCAGGACCCGGTAAAGCACCAGGGCATGGTCAGGGTCTATGGGACTGGGGCGACCTTTAATCTTTAAGGTGACACTGGTAGCCGGCCAGTGTTTTTCGAAATCGCTGACCGTGGCTTTCAGCGCCGACACCAACCCCAGGTTGTCAAGGATGTCAGGCCGGAGATGATGGGTGGTGTTGCTGATGATTGCCCCCATGCGCTCGATCAGGTCATTGAGTTCACCAGCACGGGCGGTGACGGATGGGGCTTCCGGCGCCAGATCGAGCAGATCTTTGTAGCACTGCCGGAGATTGATCAACACCTGGCCGAATTCGTCATGGAGATCCCTGGCGATGCCCTTCCGCTCCTCTTCAGCAACCTTCAACAAACGCCGCGAGAGGTTGCGGATTTTGGTTTCGGCCACCCGGGCTTCCGTGACATCCTGGGCGATACCAGCTTCCCGGTAAACCCGGCCCTTTTCGTCCACGATCGGGAAAATTCTGGCGTAAATGTGGCGGATGTTGCCGTCGGAGCGGATAATCCGGTAGTGGTTTTTTTTGACTGCCCCAATTTCCTTGAAGACACCAACCATGCGGCGCCGATCTGCCGGGTGTATGGCTTCCAGCCAGTCCATGGAGTCGCGATAGAGGAGTTCCCTGGGTCTTCCCCAGATTGCCTCGTAAGCGGGGTTTACATAAAGAACCTTATTGTTGGATGTATCATAGACCCAGACAGCGTCATCGATGTGGTCGGTAATCTGGCGGTATCTCTTCTTGCTCTCCAGCAGTCTTTTCTCGAACTCCTTCCGGACGGTGACATCGATGAAGGAGCAAAGCAGGCAAATGATGAGGCCCCTTTCGTCTCGGACGATGTTTCCGGCCAACAGGGCCTGAAGAATAGAACCGTCTTTTCGGAAGCCGGTCATTTCACCCTGCCACTGACCCTTGGTGTGCAGTTCTTCGATCACTTCCCGGGCGCTGGCGGGGTTGGTCCAGAACTCGGTGGCCGGGCGACCGAGAATTTCCTGGTCGTTGTCATAACCCCACATTTTCACAAATGAGGGGTTGACGTAGGTTAACTGCCCCTCAAGGTTTGTAATGGCTACTCCGGCCAGAGTCGAATCCAAGGCCTGGTGGGAGATGTGCAGTTGGCGTTCGGCTTGTTTATTTTCGGTGAGATCCTGAAACAGGCCGATAATTCCCAGCATTTTCCCTTCATCATCCACGACCGGGGCCTTAATGACGTGGATGTAATAATCGCTCCCGTTTTTTTCAAACCGGTAATCAAATTCTTCGATCCGGCCGGTAGTTATTACCTCCAGATCCCCCTGTCTGTATCGTACGGCCAGGTCGGGCCGGAAAAGATCATAGTCGTTTTTACCGATGATCTCGTCTTGGGCAAGGCCGGCGTCGGAGGCTAGAGCTTCGTTGCAGTATATGTAGTTCCCGGCGCAATCTTTCATGAAGATTCGGGCCGGAATACTTTCGAGCACCGTCCTGTGGAAGATCTCCTGTCTAGCCAGTTCAACCTGAGTCTGCCGCAATTCGGTTGCTTCGACCACCTGCACCCCCACCCCGGAAATTGTTCCCAGGTCGTTGAAAACAGGAAAGATGGAGGCCTTCCAGTGTCGGATTAGCTCAGGCCGGTCGAGGGAAATACAACTGAAGGTAGTGTTTATCTTGGGGGTGCCGGAGGCAATGACCTGCCGTAACAGTTTTTCGACGTGATCTGCCATGGGCTGGGGCAGAACTTCCGAGACTTTCCTGTTCAGGGTTTGCTCGATGGTGACGTCGCCGAGGTCGGCCAGGGTCTTGTTGAGACGGACACAGCGGCAGTCCAAATCAAAAAGACCGAAGCCGGCGGGCGACTCAACGAAAAAGGAACCCAGAGAGTAGTTAGCCAGGCTAAGTTCGTTTTCCCGTGCGGTACCCTGCGATTCGGATTTTTTATACTTGGGGTTTACGGACATTGTAAAAAACTGACTCAAATATGAAATATGTAATTTTCATAAATATTTAATTTCAACTATTTTTATAATGGTATGACCAATTATTACTATTTGGGATCAACTGGCAATTAGTTTTCTGAGAATAATGTATACGTAAATGTATGTACCATTGTGACTAAGGCAACCATCTTGGATGGTCACCCTCAATCCGTCGGATACCCTTGACGGGTTGCGCGGAAGAAAGGCGGGTCAGCGTTTAGCTTCTTGCATTGGAACAGCCAGTGACGGAAGATCGGCAGATGCAAACGGTCGTGACATGCCGGCGGGATTTGTAATAGAAAATTATTAAGATAGATATAATTTTAAAAATGCTATTTAGGGATTTCTTTCTCTTAAAATTCATCACGGTGGATATTAAAACAGGGTGACGCGATTTATGACCCCATATTCAGCAAGAGGGAAGGGATTCATAGATGGTCAGTCGAAATTGGCGGAGAAAGTTGCACGCTGACTACAATTGGATTTTAAAAAGCAATAACTACAGACTGGTTACTGGCTGTAAGGTGATCGGGTAAAATAGCTCTAAAACAATAAGATAAATACATGCTTTGACTCTTCGATTCCCATGCACTTCCGCCAATTAAATTAAGAATTCAAAATTAAGAATTAAAAATACAAACGGAAAGGGTGGCAGTGGCCAGCACTGTCACCCTTTTCTATTTCTGCCGCCGGCGGGAGGTGTTCTACCATTTTTAATTTTGCATTCTTAATTCTTACTTTAAAAGTGGGTGACCAAGCGCCTCCCGTTGCTGGACATACTGCCCCGCCACTTTGCGAGCGATATTTCTGATCCGGCCGATGAAACGGGTGCGCTCGGAGACACTGATCGCCTTGCGGGCGTCAAGGAGGTTGAAGGTGTGTGAGCATTTCAGGCAGTAATCGTAGGCCGGCAGGATCAGCTTCAGGTCCAGCAGCCGGTGCGCCTCGCTCTCACAGTTGTCGAAGAGCGAGAAGAGGAACTCGACGTTGGCCGCCTCGAAATTGAAGGTGGAGAATTCCACCTCGGCCTGATGGAAGATGTCACCGTACTTGATCTGCTCGTTCCAGTCGATCTGGTAAACACTGTCCACCTTCTGCAGGTACATGGCGATTCGCTCCAGGCCGTAGGTGACCTCGACGGTGACCGGGTGCAGTTCCAGGCTGCCGGCGTGTTGGAAATAAGTAAACTGGGTAATCTCCATGCCGTCCAGCCAGACCTCCCAACCCAGGCCCGATGCGCCCAGAGTGGGGGATTCCCAGTCGTCTTCGACGAAGCGGATGTCGTGTTCCAACAGATCGAGGCCGAAGCGGGTCAGGCTCTCCAGGTAAAGGTCCTGAATGTTGTCCGGCGATGGTTTGATGATCACCTGGTACTGGTAGTAATGCTGAAGCCGGTTGGGGTTTTCGCCGTAGCGGCCGTCGGTGGGACGGCGGGAGGGCTGGACGTAGGAGGTGCGCCAGGGCTCCGGCCCCAAGGCCCGCAGCAGGGTGGCCGGGTGGAAGGTGCCGGCCCCGACTTCCATGTCGTAGGGCTGCTGGACCACGCATCCCTGCCCGGCCCAAAAGCGGTTCAACTCCATAATGATGTCCTGAAAGTACATGTAGCCTCCTTGGATATTGTGGCAGCGATGCAATACTGGTCAGCCGGAAGCAAGAAGTTGCTCCCTCGCGCGGCTCCTCGCAATGATCAAGCGTCGAGTCGGTATTCTTTCATTGCGTGCGTTAGCGAAGCAATCGTTGTCTTGAATTTATCAAGACAACGATTGAAGTCTCCTGCGTCCCCGCTGAAATGCGCGGTGGGAATGAACTTCTCTAGAATAATGCGGGCTGGTTAAATATCCGCCCGGATTATTCCGCCCCGGTGCTCGGGGCGGAAGCCGTGGGCTTTCGGCCCCTGCGAAGAAGGTACATATTTACCACAGCGCCTTGCATAGGCAACTGTTTTTTCCGGTGATCCGGCGAGTTACGGCGGAGGCGGTCAGGGGACAAATAAATGTTGACATGTCGGAATATTCAGATGTATAGATGTCTGATCATGCAGAAGGTTGAAATTATGGACAATGGCGCCCTGGAAATGGCGGCCGAATGTCTTCGAACCATAGCCCATCCCTGTCGGCTCAGGATGATTCACATTCTCCTGCAGCGCGAGTGTTCGGTGGGGGAACTGGCCGAGTTCTGCGGGATCCCCAGCCACATGGCCTCCGAGCACCTGCGCCTTCTCAAGGATCGCGGTTTGCTGGGCAGCCGCCGCGAGGGTCGCAAGATCTTCTATGTTGTGGCTGAGCCGGCCCTGGCCAATATCATGGACTGCGTCGGCAAGAAGTTTATCTGCAAGGAAAAATAGTTTCCGCCCGGTCGCCCAGGCGGCCGTTGAAACAGGAAGCAAGGCAGGGCTCCCGGCGGGCCTTGTAAGAAGTCCTATCAACAGTAAGGAGAGAGACATGGTCAAGAAATTTACCACACTGTTGCTGGTGGGCCTGGTGGCCCTCCCGGTGATGGCCCGGGTGGCCCGGGCGGACGATCTGGAAGACAGGGTCGCGGCCCTGGAAGAAAAGTCCGAGGGCTGGGATTTGTCCTCGCGGATTCACTGGTCCGGAGATTACCGTTTCCGGGCCGACTACCTGACGGCCGACACGCCCAATTACTATAGTGCATTAAGTATTGCCCGTGGTACGGAGTGGTTTACCGACCCTAAGGTACTTGGAACTGCTATTGTTGATGGTGATGCATCGGATGCAATCAATGGGATTAGTTATACAACCAAAGATAATGCCCATACGATCAATTGGGGTCCGATGGCAGCGGCAAATATCGGTACCGGAAACATGATTTATGGCTTTTTCCTGCAGCAAGGCGCCCCGGCCCTGCAGGCCGCGGGTGGAGCCGGCGCCCTCATGGGTTACGTCCTCTATGGTGATCCGACTGCGGTTACGGTGACGGATCCAGGTACTGGGCCTGGAACCGCTACCGTTACACTTAATGGCACTCCCACCGAACTCTCGGCGGCTGAAAAAGCACATAATCTTGTCAATATCATGAAGGGACTCTCTCCCTTGGGTATACCGGCTTTTACCCCGGCGCAGAGGGCTGCTCTGTTTGGTGGTATGGGTTATGGCACCGACCCGGCCACTACCTACGAGAACGACACCATCTATACCAATCGCCTGCGGTTGAACATGCGGGCCAAGGCCATGGAAAGCCTGGAGTTCAAGGCCCGGCTGGCCTTTTACAAGATCTGGGGCATGCAGAACAATGCCGTCGACTACAGCTATAACAACGGCAATGGCGGCGGGCCCTTCCTTCTCAGCTCCCTGGCCTTCGACGGCACTTCCGGCCGGCAGCCCAAGGACAATCTCCTGCTGGTGGACCGGGCCTTCATGAACTGGAACGCCATCGGCGGCATGCCGATCTGGTTCTCCATCGGCCGGCGGCCGGTCACCGACGGCCCCCCCGCCCACCTGCGGATGGGCACCGGCGAGAAGATGGCCACTCCGGTGGCTTACATGGACTACCCCTTTGACGGCGCCTCCCTGGGTTATGCCTACGAGAACCTCTTCGGCATTCCCGACGCCCCCGGCCGGGTTCGTCTTTGCTACGGCCGTGGCTTCGAGGCCGGCCCCAATCCGGACGGCAGCGGCCTGAACGACGTCGATTTCGGCGGCATCAGCTGGGATGTCTACTCCAAGGGCGACCGCTTCTTCAACTTCCAATCCTTCGGCGCCTTCAATATGTTCAACGTGCCGGACAATGTCGATTTTGTTAACCCTATTGAGTTTGCTACCTGGGAAGATGATAACACCCAGTTCAACCCACTTGACCCCAGCATGGATCTGAAGTTGAATCGTGCCAATCTGGGCGACATCTTCCATACCTCCTCGGTGTACATGAGCAAGATTCAGGATCTGAACTACTTCATCACCGGCGGCTGGAGCCATACCAAGGCCAGGGGCATGGATGAATTGGGCACCAGCCTTTTGGGTTCCTGGTGGGAAGAGCCGAGCGATCATGACGGCTACTCCGTCTACCTCGGCGTGCGCTATGACCTGGACGACCTGGGGTTGAAGCTGGGCGCCGAGTACAACTGGGGTTCCGAATACTGGATCTCATTCACCCCGGGGCATGATGATTTGTACGCCTCCAAGCTGGCCACCCGCGGCAGCGTATTCGAACTGTACACCGTTTACGATATCCCGGCCGGCGAGAAGATCTCCCAGTACTCCAAGGCCTTCTTCCGCCTGGGATACCAGCATTACAACTATGAATACACCGGCTCCGGCTTCTGGCTCGGCGCCCCGCAGAAGATCGACGATCTGGCCAATGATCCTCTCGCGGCCCAGTTCTATGTACCGGTCGATACCCAGGATCAGGTCTACCTGACCATGGAAGCCTGGTTCTAAAGAGGCAGTAAGCAGTATCCTTCTTCATCCTTGGCAGGGGGGCGATCCGGGCAACCGGGTCGCCCCTTTGTTTTTGTGGCCGAGGAGGGATGGGTCTTGCCTTCGGGCTGGTGATATGTCATATTTCCCGCCGGAACGGGTTTGTGGTGGTAATCGACCGCTGAAAGTTTCTTTGGACTGTCATGGCGAGCGCAGCAGGACAAATAATTTGCGGTGCAACCACACGGGTCTTGATGGATTAGGCAGGGAAGGTTTCGTTGGTAAGGTCTTCCCCGCAGGGGCGTGCCGTAATTTTCCAACGTGCGGACCGCCATGAATACAGTAAAAAAATGAGGTGTGCGAAATGGTCGGACGGTTGCTGCCGGTTCTGGTGGGGGTTTTGTTGTCGGCAAGTGTTGCCCAGGCCGGGAGCCTGGCGATATCCTTTAGCGATACGAGCGCCCAGGTGGCCTTCGACCAGGCCCTGAGCCAGGATGCCTGGGGGAATTCGGTGGTGGGCGTGCGCGGCCTCTACAATGATCGCAAGGAGACCAAGCTGATCTCGGGAGGTCTTAACGTTATGGGTGCCGTTGCAGGCACCGGTCTGGAGCTGGGGGCCGGCGTACGCGGTTATTATGCCGATAGCGACGGTGATGACATTTTGAGCAGCGGTCTCGGTGGGCTGGTCCGGTTTGTCCCGCCGGGATTTGCTAAAGCCAGTTTGACCGGCAGCGTCTTTTACTGCCCCAAGATATTTACCGGTCTGGACGGCGAAAGGATGCTGGAGACGGAAGTGTTGGCAGCCTACGAGATCGTGCCCCGGGCCACCGTATTTGTCTCTTACACTACGATCAGGGCTAAAATCGAAGACCGAGGCGATCGCAACCTGGACGACTCCCTGAGAGGCGGCCTGCTCCTGAGTTTCTAGGTTGTCCCGCAACCGAAATCTGCCGGTTTAATGGAACACTTGTTGATCTGCCCGGGCCATGGTCTGGAAATGTCCCGCTTCCAGAGCCTGAATGCCGGCGCTCTGGTGCACGGGGTTTTCGGACGGCATGGTGGGTTGAGCCGGGCGCCTTATGACTCCTTGAATGTCAGCTTCGGGGTGGGGGATGATCCGGAACTGGTCCGGGCAAACCGGACCCGGCTCAAGCAGGCGCTGGCAATTACCACTTTGGTGTCCGCCCGGCAGGTCCATGGTGATCGGGTGCTGGTTGTCGATGCAGGACAGGCAGAGGATATCGAGGTAGACGGCTATGATGCTCTGATCACCAAGGGCGGAGCCGGTCTGATGATCCAGCAGGCCGATTGCCAGGCGGTGATCATTCACGATCCTGCAACCCCGGCCCTGGGTCTGGCTCATGCCGGTTGGCGGGGCAGCGTGGCGGATATCGTCGGGGTCACGGTCCGGGCCATGGATGCGGCCTTTGGTTCCACACCTGACCAACTCCTGGCCGCCATCAGTCCGGCCCTGGGACCATGCTGTGCCGAGTTCGTCAACTATCGGCAGGAATTGCCATCCTGGATGCACGAATTCCAGATCCGACCCAATTACTTCGATTTCCCGGCTATAACCAATCACCAGTTGCTGGCGGCAGGTCTGCGCCGGGAGAATATCAGCAAGGCCGGAGTCTGCACAAGGTGTAATTCAGCCTACTATTCCTATCGTCGCTCCAGAATTACCGGCCGCTTTGCCACCGTGGCCGCTTTGCGTGGCAGTTACTGATCCGGCGCATCCATGATTAACCAAGTCGAGGCACGGTCTACAGATGGCTGATTCGGCCCGGTACCGGGCGCTGGTGATTCTGAACCTCTGGGAAAGCCGGGGGACGCCTTTGGATCTGGTGGTGGCCGAGGAGTTGCGGCAACCCCTGGCCGACCATCGCGAAAACCAGTTCTGTCGTGCCCTGGTCTATGGGGTGGCGCGCTGGCGGGGCTATCTCGATGAACTCCTGACGCGTTACGCCAAACATCCATTGGCGAAAATGAAGCCCTTGCTCCGGCAGGCATTGCGTTGCGGCCTCTACCAACTGGTGGCTATGGACCGTGTGCCGCCATCGGCGGCCATTAACGAAACGGTCCAGCTCTTGAAGGAGGCAGGGGAACCGCGCTGGCTGACCGGATTTGCCAATGGCGTGTTGCGGCGTCTCAGCCGGGAACTGGACAATCTCCCTTCACCCGGCGCATCGGTGGAATTCTTTCCCGACTGGCCTCGGCCGGCATTGTTGAGCCATCCCGACTGGCTCTACCATCGCTGGTGCCGGCGTTATGGCATGGAAACGGCCGAGGTTCTATGTCGGGCCAATAATCAAGAGCCCCGCCTTACTTTGCGGGTGACGGCCCGGAGCAGCCGGGAAGCCCTGCTGGGGCGGTTGCGGGCGGCCGGATTTGCAGCCGTATACGGCCCCTTTGCTCCAGCTTCCCTGCTGCTCGAAAATTTTCGGGGTCCGGTCACGGCCCTGCCCGGCTTCGCTGAAGGTTTTTTTCAGGTCCAGGATGAGGCGGCCCAGTTGGTCAGCCTCCTCATGGGGAAACTGAGCAACGGTCGTTACCTGGATGCCTGCGCCGGCTTGGGCGGGAAGACTACCCATCTGGCCGAACTGTTGCCGGAGGGGGGGCATCTGGTCGCCGTCGAGCCGGAAGAGCGCCGCCTTGATCTCCTGGCCGACAATCTGCAGCGCTTGGGACTGACCGGGAGGGTCGAGACTCTTCCCGGTACCCTTGCCCAACTGGTTGACAAAGGCGGCGAGAAATTCCTGGGCATCCTGGTTGACGCCCCCTGTTCGGGGTTGGGAGTAATCAGGCGCCATCCCGATATCCGGTGGAACCGTGGGGTAGAGGATCTCACCCGCTTTCAGGCGCTGCAGCTCGCCATTCTAGGACAGGCGATAGATTTGCTGGCGCCGGATGGCGTCCTTGTTTATGCCACCTGTAGTACGGAGCCGGAGGAGAACGAGCAGGTTGTCGAGCGCTTCCAGAAGGGGCATCCTGATCTGACTATCGAGGATTGCAGCAGGTTTCTTCCCGATAGCGCCCGGGAACTGGTTGACCCGGCCGGGTTTTTCCGATCCAGGCCCGATCAGGGATTGGATGGTTTTTTTGCCGCCAGGCTTAGACGAGCAGGTTAACGCCACAAGACCCAAGGGTGCTAAAGATTTAGGAAGCACCCTTGAAAGGGATCGGCAAAGGATGGAGCGAGAGTATTTTCTCAGCAGGGTGGTGGTGGAGTCTGTAACGCATAGATCTTCCGGTTGACGATCCGGTGGTTGTAGAATGCAAGGCGACCACTCGATACAATAGAAATATATTTGGGATTCAGCTTTTAACCTGTTTGCGGGTCAGCGAATTGAAACTCGTCTTCGCATTTAATTTTGGCGGTGCCCCGCTCAAGAAATGAATTCATCGGTTGGTCAATGGTTATTTACAAGAACAAGCAGTTTAGCGTATCGTCGTCTTCGTTTTAAAAATCGGACATTCCAGAATGGAACCTCAATATATCAAGATCCGGGGCGCCCGGATGCACAACCTGCGGAATATCGACGTCGACTTACCCCGTAACCGGTTGGTGGTATTCACCGGCTTGAGCGGTTCGGGCAAATCGACCCTGGCCTTCGATACCTTGTATGCCGAGGGACAGCGGCGCTATGTCGAGTCGCTCTCCACTTACGCCAGGCAGTTTCTGGGGCAGATGGAAAAACCCGACGTCGATTCCCTGGAGGGGTTGTCGCCGGCGGTTTCCATCGAACAGCGCACCACCAGCCGCAACCCCAGGTCGACGGTGGGAACGGTGACCGAGATCTACGATCATCTGCGGCTGCTCTTCGCCCGGGTCGGACATCCCCATTGTCCGGAGTGTGGGGATGAAATCCGCCCCCAATCCATCGAGGATATGGTCCAAACCCTGCTCCGGGAACCGGAGGGCAGCAGGATCATCCTGCTCGCCCCGCTGGTTGAAGGGCGGAAAGGCGAGCACCGTGAAGTGCTCAATCGCCTGAAAAAAGATGGGTTTGTCCGGGTCCGCCTGAATGGCGAGATTATCTCCCTGGACCAGGAGATCGTCTTGGACCGGAACCGGCGTCACCATCTGGAAGCGGTGGTTGACCGGCTGGCGATCAAAGCGGGGGCCGAGCGACGCATATACGACTCGGTGACCACGGCGGTGGGCCTTTCCGGCGGCTTCCTGCTGGTGCAATTCCCCGATGCCGGTCGGGAGGTGCGTTTCAGCGAAAAGGCGGCCTGTATCAGGTGCGGCCGTTCCATGCCGGAACTGGAGCCCCGGCTTTTTTCCTTCAACAATCCCCAGGGCGCCTGCCCGGAATGCAGCGGCCTGGGGGTTAAGCAGTTTTTCGATCCGCAGCTGGTGATACCGGATAGCGGGAAAAGTCTGCGACAGGGGGCGATCTCCCCCTGGGGCGATCCCTGGCGGCTGGGAGGACGTCGGCGTTTCCGGTCCCATGACGGCGAAGCCTCGGTTTATGGACAGCAACTGGAAGGGTTGGCCGCCCATTATCATTTCGACCTGGATAAACCTTTCGGAAGGTTGCCGGACCGGGTGCGCGAGGTGATTCTCTTCGGATCCGGAACGGAGCAGATCGATTTTGAATATCGCCGCCGCCAGCGGTTGGTCACGGACCGCTCGACCTTTGAAGGGGTGATCCCCAGCCTGTCCCGGCGCTACATGGAAACCACCTCGTCGATGATCCGAGAATGGCTGGCGGGCTATATGAGCGAACAGGAATGCCCGGTGTGCCGGGGAGCACGACTCAAGCCCGAGGCCTTGGCCGTCAAGGTCGGAGATTTTTCGATCATGGACCTGGTCGCCCTGCCCATCGGCCGCCTGCAGGGACAGCTGCAGGCCATCGGCTTCAGTACGCAGGAGGAGTTGATCGCCGGCCGGGTGATCAAAGAGATCGGCGAACGGCTTACCTTTCTGGTCAACGTCGGGCTGGGCTATCTTTCTCTGGCCCGGCGGGCTTCCACCCTCTCCGGCGGGGAGGCCCAGCGGATTCGGTTGGCCTCGCAGATCGGCTCACGGCTGGCCGGAGTACTCTATATCCTTGACGAACCCAGCATCGGCCTGCATCAGCGCGATAATAAGCGCTTGATCGACACCCTGACCAGGCTGCGGGATCTCGGCAACACCGTTCTGGTGGTCGAGCACGATACCGACACCATCATGGCTGCCGATTACGTCCTGGACATGGGACCGGGGGCTGGAGTGCACGGTGGCCGTGTCGTTTTCGGAGGCTCGGTCGCAGACCTTCTGGAATGCAGGGAATCCCTGACCGGAGGCTTTCTGACCGGGCGGTTGCGCATCGAAGTGCCGGTGAAGAGAAGGAAATTGCCTCCAAAGAGGAATTGGCTGGTGATCGAGCAGGCTACGACCAACAATCTGCAGAACCTCAAGGCCGCCTTTCCCCTGGGAGTGATGACCTGCGTTACCGGAGTTTCCGGTTCGGGCAAGAGCTCGCTGGTCATCGAGACCCTCTATAAACAGGCGGTAAATTATCTGCACGGCGCCCGCGAAATGGCCGGCACCTGCAAGGTTATCAAGGGGCTTGACCTGATCGACAAGGTGATCGACATCGACCAGAGCCCCATCGGCCGGACGCCGCGTTCCAATCCGGCTACCTATACCGGAGTTTTGACACCGGTCCGGGAGCTTCTCTCCCGGTTGCCGGAGGCGCGGGCCCGGGGGTACAAGCCCGGCCACTTCAGTTTCAATATGAAAGGGGGACGCTGCGAATCCTGCGAGGGCGAAGGGGTGATCAAGATCGCCATGCATTTCCTTCCCGATATTTACGTTACCTGTGAGACCTGTAAGGGCAAGAGATACAACCGGGAAACCCTGGAAATTCGATACAAGGGCAAGAACATTGCCGAGATCCTGGCTATGACCGTGGAACAGGCCCTGGAGTTTTTCCAGCGCATAACTCCCGTCAGCACCCGCCTGCAGACCTTGTACGATGTGGGGTTGTCCTATATCACTCTGGGGCAGTCATCGGTGACCTTGTCCGGTGGCGAGGCTCAGCGCATTAAGCTGTCCCGGGAACTGAGCCGGAGGGCCACGGGGCAAACCCTTTATATCCTCGACGAGCCCACCACCGGATTACATCCGGCCGATATCAAAAATTTGCTCACCGTCTTGAATCGCCTGGTTGACAACGGGAACACGGTTGTTATCATCGAGCATAATCTGGACGTGATCAAGACCGCCGATTATCTGATCGATCTGGGGCCGGAAGGTGGCGATGAGGGTGGGAAGATTGTCGCCGCCGGCACTCCGGAACAGGTTGCCGCGGCAGGCACTTACACCGGCAGCTACCTGGGCAAGTATCTGTGAGAAGAGGTCGCTAGTGCTGAAAGCGGCAGTAAGAATAGGGATACTGTTTAATTATCGCATTTAAACCAAGACCAAGGACGCAACATGACAGAAGAAAAGGCAGGCGAGCAGGCACAGGCCAACGCCCCGGTGTTCCGGATGCAGAAGATGTATGTCAAGGATCTTTCCTTTGAAAGCCCGAATGCCCCCGGGGTCTTCATGCAACAGAACTTAAATCCGAACGTGGAAGTGGATCTGGAGTTGAAGAATAACAAGATCGACGAAACCACCTGGGAGGTGATCCTGTTTATCAACGCCCAGCTGAAAACCACGGACGACAAGGTCGTCTACATTATCGAACTGGAACATGCCGGGGTTTTTACCCTGTCCAATATCCCAGCCGAGTTTCTGGAGCCGGTGCTGACGGTGGAGTGCCCGAACATGCTTTTCCCCTTTTCCCGGCAGATCATGAGCCAGATGGCGTTAGACGGCGGCTTTATTCCTTTTCTGATGGACCCGGTCAATTTTGCCGCCCTGTATCAAAACGCCAAGAGGAAGCAGGCTGATAAAGACATGGACAAAGAGAAGCAGCAGTAAGTTATCCAGCCCACAAACTGCTAAATAAAAAAAGGCCGCCCGGATAGGGCGGCCTTTTTTATTGGCCTGTCGAGAGTAGGGTTATTGATCAAGGCACGACATAACATGCACCGCCCGTATCACCGTAGGGAGAGTCAAACAGGTGGCAGCTAGAGGATTCTCCCTCTTCAACGTCCAGAATCCAAGTCAGTACGGCGTTGGTTTCCGAACCGCTGACTTCAACAGTGGCAGTAAGGGTGTCTTGGACCCACCAGCCGAAGGCCTTGAGGTAGGTAATCTTGAATGTTGCGCTGCCGGTTTCGTCGGTGGTAACAGTGGCGG
>Ga0055477_10000188_pt1 | contig 15482 bp, 11 predicted proteins | sample Muzzi_PWA_D2_FD_57683 | JGI IMG/M metagenome (GOLD analysis project Ga0055477, IMG submission 57683) | Wetland microbial communities from San Francisco Bay, California, USA, that impact long-term carbon sequestration - Muzzi_PWA_D2 | ecosystem: Environmental > Aquatic > Marine > Wetlands ... | reverse complement strand
TCGTTGCCGGTGCAGCAGACCCCGGCCAGGTTGATTCCCTTGGCGCCCTGCTTCTTGGCCAGCTCCAGCATCTCCGGATCCTGGGCGGCGATGCACAGGGATTCGGCCAGCAGCGGCTCATGGCCGTGCACGGTGATATTGACCTGATCCGGTTTCAGGACCCCGAGATCGACCGTGGCCCTCCGCGGCACCGGGGTACCGAACATGATGTCGGTCAACTCGGTGGAAAGCATGGAGGAACCCCAGCCGTCGGACAGTGCGCAACGCGAGGCCTGAAGCATGATATTCTGATAATCCTGATCGACGCCCATATGGGTCCGGTGCATCATCTCCACCACTTCGCGGTCGACACCGCGGGGGGCGATGCTCAGCTTCTTCCAGATGGCCTGGCGCTTTTCCGGAGCCCGTTTCAGCATGGAGAGCGGTTCGTCGTCCTGCTTGCCGAACTCGGCCAGGGCCTTCTCGCCCAGCTCGACGGCGATCTCCGGGACTTCCCTGCCCTCGGTCTCGACGTTGAAGATCCGGGCCAGGGATATAAGTTTCTCGACGTCCTTGATCTGGTGGGGGCCGTTGCCCCGGGCGGTTTCCAGGAAGCCCTTGACCATCTCCCGGGCATGATCGGTATGGGCGGCGGAGCCTGCGGCAACGACGCGGGCGAAGTTGCGGGCCGCCACGGTATCGGCGGTGGCGCCGCAGATGCCGATCATCTCCTCTACCCCGTCGATGATCTGGCAGGGGCCCATGTTGCAGTTCCGGCAGCAGGTGCCGCCGGAGCCGAAGAGACAGGCCGACATCCCGCGGGATTTGACGCGGTCGTACGCGGTCTTGACGTTTTTGGCAACATCCTGGGCCAGAACTTCCTTGGTCGACACACAGGTGATATCCGAGCAGCCTTCACATCCATTTCTTTTGACAGCCATTTTGAAACCTCGATAATGTTTGTCGTTGCGCTGATTATTGACAAATATGACAGCAACGAATGCCGCCGGGAACGGCATCTCGTCAGCACCCTTAACTATAAGCAGTAAGAGGGAGACAGTCCAAGGGGTTGGGGCTACCCGCCCTCGGAATCCGGCGCAGTGCCGCGATTACTTCAGGCCGGCGGCCTGGCTGGCGGACTGTACGGTGTTCTTCATCAGCATGGTGATGGTCATCGGACCTACGCCACCCGGAACCGGGGTGATGAAGGAGGCCTTCTCCTTGACGGACTCGAATTCCACGTCGCCGGCCAGGATGGCCTTGCCGGACTCGGTTTTGCCGATCCGGTTGACACCGACATCGATGATTACCACGCCGTCCTTGACCTGATCGGCTTTGACCAGATTGGGCACGCCGACGGCGGCGATAATGATATCGGCCCGCCGGGTGTGGAAGTCGGTATCCTTGGTCCGGGTATGACAGAGAGTGACGGTGGCGTTGCCGGCCGGCCGTTTCTGGAGCATCAGGTTGGCGATGGGCTTGCCGACGATATTGCTGCGGCCGAGAACCACGACCTCCTTGCCGCTGGTCTCGATGCCGCTGCGTTGCAGCATCTCCAGGATGCCGTGCGGGGTGCAGGGCAGAAAACACTGTTCGCCCAGGACCATCTTGCCGACATTGACCGGATGGAAGCCGTCGACGTCCTTGTCGGGATCGATGGCGTAGAGAACCTTGGCCTCGTTGATATGCTTGGGCAGGGGCAGCTGGACGAGGATCCCGTGGATCTTCCGGTCCTTGTTGTACTTGTCGATCAGGGTCAAGAGATCGGCTTCGCTGGTATCGGCCGGCAGATCGACCTGTTCCGAATAGATACCGAGTTCCTTGGCGGTTCTTCCCTTGGCGGTGACGTAGGAAACCGAGGCCGGATCTTCACCGACCAGTATGGTGACCAGGCCGGGAACCACATTATGTTTGGCCTTGAGTTGGGCTACTTCCTCTTTCAGTTCGTCACGGATCGCCTTGGCGATCTCGACGCCGCTGATGATTTTTGCGCTCATTTTCCACTCCTCTAAACATATGAATATTATTAAACTGATATTTTTTTTTAACGATCATGGTCCTGCCTGCTCGGCTTGAGCCCGTTCGAGTATGATGTCGGCGTTAAAACCGGAACCCCGTCAAACAGGGGAAATACCAAGGAACGACCGCCAAAAGGGTATGGGATTTATCATCCCGGCAGAAATGAACAGGCATTCATCGACGGCCAGAACTTAACAAGGTACTGAATTGATCATTTAATTTCAAGCAATAATTGGTGGTGCGGATTGGCAGCAGGTCAGGCTCCGAAAGGATCGAGGGCGGCCGGAGCGTTTGTGCGCCATACCGATCAGATCGGTTGATTGCGGCTGTTGGCCAGCTTGATGATCATCGAGTCGGCCTCGTTCAGGCGGGCCATGGCGGTTTTGAACAGATGCTTGCTGACGTCCGGGTGTTTTTCGATCAGTTCCATGATCTTTTCGCCGGGGAAGCGCTTGACCACCGAACGCCCCTTGGAGATGATGTTGGCCGTACGCGGTTCGCCGGTAATGGCGGAGATTTCCCCGAAATATTCCTCCGGCTGAACGATCTCGGCGATCTTCTTGCCGTCCCTGACCACCATCAGGGCGCCGGTGACCAGCTTGAAGAAGTCTTTGTCATTGTTGCCCTGGCGGATGATATAGTCGCCGTCACCGTAGTTCTCGATATCGGGATTGACCAGATAGGCCGGCAGACTCTCTTCGGTGACCACCGTCTTCTTCAGCACCTCCTCGATGGAAGTCACCCCTTCCCTGACCTTTTGCAGACCGGCCTGGCGCAGCGGGGTCATGCCCTCCTGGATCGCCACCTTGCGCAGCTGTTCCTCGGTCACCTCGGCGCCGATGGCTTTGGCCACCTCGTCGGTGACCTCCATCAGCTCGAAGAGCCCCACCCTGCCCTTGTAGCCGCCGCCGCGGCAGGCCGGGCACCCCTTGGGCCCGTAAATGGTAAGACCCGCCAGGTCTTCCTCGGCGAAGCCCATGGCGATCAGCTCCTCGGGAGGGTAGTCATTGACCACAACCTTACAATTGGGACACAGCCTCCGGGCCAACCGCTGGGAGAGAATCATGGTCACCGAGGAGGCCAGCATATAGGGGGGGATCCCGATATTCACCAGCCGGCCGATGGTGGCCGGGCAGTCATTTGTGTGCAGAGTGGAGAGGACCAGGTGGCCGGTCATCGCCGCCTTGATGGCGATTTCGGCGGTCTCCATATCGCGGATTTCGCCGACCATGATGATGTCCGGATCCTGGCGCAGAAAGGCCTTCAAGGCGGCGGCGAAGGTCATCCCCACTTCGCTGATGACGTTGACCTGGTTGATGCCCTTGAAGTTGAACTCAACCGGGTCTTCGGCGGTGAGGATCTTGGTGTAGTCGCTGTTCAGCGAGTTGAGAATGGAGTACAGGGTGACGGTCTTGCCGCTGCCGGTGGGGCCGGTGACCAGCAGCAGTCCCTGAGGCCTGTGAATGCAGCGTTTGAGCATCTCGAAGGTCTTTTTCTCGAAACCGAGTTTGGTCAGATCGACATTCAGGGAACCCTGATCGAGGATTCGCAGAACGATGGATTCGCCGAACAGGGTGGGCAGGGTAGAAACCCGGAAGTCGACGGCCCGGTTTCGGCCGATGCGGATCTTGATCCGGCCGTCCTGGGGCACCCGCCGTTCGGTGATGTCCAGGTTGGCCATGATCTTGATTCGCGAGTTCATGGCGTTCTTGATCGACAGCGGCAGATTCATCGATCGGAACAGGGCGCCGTCCAGCCGGTAGCGCACCTGCAGCGACTTTTCGTAGGGCTCGATATGGATATCACTGACCCCGTCCTTGACCGCCTTGATCAGGATGCCGTTGACCAGCTTGATGATCGGGGCGTCCGAGGCCGAATACTGATCGGCGACCTCTTCCTGCTCCTTGAAACCCTCGATTTCGTAGCCTTCGGCCACTTCGGAGGCCAGGGCGCCGAAATCGGCGATGCCGACAACCTCTTCCTCCTCCGGGGCCGGCCCCGGACCCTCTCCGCTGAAAAAGGACTGGTACTCCTCCTCATCGATCTTGTAATGGGTCCGGTAGGCTTCGATGATCTCCTTTTCGGTGGATACGCAGATCGACAGGGGGCGCTTCAACTCACCTTGCAGCCCCTCCACCGCCGCGGAATCGGTGGGTTCGGTCATGGCTATCTGCAGCCCCTTGCCCAAAACCCGCAGGGGAAAAGCCAGGTATCGACGGGCCAGGTCATAGGGCAGCGCCTCCAGGGCGCCATCCTTGGGCGGCTCGCGGGAAATGAAGACCGGCGGGAAATTCAGGGTCCGGCTCAGGACGTTGAGGATTGTTTCGTCCTCGATGTAACCAAGCTGGAGCAAAATGGAACTCAAACGCTGGCCGGTCTTCTTCTGCAGAACGATGGCCTCTTCCAGCTGCCGGCCATCGATCTGACCCTCGCGACGCAGCAATTCGCCGACCTTGAACTTGCCGGCCCCGGACTGATCCTTGATCGAGGCCTGGAGACTCGACTTGATATTAATTTTGTCGTTCAGGTTGCGTGAAGAATCATTTTTGGCCATGGTTTTGCTCAAACTTGCCTGGTTGGGTCGGAGCACGCCGAAACACATCAGATTATTCTATACAACATGCTTACCGGATTTGCCAACCGCTGGTTTGCGAGGGGAAATTAAAGGAAATTTCCGGGTATTCCGGAGTCGGGAACCGGGAAGTAGAATCCTGGTTCTTCTCAGCAGACAAACCGGCTTCCTATCACCGAAAAAAAAACGGCCGGTGACATACGCCACCGGCCGTTTGATTAACTACGGGAATGCCGTTCTGTTTTAGAACACACCCTTATCCTTATTTAGAACAGTCCTGATACCTTGCCGGTTTCCGGATCAACATCAATACGGCGGAAGGCCGGATTCGAGCTGGTGCCGGGCATCAGGCTGATCGTTCCCGCACATGGGCAGAGGAACTTGGCGCCGGAATAGATCAAGATGTCCCGGACCGGCAGGCGCCATCCCTTGGGTACACCTTTGAGGGTCGGGTCGTGACTCAGGCTCAGGTGGCTCTTGACCATCATGGTCGCATAGTCGGCATATTTGGGATCTTTCTCCAGCATCTCAGCCTTGGCATTAGCCTCAGGTGACCAATCAACCCCATCACCGCCATATACTTCCTTGGTGATCATTTCAACCCGGTCACGCAGTTTCATCTCCAGAGGATAGAGGAATTTGAAATCATTCTCTTCGTTACAGGCATCGATAACCGTATCGGCGAATTCCAGAGCGCCGTCGCCGCCCAATTCCCAATGTTTTGATTCGGCACAACGGGCACCGGCTGCTTCGGCAATGCGGCGCACGACCTTGCACTCTTCGTCGGTATCGGAATAGAAGCGGTTGATACAGACCACCGGGTTGATACCTGCCTTGCGGATTACGTTGATCAGGTGGACCATGTTCTCGCAACCCTTTTCGACAAGGCCGACATTCTCTTTGGTGTAGGCATCATCCAGAGGTTTACCAGCAACAACCTTCGGTCCGCCGCCATGCATCTTCAGGGCGCGGATGGTTGCAGTGAGCACCGAAACGTGCGGCTTGAGACCGGAGTAGCGGCATTTCACGTTCCAGAATTTTTCAAAGCCGATATCGGCGGCAAAGCCGGACTCGGTGATGTTGTAATCAAAGAGTTTCAGGGCAACCCGGTCGGCGATGATCGAAGACTGGCCGACGGCGATATTGGCGAACGGGCCGGCATGTACCAGGCAAGGGTTGTACTCGGCGGTACACATCAGGGTCGGGTTGATGGTGTTACGCATAAATGCGGCCATGGCGTTGCCGACTTCCAGATCGCCACAGGTAACCGGTTTGCCGCTCTTGTCGAAGGCCACGGTAATGTTGTTGATCCGTTCCTTCAGGTCGGCAAGGTCGGTCGCGATAGAGAGGATGGCCATGAGCTCGGAGCCCACGGCAATCCCGAACTTGGATTGCATGGTGAAACCGTCGGTGCGGCCGCCGAGGCCGATGACGATATTTCTGAGAGCCTGGGCACAGAAATCGATGATCCAGCCGAATTCCACCCGGGTGGGGTCGATGTCGAGCCGCCGCATGCCGGTCAGTCTGGCCAGCTGCTCATCGTTGTAGTTCCGCTCATGCTGCATCCGGGCGGTCAGGGCCACCATACCCAGGTTATGGGCGTTCATGATGTCGTTGATATCACCGGTCAGCCCGAGGGAAAACTCGGTCATCGGGATCAGCAGGGAGTTGCCGCCACCGGCCGCGGTACCCTTGACGTTCATGGTCGGGCCGCCGGAAGGTTGACGCAGGGCGCCGCCCACGTTCATGCCGCGTTTGCCCAGACCTTCCATCAGACCGCAGGAAGTGGTGCTTTTCCCTTCACCGAGGGGGGTCGGGGTAATGGCGGTAACCTCGATGTATTTGCCGTCCGGCTTGTCCTTGAGACGATTGATGATTTTAAGAAAATCGAGCTTGGCCAACCTGCCCATGGGGAGGATTTCGTCTTTCTCGAGCCCTAATTTGTCTCGCCATTCCTCCGGGGTGGGCATGTTTTTTTCGGCAGCCTCGGATATCTGCCAGTCAGCCATTTCCACTGCGTTAAAAGCCATTTCTTCCTCCTTCGTCTAAATTAATAATTTGAAACCAAATACATCGTATCCTGTCCGGACCGCGGGTAGCGGCCGGTTGTTATCTGGGTTACAGCGATGGAGTAAGACGGAGAGATGATGATCGCCGGCGGTTGCGGCCGGGTTGAAATCATCGCCTCAAGAAAGAAAACCTTGGAAAATTACCGGATAATCAAACGGAAAGCAACAGGTATGAGTCGCCGAGAAGTTTAATCGCCCAAAACGGCGATATGCCGCAAATCCCGCCTCAGGAATTGATCGAAGAGCAGCGGTATTTGCGGTTGCCCCCCAACGAACCCGGAAATACCGGTCGAGCGCTCAAGAAAGCGAACGGCTCAATTCGGCGAAATGGTCCGGGTAGCGCCGCCCCATCTCCCTGAGCAGCGGGATCATCACCTCGCGCATCGAGGGTTCGGCGGCCTGGGTGGTGCGGAGCCGGAAGATATGCAGCCACTCCAGCAGATTGCAGTAGACGATGATCTCGGTCTTGCAGGAATTGGGCAGAACGGTACGGGCCGCCTGGGGCGAGCTGGTTTTCAGGAGTTCCAGGTAGATTTTTTCGGTATCGGCCATGGCCTTTTCCCAGAGGCGGTACTCATCGCTGCCGTCGATGAAGAACATGGGCCGGATGAAGGTCACCTGGTTGGAGAACTTGTCCTCGCTGTAGCGGCAGTAGCGCTGGCTTTCCTGCAGAAAGGAACAGGGCCGGTGGCGGACGATTTCGTGGGTCACGGCCCGGTTGGTGATGAACTTGACCCCGACGTAGCGATGCCGGGCCTGCAGGTCGGCCGGCAGTTTTTCAACCTCATCCAGCGACAACTTGTCGATATCCACTCCGGTCTGGGTCATCCAGCCGTGTGGGGGAGTCAGATCCTCGAAGAACAGGGGGTAGCGCTGACCAAGGAAACCGACCATCGCCTTGATCAGCTTGTCGCTGGGGTGTTCCCGAAAGAGTTCGCGAAAGGCCCGGACCGAGCCGGTGATCAGCATCCGGCCCTTGTCGGGTCGGTCGATCTGCAGGAATTTGGGCTGCCGGGCCATGAACTTGTGGGCCAGCGACTCCGGGTCGAATTCGAGCCGCAGGGTGATCACCCCCATCTCGGCCACCGAGTTATGGCCGTGCTTGAGGATGGTGCGGATGAAAGGAGTGGCCGAATCACCACTGATCTTTTCTTCGCTTTTGTAGCAGATCCGGCCGCAGGTCTCGATCCGCACGGCCAGAGATTGACGGTCGAGTTCATCCTGAATTTCAAAAGAGGCGGGAATGACTTTCATACTTTTCGCTCAGTCTTTTTTACAGCCGCAGCCGCAGCCGGCCTGGGTTTTCATAGCCTCGGCCCAGAAGGGCGACATCTCTCGGAGATTGGCGATGATCCCGGGCAGGTGCTCCAGGACGTAATCGATCTCCTCCTCGGTGTTGTAAGTGGAGAGGCTGAAGCGGGTGGAGCCGTGGGCGGCGGTGAAAGGCACGCCCATGGCCCGCATCACGTGCGAGGGTTCCAGCGAGCCGGAAGTGCAGGCCGAGCCGGAGGAGGCGCAGATCCCGAAGCGGTCCAGATGCAGAAGAATCGCCTCGCCCTCGACGTACTCGAAGCTGATATTGGAGGTGTTGGGCAACCGCTCGGTCTTGTGACCGTTCAAGAGGCTGTGGGGAATGGCCGCCAGCAGTCCTTCTTCCAGCTTGTCGCGCATGGCCTTGACCCGGGTGTTCTCCTCGTGCATCCGCTCACCGGCCAGTTGGCAAGCCTTGCCCAAGCCGATGATCGAGGTGACGTTCTCGGTGCCGCCCCGCCGGCCGTGTTCCTGGTGGCCGCCGATCAGGAACGGTACGAAAGGGGTACCCTTGCGCACGTAAAGGACGCCGATGCCCTTGGGGGCGTGGAGCTTGTGCCCGGAAAGCGACAGGAAGTCGACCGGCACCCTGGCCAGGTCGATGGGAATCTTGCCCACCGCCTGAACCGCGTCGGTGTGGAAGAGGATGCCCCGATCCCTGGCCATGGCGGCCATCTGCGGGATCGGAAAGAGCACTCCGGTCTCGTTGTTGGCCCACATGATGCTGACGATGGCGGTATCCTCGGTCAGTGCCTCTTCGTACTTGCAGAGGTCGAGGGTACCGTCGCACTCCACCGGCAGCTGGGTCACCTTGTGCTTGTGGCCGGTCAGAGTCTGCAGCCGTTCGCAGAGATTCTTGACCGCCGGATGCTCGACCCGGGTAGTAACGATGTGGCGGCGATCTGTCTGGGTCTGCAGGGCCGAAAGAACCGCGGTGGAATCGCTCTCGGTGCCGCAGCTGGTGAAGATCAACTCGTCGGGTTGCGCCCCCAGCAGGTAGCCGATCCGCTCGCGCGCCTCGGCTACCTTGCGGCCCACCCGGCCGCCGAAGCTGTGCATGCTGGAAGGATTGCCATAGAGGTCGCAGAAGTAGGGACGCATCTCCTCCAGCACCTCGGGAGCGACCCGGGTGGTGGCGTTGTTGTCCATGTAGACCACGCGTTCCTGGTCGCTCATGCCCTGCCCTCCTCGACGGTCAAGGTGTCGAGCACCTGTTCCCGCAGTCTTTTTTCGACGTATTCCTTCAGGGTGGTCTGGCTCTTCATGCAGCTGGCGCAGGAACCGCGCAGCGAGACGATGACGGTATCGCCGTCGACGTCGATCAATTCGATATCGCCGCCGTCCTTGCGCAGGGCCGGGCGGATCTCACGCTCCAGGGCCTCCTCGATCAGCTTGATCTTCTGGATGGTGGTCATCCGCCGGGGACGCCGATCGGGGATGGCGGCCTGGACCTGATCCTGGCGCACCTCGTGGAGGATCTCCTCCAGCCGATCCTGGCATTTGCCGCAGCCGCCTCCGGCCTTGGTGAAGTTGGTGATCTCCTCGACCGTCTGCAGATTGGATTCCTGGATCGCCCGTTTGACTTCGAGATCGGTGACCCCGAAGCACTCGCAGACCACCTCCCCTTCGGCCATCGGCAGCTTGACCCCGCGGTAGTCGGCAATAGCCGCCTCCAGGGCCTCTCGGCCCATCACCGAGCAGTGCATCTTCTCCTTGGGCAGGCCGCCCAGGAACTCGGCGATGTCCTCATTGGTGATCTTCTCGGCCTCGACCAGCTTCATGCCCTTGACCATCTCGGTCAGGGCCGAGGAAGAGGCGATGGCGCTGGCGCAGCCGAAAGTCTTGAACTGGGCGTCGGTGATGACTTCGTTCTCGTCGACCTTCAAGGTCAACTTCAGGGCGTCGCCGCAGGCCAGCGAACCGACCTCGCCCACCCCGTTGGCGTCCTTCACTTCCCCGACATTGCGGGGGTGTAAAAAGTGTTCCTTGACTTTATCGGTATATTCCCACATGGCGCTGAAAACTCCTGATATGCAACTATGAATAAAACCGGTCCGCTATTGATGATGATATTCGCTTGGACCGTGGAAGAAAACCGCAAAAGCGGAAAAACATCTTAATTTTACCACCTCTAAAAAGCAACCGATAATCCGGCCGGTATCGGGTGGTTGTTGTAATGCCCCATCGTAAAATTGGGGTGGCGTGTGGCCCCCGATAATCACCATACCATCGTAGGTTGGGATGACGTAGGAATCCCAACAATCTTCATGCCTGAATCGTTGGGATTCGCGGAGCTCATCCCAACCTACACTTTTTTGCCGGGTGGATGGAAATGGCTGAAAATCACCTTGGCCAGCTCCGGGCCGATGCCCTTGAGAGCCGCCAGTTCTTCGACGGTCGCCTCCCGGACCCGCTTCAGGCTGCCCAGTTCCTTGAGCAGCAGCCGGCATCGGACCGGGCCCAGACCGGGAATGTCGGTCAGGCCGGTGGCCAGGGTGGCCTTGCTGCGTAAACGCCGGTGGAAGGTGATACCGAACCGGTGGGCCTCGTCGCGGATGCGCATCAGGAAGAGCAGCACCGGGTCATGGCGCCTCAGGGGCAGCTGATTCTTGCGGCCGGGGCGGAAGACTTTCTCGCCCTCCTCTTCCTTCTCCTTGGCGATGCTGGCCAGGCCCACCTCGCCGGTCAGGCCAGCGTTGTCCAATACCTGACGGGCGACGTTGAGCTGGCCCTTGCCGCCATCGATCAACAACAGGTCCGGCGCCTGCCGTTCCCGCTCCCGGTCCAGGCGACGCTCCAGGACCTCGCGGATCATCCCGTAGTCGTCGGGGGTCTCGCCGGAACGGATCCTGTAATGGCGGTAGTTACCCTTGTCCGGTTCGCCGTTGGTGAAAGCGACCAGCGATCCCACCGCCTGCTTGCCGTCCAGGTTGGAGATGTCCAGGCATTCGATACTTTGCGGCGGCTGCTCCAGATGCAGCTTACGCGCCACGGCACCAAGCAGGGCCCGACTGGAGTCGGCCTTCTTCTCCCGGTCGGCGAAGACCCGGGCCGCGTTGGCCTCGGCCATCCGCAAGAGCCCCGCCCCTTCGCCCCTTTGCGGGTGGCGGATCAGTACCCTCCCCTCCCGTTTTTCGCCCAGCCACTCCGCCAGCAACTCTATCCGTTCCGGCTCGAGACCGACCAGGATCTCGCCGGGTATTTGGCGATCGTCCTGGTAAAACTGGGCCAGGGCCCCGGCCATGACCTCCGAGTCGTCGCCGAGGGGATCCTCCAGTACGAAACCCTGCTGGCCGGTGACCTGCCCGCGACGCACGAAAAGGACCGAGATCACCACCGTCACCCCCTGCCGGACCAGGCCGAAGACGTCCAGGTCATTGAAATGCCCCCCGGCCACCACCTGCTTCTCCAGGGTTTCCCGCAGGGAATGGAGCCGGTCACGGAAGAGGGCTGCCCGTTCGTAATCCAGGGCCGCCGCCGCCTCCCCCATTCTTCGCTTCAGGTCTTCGGCCAGTTCCTCCCGTTTGCCTTCGAGGATCTTGATCACCTGATTGACGGTTGCCAGGTAATGTTGCCGATCCGCCTCACCGCTGCAGGGGGCCTGACAACGCCCCATCTGGTAGTTGAGACAGGGTCGCTGCCGCGGTCTCAGCTCGTGGCTCTTGCAGCTGCGCAAGGGATAGAGGTCACGCAGAAGTCCGAGAGTTTCCCGCATGGCCGAAGCCGAGGAGTAAGGTCCGAAATAGCGGGCGCCGTCCTTCAGGCGCCGCCGGGTCACCAGCACCCGGGGCCAGGTCTCGTTGACCGTCACTTTGAGCCAGGGATAACTCTTGTCGTCGCGGAGAATGACGTTGTAGCGGGGACGGTGTTTCTTGATCAGGGAGGACTCCAGCAGGAGCGCCTCCTTCTCGGTGGCGGTGAGGATGGTCTCGACCGTAATGACCCGGGAAAGCAGGGCCGCGGTCTTGGCTTGGCCGCCACGGGCTGCGTCGCGGTGCGAGGTCAGGCGGGTCCGCAGGTCTACCGCCTTGCCGACGTAAAGGACTTTGCCCTGCCCGTCCCGCATCAGGTAGACCCCGGGGGTGCGGGGGACGGATTTCAGGAAATCGGGATTAAGGGGCATAAAAACCAAGGCAAAATTAAAAATGCGGAATGCAAAATGTCAGTCCGGAAAAGATGTTTCCTGCAAGCTAACGCCCAAGGTCTATTATAGACACTAAAATCCGGATTGGCTCGATTTGGCCTTCACGGGCTTTTATTCGTTAATTCTGCATTCTTAATTTTGCCTTCTTAATTCAGGAAGGAGCCGCAGGCTCATGCCTGCTCGCTCACCCCGAAGATCTCCCGGTAGAGAACGCCGGTGACCATGATGAACATAGGCATGGTCCAGATCACCCCCAGTCCCAGCGGAATCATGCTGACCATATAGATCAGGGCCATAATGAAATACAGGCCGAAGACCTTGAACCAGTGCTTGCTGATCGCCTTGCGCGAAACCTCCATGGCCTGCCAGGGTCCCAACCCTTTGTCGATGATCAGGGGAATGGTCAGCATGTAGGCCAGGCTCAGGTAGATGCCGGGAATGATCAGAAGCATAAAGCCCAGGCAGGTCATGATCATGGTCAGGAAAACGGAGATTACGATGGGCAGCAGGAAGGAGAAGTAGCCGAAGGTCAACTTCCAGTTTACCGGCAGGTCCACCGCCCGACGGATGCCGATCATCATGATCCCGGCCATTAAAGGGTACATGGCGATGGTCAGGGTGATCTGCAGGGCGGCTGCCAGAGCGGCGCTGCTGCCCATGGAGCCGACCTGGCGAACCAGGAGGCCCATGACAATGCTGATCCCGAACACCACCAGCATTACCATCAGCAGCCCACCCCAGAGTGGACCCTTGACCCCGCTGGTCTTCTGCCAGGCCTCCTTGAGGATGGCGCCGATGGCGAAATCGTAGTCGGGAGTCGCCGGGGTCTGGGCAGCAGCGGCCCCGGTCCCGGATTCGGCGCTCTTCGCCCGGCCGGGGATCTCGATCCCGGGGGGCGGCTGGTTTGTGGCGCCGGCTTTGGCGGCGCCGGGCTTAATGCCGGGGGCGGCTTCGGGAGCCGGCCTGGTCAAAAAGATCTTTTCCCCGCATTGGGGGCACTTGACACTGGCCCGCTGCCCCACCGGGATTTGTTCGTCGGCAATCTGCCCCACCTTTTTCCGGCAATTCTGGCAAAAAACATCCATCGATTTTCCCCCTCGAGATGTTGGTTAACGGCTTCGCCACCCCATGCCCTCCGACGGCGAGTATATTTAAAGGATATAATGGGAAGGACTAAGAATGGCAAGTATTCAAGCATGGTCTTCAGGCCGGTCATCCGTGTCCGGTCCCAGTCTCTGAACTCCGATGGGTATGACGATCCGGGATCCTTCGAGCTTTGCGGGTCAGAAATATCGTCCCACCTGCACCAGCACCGAGTTGACGCCCCGGTTGTCATGGTAGAATTCGCCGTTGGAAAGGTGATGGGGCCGAAAGTTGGCGAAGTAGAGCGTCCCGGCCGGGCTCCGGTAATCGCAGCCGAAGCCGGCTTGAGGATTGAAGTTGACCCGCAGCCCCTGGCCCTCAACCTGGAAATCGCTGTAGATCAGGCCGATGCCCGCCTCCAGGTAAGGGCGGAACCTGGCCTCGGCCGGGGCCAGGTAGTACTTGGCCAGCATGTTGACCGAGGAGAACAGTCGATCGTCGCCCCGGTATGAGGCGAAGCCCAGGCTACCTTCCAGCTTGAAGCGCAGCGGTTCCGGGGCCCGTTGCGGCCAGATCCGGTCATAATCATACTGGAGCACCCCGGTTAATTGAGCGAAGCCGAAGGTGGGACTGGGGTCGTAGCTGTGACCCCAGGTAAGTCCCAGGCCCAGTCGCTCGGGCTGGGCCAGTTGTCTCCAGCCGGCCCGGGCCCGGCCGGACGGGTCCAGCAACAGCAGCCCGCTGCAGAGCAGCCCGTAGCAGAGTCCGGCTTTCATCAGGGACATAAGGCCGCTCCGCCGTTCAGTCATGATGGCCCCGTTCTTCGTCCAGTTCTTTGCAGGCCTCGTACTCGGCATGGATCACCACTCGGCCCTGCCGGGCCACCAGGGCACAGTAAGCGGCGATTTCGGGGTGTCTGGCGACAAGATTCTCCAGTTCCTGCTGCTGCTTCGGGTTCAGCTTCTTGTAAGCCTGGAGCTTGGTGCCGATATAGACGAAGATCACCGCCGGTCCGGCGAAAAGGGCCAGGGCCAGGGTTTCCAGGGTTTCACTGGAGGGGATATCCGAGACAATGCCGTAAGCCATCAGTCCCAGCCCGCAGAGGGCCAGAACCAGGAGCACGATGGAAATCAGAATATACTTGTCCCGATCGCGGAAGATATCCGCCGGCGGCTCGCGGTAGAGGTCGATTTTCATGTATTTTTATATACCCCGCTTCAAGCCGGCTTGCAACGACGACCGGTCGCGGCCGCGTTGAGAAAAGGCGGTTGCCAGAGAACCTCGACTGCTTTAAACTATACCGCTTAAGTTTCGCAACCCCAACCTGGTGCGCCATGCCCAACTCCACCCTGACCCCGCTGGATATCTACAAGCTGCTACCCCGAAGCAACTGCGGCAAGTGCCGGCTGCCCTCCTGCCTGGCCTTTGCCGCGGCGCTGGCGGCCGGCACCCGGAGCCCGGCCGACTGCCCCGATCTCGATCCGGCCGCCGCCGTCCGCTTGAGTGGAAGCCGGCCCCGGCATCAGGAGCGGGAAGAGGAACAGGCAGAGTTCATGGAAAAACTGCGGCGCACGATGGGCCAAATCGATCCGGCCGCCGTCGCCCCCCGCCTCGGTGCCGCTCTGCGGGACGATAAACTGGTGATCCGCTCCCTGGGCAAGGACTTCATCGTCGATTCCCGCGGCGCTGTCAGCTCCGAATGTCATATCATTCCCTGGGTCGAGGCGCCCCTGCTCTCCTATATCACCCATCAGACCCACACCGAAATTACCGGCCGCTGGCTCTCCTTCCGCGAATTCCAGGGCGGCATCGACTGGCAGGGCCTCTTCACCAGCCGCTGCGAAACCCCGCTGCGTCTCCTGGCCGATGCCCATCCCGAACTCCTGGGCGACATTATCGATCTCTTCCAGGGGCGCACCATCGACTGGTACCAGGCTGACATCGCCCTGGTCCTCCACCCCCTGCCCCATGTACCGATCCTGATCTGCTATCAGGCACCGGAGGAGGACCTGGATTCGGTCCTCAACATCTTCTTCGACGAGTGCTGCGGGGTCAATCTCCACATCAAGTCGATCTTCACCCTTTGTTCAGGTCTGGTGCAGATGTTCACCAAGATCGCCGAACATCACCGTTGAAACCGGGAAACCCGGCAGACAATCATGGCCCTGAAAGCGACCATCCACAAGGCACATCTTTCGATCAGCGATCTTTCGCGCCAGTACTACGGCAGCCACTCCCTGACCGTCGCCCTGCACCCCTCGGAAACCGAGGCCCGGATGATGATCCGGCTCCTGGCCTTCGCCCT
>Ga0055477_10000187_pt1 | contig 15515 bp, 13 predicted proteins | sample Muzzi_PWA_D2_FD_57683 | JGI IMG/M metagenome (GOLD analysis project Ga0055477, IMG submission 57683) | Wetland microbial communities from San Francisco Bay, California, USA, that impact long-term carbon sequestration - Muzzi_PWA_D2 | ecosystem: Environmental > Aquatic > Marine > Wetlands ... | reverse complement strand
ACGCGATTAAGTGGCAGTGTCAAGCCATGGGTATCGGACTGAGTACGCAACTTTCCTACGTTCTGGCCACCACCCAATGGGAGACCAATCAGACATTCAAACCTGTCCGCGAAGCTTATTGGCTGGATGAGAATTACCGCAAGAGACATTTTGCCTATTACCCCTTCTACGGTCGAGGTTTTGTGCAGCTCACCTGGGAAAAGAACTACAAGAAATACTCTGAGATCCTTGGGGTCGATATGATCACCGAACCCGACATCGCAATGCAGCCGAAGGTTGCGCTGTTTGTCCTGGTTCATGGCTTTAAGACCGGCACCTTCACCGGTCGAAAGATTACCGATTATATCGACGCAACCAAAACTGATTTTGTTCTGGCCAGACGATGTATCAACGGTAACGACAAGGCCCATGCCATTGCCGATATTGCCAAGAAGTTTCTAGCCGGTCTTTAATTCGGCAAATAACCATAACAATAATTTCTCGAAAGCAATTTCGAATATTTTATACATGCAGAGTTGTATGATAATCTTAGGAAAAGAATTAGCGAGTTTGGTGATTACTAAGACGGTTCTTGATTGCCGAACATCCGTCTAAATAGTCCAAACATTTAAGTAGTTAATATTGTATAACATTTCTGTTGTGCAAATGTACGCCAATTGACGTACTTCTTAATAACCATTATAGAAATCATATTGTAGAGCAATGCGTTGGTAAGGAAGCATGAATTATTTTCCTGGCAAGCAGAATTACAAAGAAGAAGTGTATAATCTATGGTCGATTAACAGCTATATTATAATTATCGGATGGAACGGAATTGATTATTTCCCCCGACCTTCGATAATTTGATTCACAATACCGAAAAATGAAAATTCACGCTTCAGGCATAATGTAGAAATTTCGAAATTTGGCTTGTTCTACAGGATTGTTACCAACAAAGAACCTTTTCCTTCAAACCTTTAAACCTCAAAAAATGATGAAATACTTAATCGCAATGTCACTGGTCGTTAGTTTATTAATCGGATGCTCAACTGTTACGACGAAACAGCCAATTGGAACAGAACCTTATTCTCCCTCCAAACAAGAATGGGAAGGAACCTGGTTGAGTGATGATGAGATAATTATAATTATGGTGATAGATGAAAAGAAAGGAATAATAAAATTGGCGTGGATAGAAGACAAGGACCCTGATTTCAAATTAGAAACGGTGACTTGTAAATTAATGAAAAGTCAAAATGGAATGTACATCAACGCATTAAATATACCTGGTGAAGATTTCGGCGGTTATTATATTTGGGGCAAAATTCAGATCAAAAATGATAAAATTATCATTTGGCCACCTTTGTTTGAGGCTTTTAAGTCAGCCTATGAAGAGAATAAAGTAAAAGCCTTGGTTGAAAAAAGACAAAATCAAAAAACCGGCTTACTGGAAATCTCAGATATCAAATTGACAGATGAACCAAGCAAAATTTTATTAGTAATTGAAAACAATAACAAATACTTCGACTGGGAAAATCCTATCGTTCTGGTGAGACTGATAGAGAAATAAGACGTACTTCTGTGCAGGATTAATCTAGGCTATGTCCTGAAATGCTGATCAATCAGTGTTGGGTACATGAGCCAATCCTTGTGCCAATCAAATACTCCCTGACACCTATGCCCCCGGCAGTAAGTCGAGGCTTTCATTACTTAGGAGAGAACGATGCCTGGTATTTACCGATTCCGAGAATGTTTCAGCTATCTGAGGCAGATAAACAGTGCAATGAAAAGCATCATAGGTGCTGTTTGTGGTTGGCGTGACATCTTGGCAGCGATCTTTTTTTCACTTGGGCTGGCAACAACAGCTCTAGCCGGCGAGAAACTTCTTGACCTTACGGATCTGGAATACCTTGGTGCTTTTCGAGTACCGCAAGGAGATTACGGCTCACCCCAGTATAGTGGTTTCAATTTTGGCGGAACCGCTCTGACCTACAACCCGTATCACAATTCCTTGTTTCTCACCGGCCATTCGCATCACCAGTTGGTTGCAGAAGTCTCTATCCCACCACTCGTCAACAGCACTGTTATCGATGAGCTGAATACCGCCTCGGTATTGCAATCATTTGCCGATCCCACAGAAGGCAATAGAACCCATCTCGGTACAGGTGGTGACGAGGCCAATACCAGTGGTGTGCCTCTTGGCGGATTTCTGGTCTGGAAAGATAAACTGATTGGCACTGCTTACGGATACTATGATGCAGGCAGTGAAGTCAAATTGTCTCATTTTATTAGCGGCCTGGATTTGTCGGTGGTCGGTGATTTTAAAGGGATGTATCAGGTCGGCGAGGCGCCCGTGACCAGGAATCCTGCCTTTGTCGACGGCTATATGGCCAAGATACCTGCTCCTTGGCAGTCCCTTTTCGGTGGACCGGTGCTGACCGGAAACTGCTGTCTCTCCATCATCGGTCGAACCTCGCTTGGTCCGGCTGCCTCGGTTTTTGATCCTGACAAGCTGGGGGTTGAAACTCCAGTGGCAGCAAGTCCGGTAGTCGGTTATCCGATTGATCACCCGACTTTGGGAACCTACGGTGATACCGATCCCAATGTATTGTTTAACGGTTCCATGGCCATACATGGCATGGTTTTTCCGGAGGGCAGTCGGAGCCTCCTCTTTTTCGGCAGGCGCGGGCTGGGGGGATTCTGTTACGGCGAGGGGGTGTCCGATCAGTCATTACACAATACCCATTGTGATCCCTCCTATCCGGAGGTGCTCTGTTGTTATGACCCCGTCAATCAATCGAAAGGCGGTCATTCCTATCCTTATGCCTATTTAATGCTCGCCTATGATGCTCAAGATTTGCTGACAGTGAAAAACGGTGCCAAAGCAATGTGGGAAATTGTGCCATATGGGGCATGGGAACTAACGCTTCCTTTTGCTAACGACAATCCGGATATTATCGGCGCCGCCTACGATCCTGCTAGCCAGATAATCTATCTTTCACAAGATGGGGGTGATAGGCCGGGGTGTTGCGGTTACCTGCCTGTGATCCACGCTTTACATCTGAAAATTGGCAATAGTAATGCTCCGCTTTCCTTGCCAGGTATCCTTTTTCTTTTGCAGAGCGGAGAACAAGAGTAATAATGAATCGTTCTTTGGAGAGCAGTAAAGAAAATCAGTCATGGTTCCCAGGAGTTCAATATCTATTTCGAGAATTTTGTGAAACTAAAAGCGACTTCTTACCTGGTAAAATTAAGCACGCTGGTCCTGTTTTCGGCTACCTGTCTGCTGTCCCAATGCATGTCGGCATCGGTGACCGCACCGACATTCCCAATCGGCTGGAATGGTTCCGCAGTAACGATACTGCCACCTATACGGCCGCGCTCTATGCCGAGAGTGGCATACACTCCTCATATACCCGCAGTCTTGAAGACCCCGGCGGCGAGAATGAAATCATCATGTTCAAGTCCTGCTTCCCCAATTCAGCTCTGCAGGGCAATCCCAATGATCCCCCCTCCCCAGACGGCTGGCTGACTGTCGGTCATGCCAAGGAGCAGTGTCCTCGCCAATAGAATCAGAGAAATGGCCAAATTGAAAGGGGGAGAAAAAAAGTATGGAGGTAAAATGTGCCTGCATAGTGGCAAAAAATGACAGGTTGGTATCGCATAGTCACGTTGAAGCATTTAGGCGCTTAGCTCCATTAATTGAAGTTGTTGAAATATCAGGGCCACATTTTATTTTGCAGACAAACCCGAACGAATGTGCCCAGGTGCTAAAAAAAATTCTCGCCTTATAAACGGATAACATCAGCGATGTGATCGGTTGGCGAGACACAATTTGAGCCGATTGTTGAACAGGCCCCGCTATACAAACAGGAAAAAACTTTCAATCGCTACCACCAGAACTCAGTAAAAATATAAATCTCACAGGGGGATCAGCTGGGCTGAACATTTCCCTCAGTTCCGGCCTTGAATCTAAAGAAAAAGGGCCAAAGATGTTATTAAACCGACAAGTTGCGCCTTGCTTCCGGTCGTGTAATGAGCTTTCCTCAACGGGTGTATTACATGAAGAATTCTTTTGGCAGTAAAAGATTGACTGTTTGCCCTGCAGGCATCTTTTGCCTGTTGACGGTTGTTGTCGGCATGGGGGTATTAGGAGCGTCGACTGCTTCGGCAGCACAAGATCCGATCATGAAAACACTCGAGTTTCTTAAAGTGTCCGGCAGCAAAATTGTTACCTCCTCGGGCGAGCCCATTTATCTGAGAGGGTTCCAGGGTGTCGAGTTCTATTCCGTCGATACCGAATGGTACATGCAGGCCATTGAACGAGGGGAAAAGACGGCCCGTCTCGACGCATATGCCGTAGATCTGCATCGATATACACTCACCGATTTTGATTTGGACGAATTTCAAGATTTGGGCGCCAATTGTGTCCGGGTCTGGTTTCAGCTCCACGAGATCGAAAAGAAACCGTATCTGTACAGCGAGACATCCCTTACCTTACTCGAGAAAACCATCAACGACTTTGGCAGGCAGGGAATATATGTCATTCTCGTACTTGGGGGGACCGGACAGAATCCTTTTGTTGACTCGGAACCTTATCTGAAACGGGGACTTGGCCTGTGGAATCGGGATAATCAGATATGGGAACGAACAGTCGCCCTCTGGGGTACACTCGCCAAGCGGTTAAAGAACAACCCTGCTGTTGCCGGATATGATTTGATCAACGAACCACAGGCTGCGGACAGGCAAACCCTGCATGCCTATTATCAGGATGTCATTCAGGCCATTCGCGCCGAGGACAAGAAACACATACTGTTCCTTGAGACGGATGTCAGCAAGGCTGTGCAGCATCAGATCGGTGGCTTTTATGATGATGAGAACCTGGCTGTCAGCTTTCACTACTACTATCCGGCGAAATTCACCCTGCTCCATGATCCCGATCCGAACCTGAGCTATCCGGGTAACTACCAGCTCTGCCTCCCCGGGAAAGGAAAAAAGGATTGCCACTTGACCAGATGGACAAGGGACACTCTGGCAACCCTTTTCAACATCGCCCTCCGTCTGCCGGAACTTGCCGGCAGGCCGGTATTCGTTGGTGAATTCGGGGCCGACGGTTCGCGCGACCAGCTGGGCGGCAGGCGATGGGTCGCCGATGTACTGGGCCTCATGAATGAGCGGGGCCTGCATTATACCCTGCATCGCTACAAGCATCGTGTCTTCAAGGGATATTGGATTATCAAGCCTGAGGTCGCAAAACGTATGAGCAAGGTTCGACAGGGTTTGCGGTCGGGCCGTATCCGTTATGAAGACCTGACCGACGAGCAAAAGCGTCTTCTGACCACCGAGGTCGGCTACCAGCGGCGGGAAGGCATGGCCGACCTGTTGCGGCGTGGTTTTGCCGGGCAGCTGTAGAATGCCACAAAAAAGCCAATTACATGCTGCCCCCACCGCAAGCCACAACGAACTGGAAAGGCCAACCAAGCCTTCCACGGGAAAAATTTTAGTGCAGCGAAGCAATAACCGATTTACGTTGATGTTAGGTTTGCCGGACCCCGTTGGGAAAATTGTCTTGTTGAGGATAAGATGAGAATTCTCTTGATACTCTGTCTCCTTGTTCTGATTAGCAGTTGCAGAAAGCTACCTGTTGGCAATGACTCAAATGCAGTGGTGCTGGAATATGAAGATTTTGGCCCGCAAGTAATTGCTTATCAGCTTCTTGGAATGTATTGGTGGCAATGGGACAATCACGGTGACTCAAGACCAACCGAATATGATATTCATGTCGTTGTCTATAAAAATATTAATTTGCATGAGATATCGGAAAGATATCCTGTGAATCAAAATTTAAAACAAGACTATCGATATATAAAATATAATGATGCTCTTGAGTATCTTTATGCCAGAATCAACGAAGACATTGAACCCGCAGTGACAGAGCGTCTTAAAAGAACTTTGAGCACTATCCAGAAAAAGCTCGGAGACCAACAATAAGGGACATCCATGATAAATATTGTCAAGGTCAGGGCCGACGACAGGGCCGGACAGGGAAGGGGGGCTAAAAAGGGGAGCAGGTCCGCTTTTGACCTTTGAGGACTATTGTCTTGATAATGTCGAGTTCGCTCCTCAGTTGTCCGTCTCTTTCACAACGGAAATTCACTATCCGCCCCACAATGCTTTATGGTACTGTGGCAACTGATTCCGAATTCTCGGCAACTTTCCAAATCCGGTATGATTTACTGATGAAGCAGTACGACCGGGAATTATAATTGTCGCTGATCAAATACCTATCAAACAATGTTTAGCTGGTTGACCAAAAGACGTCGAAGGAAGCTTACTCAGGCACCTTTCCCTGATTCATGGGAGGATATTCTCCAGCGAAATGTCGGGCACTACAGCACACTGGGCGATGACGACTGTTCTCACCTTAAGGCTCTGATCCAAGTATTCATATTTGAAAAACACTGGGAAGGCGCAGGAGGGTTGCAACTCACCGATGAGATTCGAGTGACAATTTCTGCTCAAGCCTGCCTCCTTCTGCTTGGTCTACAGCACAATTACTATCAAAATGTTGAATCCATCATTGTCTACCCCTCTACTGTAGTTCCACCGCGACGTAAACCAAGCTTTTTTGATAATACAATAGCACCAGCTGAGCCTGTGCCGCCCATTCTCGGACAAGCCTTCCTGCGTGGACCGGTCATTATTATCTGGGATGCCGCTCTCAGCAGTGGGCGCCATCCAGAATCCGGTCACAATGTCATTTACCATGAATTTGCCCATAAACTTGACATGCTTGACCAAGCCGCCAATGGCACGCCTCCTCTGCGCAATCGAGAGGAATACCGTGACTGGGCTCAGACATGTTCACGTGAATATCTACGACTTAAACAGGACATCCTGAAAGGCAGGAAATCTTTCCTTAATGCTTACGCTGGTACTAATGAAGCTGAATTTTTCGCCGTTGCCACAGAACAATTCTTTGACCAACCTCGATTGATGATTGATCATGCCCCTGATCTGTATCGCGTTTTGAAAGAATATTACCGGCAGGATCCTGCTGTACGATCATCCAGGGAAAGGGGTCAGAAAGGGATCACCCATTAAAAGGCCACTTTGGGGAGAGCATATCGTAAAGGGGACTCTGCACAGAAATTATATAATTATGAGGTACCAGTCCTTGGTGTGTTTTTTAAGAAGGAGTTGTGACAATGAAATCAGATCTTCTCGGTGATCTCTTTGTAAAGCTGATTGCCTTGTCGTTTGGACTTATTTTGCTGCTCCCTTCAGCCTATAAATTGTATTCTTACGTTGTCTTTCGCTCCCATGCAGCGGCTGTCTACGGATATGTTGAAAAAGCAATGGGGGATGGAATAATAGGAGGCCGGCCTTTCATTGACTACCAGGACACTCAGGGGAAAGTGCACAGCTTTAGAAGCAAAGCAAAAACGAACTGGTTATTTACACCGAAAAAGGGAGATAAAATAAAAGTATTATTTTTACGGAATGATCCCCAAAAGGCGATCGTTGACAGCGTATTCTATTATATTTTATTTCCTTTGGTTTTCTGCGCTATGGGAGCGGTGTTTCTTTTTTATGTGTTCCAAAATAGTTGGCGTCAACTCAAGGCTCATCGACGTAATGCCAAGTGAATTCCATTTTGATCCCTGGACAACATTGAAGCAGTCTATCCCCCTTTTTATCAGCGCAGTTGAATGAAAATCTGGGTTGATGCTATTGCTGAGGCGGCGGGTATTATTAAATGGACCCTTTATCAGCATCTTGGCAGCAAGGAGGAGTTGAGGCGGTATTGGAATGCCAGCACCAGATGGCGCTCGAACGTATTCGGCAATGGGCCGGCCAGATGTCAGGAAAGCCTGAGCGGATGGTGACGGCGCTTTTTGAGAAATTCGCTCAATGGGCTGCTGGATCAGAATGGACGGGATCGGGCTTTATTCGGGCGGCTGTTGAATTTGTCGACCTTCACGGGCATCCCGCCAGAAAGGCAGCATGTCGAAACAGGAAAAGGGTTGAAAAGCATCTGGTAGAAAAATTTACCGAACAGGGCCTGGATGGTGCTACGCAGTCAGCGAGAGGTCAATCCCTCGTCTTGATTCATGGGAATTTGGACTATATTGATGCTGAACGCCATGCTGCCTTGGTCCAAAAATATCAACCAACACCGACGGAGAATGTATCTCCGACCATTGACTCAATAAAAGATATTCACAGGCAATTGTAAACTCATAAAGAACTGGTCAACCTGAGCTTTTTCTTGAAAGGGCGTTGAACGCACCTCATCTGATACATCAGGTCATTAGATGCTTCTAAAGTTTGGGAGCACAGTAGCCCTAAGGCAGGTGTGTTGTTAAACTCATGAAAGATGTTCTTTGGTAATCTTTACTATGCAGTTGCTCCATTTCTGTACAATTCTATTTATATAGTCGAACCTACCTTGTCTGGAAACATGTCAAATTGCAGTTTTTCTTCAATTCTTAACCTTGCCCCTAGGCAGCTTTACCGCAGATTATCTATCTATAGATCGGTCGGAGATTTATCCCTGCATCGGTGCAGACACCCTGGCCGTGTGTAGGATAATTATTGTTCCTCCTTCTTACATTGCAACCTTTGTTAACAAAACAGAGGAACTGCAATGCCTTGGAGCGAGAAAGCACAGGTTTGTAAGCAGAGAAAACCTCGTAAGTTCCCACTGTGGCACCTTATAAATGAGCATTTTAACGAGTTCGAAGAACGCTATGAAGAGCTATTCTCCAAGGGATATGGTTTTTATCGGCCGATAATTCCTCATGTAGTCAGGAAATTTCTGGAATGTGGGGATCTGCATCAGGGCTTCGGAGTCTCCCTTAGGTCGCTTACCTGCGCGCATTCGGTGTGCGGATTGCCATCACGAATATCTCCTGGCATTTAGTTGTCGCGGAAGATGGTTCCCGGAGTCTCGTTCCTCGCTTACCTTCACTCGTGCCATGCGAAGAAAGTAATTCAATTCGCTGCCCATCTTCAGGACAACGTATTGTACCCCGTACCGCACCGGCAGTACGTCTTCAGCATCATCCCCAAGATTATCCGTCGGTATTTCCTCTATGATTGCAATTTGCTTGGCAAGCTGGCTAAATGCGCGACAATAAGTCTCACAAACTTTTTCCAAACAGCACTCAACATAAAGTAAGGGATACCCGGAATTGCCCTACCAATCCAGAGCTTCACCGCGAAAAGCACACTGTTGGTGACTACAGCCGATGGCATCTGTACCTACATGCCCTGGTGGCCGATGGGCTTTTTGCCGAAAGCGGCTAATTTTATGTGATGCCTAAAGTGGACCTGAGGCCTCTGGCAGAAATGTTTAGTAAAACAGAGATCTGTTGATCTCGTAGTTGCACTTATCCCCGGGGGCTCGGGCCTCCGTGTTGAAGATGCTGCAAAAGGAGGGGAGAATCGACGATGCGTTTATCAAGATGATCATGGCCTGGAGGCATAACTCAGGATTTTAGTACCTTAGAAATTCATTTGTTTTCTAAATGAATTTCGTGAAGGTACTTATCCCGACGTATTTGCGGGGCAGCGTCCATAATGAGGTGTGCATTAAGCCGGGAGATACCAAAGGGGTCGAAAATCTGTCGCAGATAAGCGACCAGCGGGAGACTTCGATACATCATCCGCAACACCTTATCGCTCGCCAAGTTGAGCTATGTCGAAAGCACCGGAACAGTCATCTATCGTTCGAGGTAAGCGTAGACTCCGAGATGAGTCATGGGTGGTAATAAAAAAACTTCCAGACCTTCAATACGCTTGAGTTTATTGCGGCGATAACATCCCATATTCCTGATCGTTATGATCAAATGGCCAGGTATTGGGTTGGTATTCGAACCGAATGCTTGGAGACAGACGAAAGGCCGAGCAAGAGGCACAAAAAAGTGTTGAAAAAGAAGTTGCAGAAAACGATGTAATTGTCGTGAGCGGTTTCAAGACAAAAAAGGTGCCGCCACTGATGTGGCGTGAGTGTATAAAGAAAACCTGGGAGGTTGACCCACTGCTTTGTAAGCACTGCGGTGGGATGATGAAGATCATCAGCTTCATCTATGAGTGGAAAGTCATCAGGAAGATCTTGGTTTATCTCGGTTTATACAAAGAAGATAAATCGAAGTGGAATAGAGTACCACCTGCTTTCCAGGATTTTGTCGAAAGAATTATCGAGCAGTATGATGATGGCTGGCCCGACTATGAGGAGCCTTTTGTTGATGTGCAAATGTTATAATTGCATATGCTAGAGACGTTTTGCCGCAAGAACACATGAGGTAAACATCAAAATATCAATCAGTTGAATGGCCGTCATTGATGATTTGTGATAATGATATAGCTTGGTAAAGCCAGCGTGATTTTTTTGTGGATGGAAAATACAGGATACCTGCCAGGAGCATAACAGGTGAATGGGAAAAATCTTGCAAGATCAAATTCAAAAGGATAATTTTCTGGCTGTGAATGGAGCGGCTTCAATCAGGAAACCGATTTTTTAGGGATACCTTAGAAAGCAACTTCTTATCACCCACCTCACCGAACTCGTATGGATGTCTCTATGATGGCTTCGCATCGGGTGCTGCAGTAAAACTCCGATGATTCATGGAAGTGGTAATAAAACCATTTCTACTATGGAAGGAGGAGCACAATGAACGAAAACATCCTTTCAATCACAAGCAGCCAAACACGCCGAACGGCGCTCCTATCCCTACCTGGAATCAACTCTCTTCTTTTTTTCTGCTGTATTCTGCTGGTGCTTCTTCTAAAAACCAATGCCTGGGCAGAATTTTGCTGTACTCGAAACGTCATTCCTCTGCCTATCAAAATGCCTCCTGAACAGGAAGCGGACTGCGGTGGATATATCGGCGCCGTGATTTTACCCACCGTGCGTGAAGCTGACATTTTCAGCTGTCCCATCAAATATTCTCAAGCCAGCTATGAAACGAGGGACTTCCTCTATTGGATGGTGGATGAGTTTGGCAGCATTGCTGGAGCCCCTTTTGACCCTGAGCACCAGAAAGCCGTAAAAGAGTACCTGACTGAAGATTATGCCTGGAAGGGGGTGTTGACCCTCAACAAAATCGATAAGCAGGTCGAGGGCTATTGGGAGGAGGGCTATATGCCTGGTGAGCGGAATTATATTCCCGGCTATATAATTGGGGATTGGACAATTGAGTTGGCCCTGGTGAACATTCATTTCAACGAGGTAGTGGAAAAAGGAGAGGTCAGTTTTTCCGGAACCTGTTCCACTGATGGACCCGAATATGTAAGGGATCTGATCAGAGCATATTTTAATCCCATCACCCGGACCATTTATGAATACGAACAGGTGCCCACCACCGCCATTTTGCAATTTGAAAAAGAGCCGCTCGAGGCAGGAGAAGAGACCACTGTCACCATCAAGCTGATGGATGACTGGGGGCGCAACCCCAAGAGTTGGCAACGCATCATGGTGACAACCAAGGAAGGGGATATAATCAACGGAGTCAACTGCAGGGAGGGAGAGAAGGCTTGGGCCTTTAAGGCAGGGGATGGCAAGGTGAAGGTGAAATATCGGCCGCCTGAAGACTGCGAAGATAAAACAGAAACATTCAAAGTCTATAATGCCTGCACCTGGGGCCAGGAATGGATGCGGCCCATGCGCGTTATTAAAGAAAGAGACGTGATCGCAGAGCGGGAGGTTGAAATCGTCGACCTTCAACCCTCGTCGTGCACGCTGAAGCCGGACAAGAAGGAGTTGAACGGCAATGAAGATATGACCATCAGGTTGTCGAACTTTATCGAACCCAATGGGCTGGAACTACGACCTGAAGAAAAAATTATGGTGAAAGTTGAGGAGGGCCAGATCCTCAATGGTACAGCACACGGGGAATACAAGGTGTTTACCCTCGGTGACGGGAAGGTTGATGTTGAGTATCACGCTCCGGATTTATGCGGCGTGGAAAAAGACCAGTTCAGCGTCTATAACGTCTGCGAAAATAAAGAAGAAGGGACCCTGGAACCAGATGAAAAGATTGCCTCCCTACCCATCCGCATAAAAAAGGTGGCTTGCGATGTAAGCGTACATATCAAAGCCAGTTTTCAGTGGAAGGATAATTCTAGCAACAATTACGTTGAAGGCATTGCCACGATGAATGTTCGCGGTGGTATGAAATTCGACCAGCGTTATCAAACTCCCATGGTCAAACGGTATATTCCGGGTAATCTGCAGGTTGGCTGGAGTTTTCAAGAGACCTTGAAAGATCTCGATGGTGATCCAGATTGTCCAGAGCTGGTCCAGGAATTGAGCGGCGGCGGGTCTGCGGCAATTCCAGATCCTGCCTTTAAGGATGTCGGCTTTTTGGAAATACGTAAATTTGGAGAGATTCTCAAGGAGCAGGAAATTGCCGGCTTTATACCCCAGGAAGCCAAGGAGCAGTTGGCAGACCAGTTTATGCTGGTTCTGCCTGCAGCTAAACAGCACTTGCGGGGAAGAGTATGGGCATCTTCGTCATGCGGTGAGGATAGCTGCCCCTGTAAGCAATACAACGAACTTGATAGGGAGATCGGGGTGGGAAGCATAGCGATACGAGGCAAAATCGAATCGGAAGGGTCCATAACAGGGATGCAATATTGGGTGGGCCAAGGCAGCACCATGCGCACCCTTGGCTTCCAGGTCAATGAAATTGGCAAGGAAGTCGAATTTCAACCACCTGTACTCAAAGTTCCGGAGGGAAAACTAATCAACATCAGTGTGAGCTGGGATATCAAACTCAATAATTGAGAAGTGATAATAATTCAACTGTGCCTCGCTGTCACTTAGATAGAGAGCGCAGCATCGGGCACAAATACCAGTCAGCGATATTTGGATCTCGCCACAGCCTCTGAACGTCCAAACTATTGGACACTAAAATCAGGAGGAAACCATGAGGAAAAATATTGATTTTCTGTCGATTTTGCTCACGCTCTCCATTCTTATTTGCGCTGCATCTTCCCTAGCATCTCAGTTCCAGGCGGATGTGCTGGACAGCCGCGAGATCGAGTCCTTTAAGGGTCATATCTGGGTTAAAGACGGGGTGTACCGCCTGGAGATGGATCGGCCCGACAGCCCAGACAACTATACAATAGTCGGGTCGAAAGTGGGTACGACCCAAATTGTATTTCCTAAATACAAGGTGTATATGGAACTTCCTTCCAGCGAGATGCTGAGCCAGATGAATGACCCATTTCAGGCGGCCAGGACAACGGCCGAACGCTATCAGCTTAAAAGCGAAGGCAAAGAGAATATTCAGGGATTTGAGTGCGACCGACAACTTATTCATGCCGATGGACAGGGAATAATGCAGCGCTGGCAATCGACGGAGCTGGATTTCCCGGTAAAAATCGAACAGCTGAGTCGCGATGACTGGTATGTCCTCTTGGAAAATATTGAGCAGAAAGAAGTTGAAGACACGCTGTTTCAGATTCCGGCGGAGTATACTCTGAAAAGTTACGACGAGATATCCAAACTGATCGAGTCCGACCAGGATTTAGCCGCCAAGGTTGCGGCGTACAAGAAAAATCGTCCTCGGAAGTTAGAACTGGCAAATTTACTTTCCACAGATGACACCTGGAGTCTGGTATTAAATCCTGACATCAAAGTCCGGGTTAAGGTGAAAACAGGCAATAAGCAGGCCGCCTGGTTCGCCGTTCCGTACAAAGGTCAGACACCGTTAAAGTCAAAATCCGACTGCATGTACCAGGGGAAGGGCAACATTTCAATTGATCCAGACCTGGGGGCAGACGGAATTCTGGTCGGAGTTACCGAAGGAGATAATATCTCCGTTAATCTGGTTTTAGTGGGCAAACCCCCACATGTTCAGGCAATGCGGAGAGTATTTCATGTGGTCGAGAGAAGTGGGAGCGGCTGGAGTGTGCAAAATTCTTTTCTTAAGTATGAGGTTCGCGTATATGCCCGGTCCTCCCCTGCAGCTGGTGTTCGGTTTAAAGTAGATGGAAAAGAGTATGATGTAAAAATCCCAAGCGGCCAGTTCAAGCTCTTTTCCATCTCCTCTCAGGATAACCCGAAAGACATGGATATCATGGTGGATTATGGAAAGGTTAAAGTTGTATATCTGGCAAATGCCAGAACAGCATCCGGAACACACGTCCTTCTGGATATCCCGCCCCAGGAGAAAGACGGTACCGCTGTAGCAGTGTCTTCATCCCCGGAGCCGGATGTTACTCCACCTCAGAGTACCGCCGCTCCCCAAGTGGCTTCTCAAGTAGCTCCTGAAACAGCAACTCAAGCTGCTCCTCAAGCTGAAAGCTCTTCTGAAAAAATGGACAATGAGGTGCGCACTATACTGGTGCTGGATGCATCCGGCTCTATGTGGGGGCAGATAGATGGCCAGGCCAAAATCGTGATTGCCAAGGAGGTTATGACCGATCTCATCGATAATCTGTCCGATAACAGCTATGCAGGGCTTGTAGCTTACGGCCATCGCCGAAAAGGCGATTGTCAGGATGTTGAAGAGCTCGTACCGTTGCAGGCCATTGACAAAAAACGCCTTGTCGAACAGATCCAGGCCATCAATCCCAAAGGCAAGACCCCCATCACTCGCTCCATTCGTATGACGGCTGAGAAACTTAAGACAGTTGAAGAAGAGACCACCATCATTCTGGTGAGTGACGGTAAGGAAACCTGCGAGGGAGATCCCTGTGCTCTGGTCAAAGAGCTTAAAGAAGCTGGAGTTCGCTTTACCATGTATGTGATCGGTTTTGATGTGAGCAAAGAGGAAAGGACACAACTTGAATGCATGGCTAGAGCGGGTGATGGACAATATTTCACGGCGAAAAATGCCCAGGAACTCCGGCTGGCAGCCAATGCAGCAGTTCAAGAATCTCACAACTTCGGATACCTTAAAATATTCGCCTTACGCAACGGCAAACACATTTCTGCAAGGGTTGATGTTTTTAAACATGGTAAGCAGGAGGCTATCAGAAGCATTCATGCAGTAACGGATCCAAGCAAGCCAGGTGCAAAACTCAAACCCGGTGCATATGACGTGATGGTAATTGACGAGGAGTTCAGTCCTCCTCAGAAAGCTGCTTTTTCAGAAGTGACAGTGGAGGCCGGAAGGACTACGGAGAAAATTGCTGACTTCAACGGTGGAAGCCTGAGTGTGGAGGTTCTGGCCAACGGGAAGAAAGAGACGGCCAGCCTTTATCTCTACCCTGCAGGAGATAGCCAGGTATTAAAAACCGCTGATACCTCCCGAGACAATCCCACAACATTTGTTCTGCATCCCGGAAAATATGACCTCCAGGTAGTTTATAAGAAAGCCAGACCGGAAATCGAGCGCCGATTGAGCAACATTGAGATCGTAGCTGGGCAGATCAACGAAAAGCGTGTTGAATTCGGAGAAGGCAAACTGAGCATAGAGGTTTCGGTCAATGGCCTAAAAGGGTCTGCTGGTCTTTCCATCTACAGAGCAGGTACCAACAATCGAATCGCAACTGGTGATACTTCAAGAGATAATCCAAAGACA
>Ga0055477_10000186_pt1 | contig 15518 bp, 15 predicted proteins | sample Muzzi_PWA_D2_FD_57683 | JGI IMG/M metagenome (GOLD analysis project Ga0055477, IMG submission 57683) | Wetland microbial communities from San Francisco Bay, California, USA, that impact long-term carbon sequestration - Muzzi_PWA_D2 | ecosystem: Environmental > Aquatic > Marine > Wetlands ... | reverse complement strand
GGATGGTATTCGAGTTACCGGTCTTTCTGGTTCTTCTGGGAAAATTGGGAATAATAGACGTTTCATTTCTTAAACGTAACCGTAAATACGCCATTCTCATCGCCTTCATAGTCGCAGCCATCCTTACCCCAACCCCGGATGTAGTCAATCAGGTACTTATGGGTGGCCCTCTGGTTATCCTCTATGAGATAGGCATCGTCGCCGTGCGGATTTTTGTCCGCTCCCCTCCGGCTGATTCGACGGCGACCGGGGAAGCCGGAAGTACCGAACGCAACCCCGAAACATGAGCCGCAGAAACGGTACTCGAAAGATCCCTGGGTAGGGCTTTCCCGGCTGTTATGGCGATGTTTTCAGGGAGAAAAATAAACCTAATTTTAACTTGACAATTACCCGCCCCCTTTTTATATCCTAAGACTTATTTTTTCTGAGCCTCGATTCATTATTTTGTAATAATAAAACCCCAACCCAAGGAGACTTAAAATGTCCAAGTTAGTAGCCCCGCATGGTGGAAAAGGACTGGTCTGCTGCAAGCTGCATGGCAATGAGCTGAACGCAGAGCAGGAGAAAGCCAAAGGTTTGAAGAAGATCAAAATCAGCGCCCGCGCCAAAGGAGACCTGATCATGATGGGTATCGGTGGCTTCAGCCCGCTGGCCGGTTTCATGACCAAGGCCGACTGGAAGGGCGTCTGCGAGAAGTTCACCATGGCCGACGGCACCTTCTGGCCGGTTCCGGTCACCCTTGACTGCTCCAAGGCCGATGCCGATGCCATTAATGTCGGTGAGGAGATTGCCCTGGAGAATGAGGGTGTTGTCTACGCCACCATGAAGGTCACCGAGAAGTTCGAGATGGCCGAAGCCGACAAGAAATGGGAATGCGAGAAGGTCTTCAAGGGCGAAGGCGAAGAGTCTGCCGACGACAAGTTCTGGCAGATCGCCATGGAAGATCATCCCGGCGTCAAGATGGTTATGGCCCAGAAGGAGTTCAACCTGGCCGGTCCCGTCAAGGTTCTCTCCGAAGGCGAATACCCCGAGAAGTACAAGGGCGTTTACCTGACCCCGGCCGAGACCCGTGCCATGTTCGACGAACGGGGCTGGGCCGATGTTGCCGCTCTGCAGCTGCGCAATCCGATGCACCGCTCTCATGAGTTCCTGGCCAAGATCGCCATCGAGGTTTGCGACGGCGTGTTGATCCATTCCTTGATCGGCAACCTGAAGAAGGGTGATATCCCCGCCGAAGTTCGGGTCAAGGCCATCGATTGCCTGGTCGAGCACTACTTCGTCAAAGACAACGTCATCCAGGCCGGTTATCCTCTGGACATGCGCTACGCCGGTCCCCGTGAGGCCCTGCTGCATGCCACCTTCCGTCAGAACTACGGCGTCAACAAGATGCTCATCGGTCGTGACCATGCCGGTGTCGGCGACTTCTACGGCCTCTTCGAAGCCCAGACCATCTTCGACAAGATCCCCGCCGACCTGGCCGAGGGCAAGGCTCTGAAGTGCATGCCGCTGAAGATCGACTGGACCTTCTATTGCCACAAGTGCGACGGTATGGCTTCCCTGCGGACCTGCCCCCACACCAAGGAAGATCGCGTCATCCTTTCCGGTACCAAACTGCGCAAGGCTCTGTCCGAGGGTGCCGAGATCGTCGACCATTTCGGCCGCGACGAGGTTCTGGTCATCCTGAAGGAGTACTACCAGGGTCTGACCGAGAAGGTTGAGGTCAAGATGCAGGGTGCCGCTTCCGGCGCCGTCATGAAATAACTGTCCTATATTATCTAGATAAAAAAGGAGGTGCCTAATGGCACCTCCTTTTTTTGTTGTGCAGAAAATCAATATTGCGGTTGTTAACGGATCGAGATTTTCTTTCCGTCCTTGGAGATGGTAATTTTTCCTTCCCGGGCCAGCCAGCCGATGGACCCGAAAGCCATGGCCTCGCTGTTACCGCGGTTTTTCATGACATTGACCATCTTGCTGAGGCCAATCTCCTCGTTTTCCTCCAGATAAGCCAGGACTTCCCCGGCCAGCAGCCCGATGGAGTCGATCACCGATTTTTTTCCCCGGCCACTGAAACGAGAGGAAGGACCTCTCCTGGTTCCGGATGTATCGTTTTTGGTCTGGGAGATTTTTGGGGCGGTCCGGTTAAGAGCTTGCTCGGCTGAATGGCTCACTTTGTCGACCATTTCTCCGGCCTTTTTTACTGCCTGTCGCCTGGTTTTCTCAAGTTTTACCTGTGATCTGGCGAGTGCCTTGCCAATTGAAGATGCGGCTTTTTTCATGTTCTCGTCGATTTTGTCAGTTTTTTTCTTATCTGTCATGCCGGGTCTCCTGCTTTTGTGATGGTCAAGCTTTATTTCATCATGGAGATACGCCTCACACTTGTCAAGCGTATTGCAAAGTGACGCCAACCGGCTATATTGCCAGGCAGCATGAAATCTTCCAGGGAGTAATGATGAAAGAGATTATCGTCGGGTTAGGCTCGCGCAGTTATGCCATCCGCATAGGGGCCGGAATGCTGGCCGGAGTCGGTTCCGACTTGCGCCAGCGAAAGATTGGTAAACGCTATGTCTTGGTGGCCGACGATCTGGTGGCCGGAATCTACGGAGAGACTCTTGCCGCATCATTAAAAGAGACCGGTCTGTCCGTAGAATTGCTGACTTTCCCGCACGGCGAAGAGAGCAAGAATATGGACACCGTAGCCAAACTGGCCAGCGGTCTGGCCCGGCTCGGCGTGGACCGCACGGACGCCTTGATCGCTTTGGGCGGTGGAGTGACCGGCGATATCACCGGTTTTCTAGCCGCCGTATACATGCGGGGAATTCCCTTTGTGCAGGTGCCTACCACTCTGCTGGCCCAGGTTGACAGTTCGGTAGGCGGGAAAACCGGGGTCGATATCCCGGAGGGCAAGAACCTGGTCGGCGCCTTTTATCAACCCCTCGGCGTATATATAGATTCAGAGGTGCTGCTTAGTCTTCCGAAAGTGGAGATGTTGAACGGCCTGGCCGAGGTCATCAAATATGGCGTGATTCGGGATCGTGATTTCTTTGCCGTCCTGGAAGAACGTCGCCAGTCTATTCTGGCCGTTGACCTGCCGGTTATGGAGGAGGTCGTGGCCCGTTGTTGCGAGATCAAGGCAGCAGTGGTAGCCGCCGATGAAAGGGAGGCCGATCTGCGCCGGATTCTTAATTACGGCCACACCATTGGGCATGCAGTGGAAGCTGCTTCCGGTTACCGCCTAGACCACGGCCTGGCGGTGGCCATCGGTATGGCGTCGGTCAATAGGTTGGCCGTGAGAGAGGGGCTTCTGGCCGAAGAAGAAGCGGAGCGGATCCGGAAACTGCTGGTGGATTATGGGCTGCCGGTAACCATTCCGGAGGGTTATGATCGCCAAAAAATTAAGGCGTTTCTGCAAGCCGACAAAAAGACCGTGGGCGGCCGGGTCTTCTTTGTCCTGCCGCTTCGGATCGGTGAAGTCAAGATTACCGCCGAGGTGGATGGGGCGGTACTTGACCGTATTCTGGCCGGGTGAAGACGATCATGGAGCGGCAAGTCGATCAAAGTAGGAGATAAGCCGGGCCGCCAGGGTCGGATCGTCAATCAGGATCGAGATCTCGTGGTTACGTCTGAGGGCTGATTGAGTCAGATTGTGACTGCCCAGGAAGCTGAAACGGCCATCGATTATGGCAAGTTTGGCATGGGTGGTGACGGCCGGGCTGTCGAACAAGACCTTGATTCCCTCCTGTTCCAGGAGCTGGGCGGTTTCACGATTAGCGCGATTTATATCCTTGTCGTAGCCCGATACTTCCAGCACTACCCTGACCCGGACCCCCCGGCGATGGGCCAGCCCCAAAGCCCTGACTAACTGCCTGGGTTTATTGTTGGTCGATTTGCTCAACTTCCAGAGATACATGGCCAGATCGATACTCTGCCGGGCTTCCTTCACGGCGGCCAGAAGGGCCGGGAAGTAGTCGGAGTCGGCCAGGAGCCGCGGAGGCTGCCGTGAAGTTTCCTGGCCGCTGACCGTGGGCGGCAGAAAGATTGACGTCCAGAACAGGACGACCAGGAAGAGAGCGGTGTTCCTGGTCAGCTTGTCGGCCACCAGGTTGCCCCGATCCGGCGAATGCAATTAAACCCGCCGCCCAGCACCAGGGTCCGGTAACCCCGGGATTTCAGAAAGCATTGAACTTCGTAGGAGCGGGTACCGGCATCACAGATAATGATCAATTCTTTGTCCCGGGGAATTTCCTGGAAGCGGCTCCGGATCTCCGGGTAGGGAATGTCGAGCCAGTTCTCGCCGAATTTGGCCTTGAAGGCGGCCGTCTCGGCTGGATGGCGGATATCAAGGGCCAGCCAGTCCGGGTGTTTGGCGAAGTCATCCATCCATTCCAGATAATTGGCTATAGTGACTGTGTTGAGTCGCCCCTGGGCCTTGTTGTCGGCCACGTTGGCGGTGGCGTTCAGGGCGTCGAGGGCGGTGGCGAAGGGTGGGGCATACGCCAGGTCCAGGGAACCGCAGTCGTCGATGGTGGCGCCGCCGGCGATCAGGGCCGCGGCGGCGTCAATACGGGCCAAGATCCCATCTCCCATTGGGCCGAATCCCTGCAGGCCAAGAATTTTGCGGCTTTGCCGGTCGAATACCATGAGCAATGGGATCACGCTCTGGTCGGGGAAAAAGTGGGCCCGGTCCGACTGGGCGGTGATGACCTGGTCGGCATCGAAACCGGCGCCGCGCGCCGCCGCCAGGCTCAGCCCTGTTGCACCGACACAAACCTCGAAGGCCTTCATGATGAAGCTTCCGCCCCAGCCCGGGAAACGGCTGGGCAGACCGGCCAGATTGTCGGCGACGATACGGCCCTGACGGTTTGCCAGGGAACCCAGGGGAGCGTGGCATTTTTGACCGGAAACCAGGTGGGTGGTCTCAATGCAGTCTCCGGCCGCGTAAATATCGGGATCCGAGGTCCGCAAGCGGTCGTCAACGATAATTCCGCCCCTGGGTGAAACCAGGAGACCGGCATCCCGGGCCAGTTCGCTGCGCGGGTGAACCCCGGCGGCCATAACGACAACGTCGGCCTCCAGGGTTCTCTTGGCGGTAACCACCCGACAGGCTTTCCCTGCGGAGTTGGCTTCGATGGCGCTGGCGCCTTCCCCGGTGTAGACGGTGACCCCCTTGTCGAGCAGGTGCTTGGCCAGCATCGCCGCCACCGCAGGATCGAGGATCGAGGGCAGGAGATGCGGCATAAACTCCAGGACGGTGGTCTCCACTCCCCACAGATCGGCGAAAGCCTCGGCCATCTCAACCCCGATAGCGCCACCACCGATCACTACCGCGCGGCCGACCTCGCCCCGGGCCAGCCGCTCCTTGATGGCGATGGCCTTGTGCAGGTCGCTGATGGTAAAGACCCCGTCCAGTTCGGCACCGGGTATCGGCAGAACCTTGGCGGCGGCGCCGGTACAGAGCACCAGTTTGTCATAGGCCAAGGCCTGGTGCCGGCCGGTATCGAGATTTTCCATCTCGACGGACTTTTTGCTCCGGTCAATAGTCAGGGCTCTGGTCCTGGTAAGCACCTTGACACCTTTGGCCTGGAGAAAAAAGGACTCGTCCCGGGTCATGTGAAAGCTGGTATTGCGCAGCTCCTTTTCGTCCGAGACGTCTCCCGAAACATAATAGGGAATGCCGCATCCCCCATAGGAGATCAGGTTATCCTGATCGACGATGGTGATCTCGGCCTCGGGCAGCAAGCGTTGCAAACGGCAGGCTGCCTTGGGGCCGGCCGCCACGCCGCCGATGATCAGAGTTTTCAGCGCCATGGGTCTATCCTTATAATATGTTGAAGTGATATTTAAGCTTATTATTATACAGCTGAAAGGGACAATATCGGGAAAAAGCCTGGCTGTCAATCCTCGCCGGCCTGGCCGTTGAACCGGATAAATAATTTGAGGATAATTGATCTTCAACGGCTGGAATTTAGTAGCAGAGGTGGACTGCTGGCTAGGTTGAATCAGCCACTTTCATTTATAGGGTTATGCCGATATTTTTTGTTGACAAAGAATGGGCAGGCGAATATTGTCGAACTTTCTGAATACTCATTCACAATTGTATTTTTCGTGTCGTCCGCCATCACCACGGAGTGATGAGTGGTGGGAGATAGCACGAAGAACGGTTTCATTATCCAGTAAAATATATCCAAGGAGGAAACTAGATGCCGAAGCATGACACTCCCATGATGGACGAGCTCGAGAAGGGACCGTGGCCGAGTTTTGTCACCGACCTGAAGAGGCAGGCCGAAAAGAAAGACCAGTGCTGGGATATTATTGGCCAGATGGAGCTTTCTTATAAAGATCGGATTACCCACTGGAAGCACGGCGGCATCGTCGGTGTTTTCGGTTACGGCGGCGGCATCGTCGGCCGCTACTCCGATGTGGCCGACCGGTTCCCCGGTGTGGCTCATTTCCACACTGTCCGTCTCAATCAACCGTCCAGTAAGTTCTATAATACCGAAAAGCTCCGCAAGGTCTGTGACCTTTGGGAGAAGCATGGTTCCGGCATGACCAACATGCATGGTTCCACCGGAGACCTGGTTCTGCTCGGCACCCGGACCGAGGAACTGGAGCCCCTGTTCTACGACTTGACCCATGAGTTGAACTGGGATCTCGGCGGTTCCGGCTCCAACCTGCGGACCCCGGCCTGCTGCCTGGGCAAGGCCCGTTGCGAATTTGCCTGCATCGACACTCAGGCCGTCTGCCACGGCCTGACCATGCATTATCAGGACGAGATCCATCGTCCCGCTTTCCCCTATAAGTTCAAGTTCAAGTTTTCCGGTTGCTCCAACGACTGTGTGGCCGCCATCGCCCGTTCCGACTTCTCCCTGATCGGCACCTGGCGCGACAAAATCCGTATCAACCAGGCCGAAGTGAAGAAGTACGTGGCCGGTGAGTACAAGAACAACGCCGGCGGCATCAGCGACTCTTTCGGCAAGTTCAATATCAAGAAGGATGTCATCAATCTCTGTCCCACCCGCTGCATGTGGATGGAAGGTGACGAGCTGAAGATCGACGATGCCGAGTGCACCCGCTGCATGCATTGCATCAATGCCATGCCCCGTGCCCTAAGGGTCGGTGCCGAGCAGGGCGCTACCGTGATGTGCGGCGCCAAAGCTCCGATCCTCGACGGCGCTCAGATGGGCACCATGATCATCCCCTTCATCAAGGTCAATCCCGAGAATGACTTCGAGGAAGTAATTGAAGTTATCGAGAAGATCTGGGACTGGTGGATGGAAGTCGGCAAGAACCGCGAGCGGGTTGGTGAGACCATGCAGCGTGTCGGTCTGCCCACCTTCCTGAAGGTCATGGAACTCGAGCCGATCCCGCAGATGGTCAAGCGCCCCCGCGAGAATCCCTATGTTTTCTGGGCCGAGGAAGAGGTCGAAGGCGGTTGGGATCGGAACGTTAAGGATTTCCGTCTCCAGCACAAGATGTAAGTTGTCTGTGATTACGAGTTTTTGGAATTAACCATTAGAAATCTTATAGATATACAAGAAGGAGGATAAATTATGGGTTACGATCCGGAAAATCCGATGAAAGACAGAATCACAGACATCGGCCCCCCCCATTACGAGCAGTTCTTCCCGCCGGTCATTAAGAACAACTACGGCAAATGGCTCTATCATGAGATCCTGCAGCCCGGTGTGCTGATGCACAAGAGCGAGACCGGCGACGAGGTATACACCGTACGCGTTGGTTCCGCCCGTTTGATCAGTATTGAGCAAATACGCGAACTCTGCGACGTTGCTGATAAACATTGCGACGGCTACCTCCGTTTCACCACCCGGAACAACGTCGAGTTCATGGTCGACTCCCAGGCCAAGGTTCAGCCCCTGCTGGACGACCTGAAGAGCCGCGGCAATAAGTTCCCGGTCGGCGGCACCGGTGCCGCCGTCAGCAACATCGTTCATACCCAGGGTTGGATTCATTGCCACACCCCGGCTACCGACGCTTCCGGCGTGGTCAAGGCGGTCATGGACGAACTGTTCGACTACTTCACCAGCATGAAGTTGCCGGCCAAGTGCAAAATGGCTCTGGCCTGCTGCCTGAACATGTGCGGCGCGGTCCATGCTTCCGATATCGCCATCCTCGGTGTCCATCGTAAGCCGCCCATGGTTGACGACGATACCATCAGCGCCGTCTGCGAAATCCCTTTGGCCATCTCCGCCTGTCCCCTGGGCGCGGTAAAGCCTCGCAAGGCCACCCTGGCCGACGGTACTGAGATCAAGTCCGTATCGGTTAACGCCGAGCGCTGCATGTTCTGCGGTAACTGCTACACCATGTGTCCCTCCATGCCGCTGGCCGACCCGGAAGGTGACGGTTGCGCCATCCTGGTGGGTGGCAAGGTCTCCAACACCCGGACCATGCCGACCTTCTCCAAGCTGGTAATTCCCTTTCTCCCCAACAATCCGCCGCGCTGGCCTGAAGTAGTTCAGGCCGTCAAGGGGATTTTGGAAGCCTGGGCTAAGAATGCTAACAAGTACGAGCGGATTGGTGAATGGGCCGAGCGGATTGGCTGGGAGAAGTTCTTCGAAAAGTGTGACATCCCCTTCACCATGAAGAGCGTCGATGACTACCGTCTGGCTTATGATACCTGGCGGACTACCACCCAGTTCAAGTTCACAAGCCATATTAAATAACCCTTAGCTAAGGAGAGGAAAGATGGCTTTAAGCAACGATGAACTAAAAGCGGCTATCCTTGAAAAAGCAATGAAAGCCCCGAAACCGCAGCTGTATGTTAAGGACTTTTATGCCGTCGATCCCGAGGCCAAGCCTCGTGCCGTTAAGAATGCGGCTAATGACCTGGTTAAGGAGGGTAAGATGGTTTTCTGGTCCAGCGGTAGCACCACGATGTATGCTGCTAAAGGCCGGGCCAAGGATGAGGAAAATAGATAGCATCTTTCCGGAATTTGAGTGAAAAAAGGGCGCCGATCAAATCGATCGGCGCCCTTTTTTTTGTGAGATTGTTTTCTGGTTTGACCACCCCAAGAGATTAAAACGGCAGGGGAGGATGCGGGCTGGGATGACTCCAGCCTTGGCGCTTGGAAGTACTTCCGCTCAGGGCGGACTCAGGATTTCAGTAGCGCCGCAGCCCGATCTTCGAATTCCTGGGCGTGTCGGATATGCTTGAAGCTGCGGTGGATAGCGGCGGCGGTGCGCAGGGCGTCGGCAGCCTTTTCCCGCTCTCCCAAGGCCAGATAGCTTTTGCCCATGGCTTCCAAGGTGCGTACGGCGCTGGCCGGGTCGCGAAAGATTCGATAGGTTTCAAGTAGATCGTTATATATCTCCAGGGCTTGGTTGTAGTGCCCCAGGCCGTCATAGGTCCGGGCGAATTTTTTCTTCAGGGCGGTCATGCTCAGGTCGTCGTTGGCCTTTTCGCAGATGGCCATGGCCCTTTCCAGATGAGGTAAAGCCCTGTCGAAATCTTCCCGTTCCAGGCAGAGATCAGCCAGTTTATCGGAGGAGTTGGCGATGCCCTTGTCGTCTTTCCGTTCCTTGTAATCCAGCAGGGCATTGTGGAAGCAGTTGGCGGCCTGGGACAAGTCATTATTTTCCAAAAACTGACAACCCCGGTCGAACTCCTCTTTGGCTGGGTCGTTGATCTTCTCTGGATCCCTTGGGGTACTCTCGCTCACTTTTATTTCTCCTTCTTTTGCTTGATCTGGTCGATGGCTGTAGCGGCCATTTGTCCCACAGTCGTGGTAACGGGTGCGCCATTTTCGTAGTAGGTCAGTGGGGCTTGACTTTCCTGAAGTCTTTCGATGGTCGAGTGAGACTCGGTGGCCTGCAGCCGGCCGAGCAAGCGGAGCATCAAACCTTGTAGCTCCGGCTCCGGCTCCTCGAGAAGATGCAGGAGCTGATAGAAGGTGGTGTTACGGATCAGGTCAGGCCGGTGTTCGGCAATGGTGCCGAAAGCCCAGATTACCTGGTTGCGGGTCGAAGGATGGCTGACATACCGCATCAAGTGACGGGTAAAGGCACCGAAGATATCGGGCCGGGCCGCCACCACCGAGCCAATGGTTTCGATCAGGCCCCAGTTGGTGGCGGCGGAGTCGGTGCAGGCCTCGAAAAGCCGGTGCAGCAGGTCGCTGACCGAGCCCGGTTGCCGGGTGGAGAGTCGGGCGCAGACCTGGCCGATTAAGTGGGCTGTGCGCCAGCGTTGATTTTCCTCGGGATCGTACAATAACCGCTGCATGAACCGGAGGACCTTGATATCGTCGAAGGCCAGATCGACCAGTTCGTCGAGGTCACCGGACTCGACCAGTTGCCGTATTTGGGTTTTGTTGGTTTTCCGCTTTTTCCGCTTCGGGTCGCGGGCTGGTTCCAGTTCCGGAAGAAAGTCGTCGGCGCTGGAGTGGGAATTTGGCTGGTCGCCATGCTGTTTTTGCTTGAGTCTGTCGGTGATTTCGGCGATATCCTTGTGCAACCTGACAAAGTAGATCATGCCGCGGATAAGCCGACCATCCAGGTTCCCTGACTCGACTACCTGGTCGGTCTGTTCGTCATATTTTTCCAGTCGCCCGGTCAGATAGTCATCCTCCGGCATCAGCTCCCAGGCCAGATCCCAGTCGTCGTTACAGGCATAGACCATGGCTTCGACCATGGCGGCCCCGACATTATGTCCGGTGGGGTCACAGGTGTAGACCGCGCCGCACTGGCAGGAACCAACTGAAAATTCGCCGAGCTTGCGATTCACCGGAGGTTTGGGTTTGGCGATGGTCTGACCGCAAAAGGGACACCAAGGCCTGGTCTTGAACTTGGTTTTCTTCATCTACTGGAGTTCGCCGCGAATGGCATCGAATAAACGCTGGTCAACCGGATACCCGAGATCACGGGCCTTTTCGGCCGCTTTTAGTGCTCCCTTGAAGTCTTTGCTGTAATAGAGGGCGACCGCCAGGTTGTTGTGAGCCACCGGGAAATCCGGTTCCCGTTTGAGGGCTTCCCGGACGGCCCGGATGGCCTGGTCGAAATCACCGTCCATAATCTGGGCCGAGGCCAGGTTTACCCAAGCGGTGACCAGCTTGGGATCGTGCTGGACAGCCTTGGTATAGGAAGCGATGGCCGCCTCCGCTTCGCCTTGTTGCTGGCGGATCAGGCCGATGTTGGCATGGGCCTGGGCGGCTTCTTCGGTGACTTTCAAGGCCTTTTCGTTGGCGGCAAGGGCCTCTTCGATTTGGCCCTGTTCGAAATATACGGCGCCAAGGTTAACAAGGGCCTCAACCGAGCTGGGATCAATCTCCAGGCAACGCTTCAGTTCGCGGGTTGCATCCTCGGGACGGCCCGCTTTGCGATAAACCATGGCCAGGTTGTGATGAGCCATAATGTTCTCGGGTAGTTCAAGACATTTCTTTTCCAGTTCTTCGATAACCTTGGAAAGTTCTTCCTGGATCTTCTGATCGGACATGTTGGCCTCTTGGCAGTAAGTTCTGACCGAAACGGCGAAACCGTATGGCCGAAATAGTGTGAGGGAGATGCTGCCAGATCCGGGATGCCGTATAAAGGGAAACCTCGGGCGGCAATTAGCAACCAAATCCAAATAATTAAGCACCAATAACAGTGCTGACAAGGGCGAGAAATTAACATAATGTCTGTTCTTAGTCAAAAACTTTGAACTGTGACTGATTCTGCGGTAGATTCTCAACTTTTGGATGTCCCAGAGAGTTTGCCGGGGGAAGAGATGAGTGATAGGGAACTGGAACCAGTGAGGGCCGGAATCGAGCCAGGGGGGCAGCGGCAGACCACGTTGGGATTGGTGGTGGCCGGTCTTTCCGGAGGCTCCGGCAAAAGTGTGGTGGCGGTGGGAGTAACGGCCGCTCTGACCCGGGAGGGTGGCCGGGTGGCTCCCTTCAAGAAAGGACCCGATTATATCGATGCCGGCTGGCTGGGGCTGGCCGCCGGGAGTCCGTGTTATAATCTCGATCCCTACCTGATGGCCTGGGATGTTCTTAGTAACTCGTTTTATCGCCATTGCCAGGCAAATACTTACGCGGTAGTAGAAGGCAACCGGGGACTCTTCGATGGGGTGGATCTGCAGGGCACCTGTTCGACCGCCGAATTGTCGGTCGTCCTGCAACTGCCGGTTCTGCTGGTAGTGGACTGCACCAAGACCACTCGGACCGTGGCCGCCCTGGTCATGGGCTGCAGGGATTTCGACCCCCGGGTGCGGTTGGGAGGTGTGGTTCTCAACCGGGTCGGGACCAGTCGCCATGAAAACATTGTCCGGCAGGCGGTGGAGCATTATACCGGTATCCCGGTGCTAGGAGCCCTGCCACGGTCGCGGGATGATGTCTTTCCCCAGCGGCACCTCGGGGTTACCCCCGGGCCGGAACACGAAGACGCCGCAGGGGCCGTCGCCCGCCTGGCCGAGTGGGCCGCGAATTATCTGGATCTGAAGGCGATTAAGCAGGCTATGGCCAGAGTTGCGATCCCGCCGAACAGCGCCGTAGCGGAAGGGATGCCTGTGGAAGGTGGCGGCGGAACCCCGGTTCGGATCGGGATCATCCGCGACTCCGCCTTCCAGTTCTACTACCAGGAAAATCTCGAGGCCCTGCAGGCCGAAGGGGCCGAACTGGTGCCGCTAAATGCCCTGCGTGATCGGGAACTGCCACCTCTCGATGCCCTCTATATCGGGGGAGGCTTTCCCGAGAACAGTGCCCGGGAACTGGCCGGCAACAACGCCTTCCTCGCCTCCCTGCGGGAGCGGGTGGCGGCGGGTTTGCCGGTTTATGCCGAATGCGGCGGTTTGATTTATCTGGGCCGCAGCATCATTCTGGCGGGGGAGTCCTACGAACTGGCCGGGATCTTTCCGGTGGATTTTTCCCTGGAGCGAAAACCGCAGGCCCACGGCTACACCAGGCTGATTCTGGAAGAGGAGAATCCCTTCTATCCGGTCGGCAGTGTTATCAGCGGCCATGAATTCCGCTACAGCCGAGTATTGGCCTGCCCGGAGCAAGAAGTTCGGCTGGCCGGGCGCATGGAAAGGGGCGTAGGTTTTGCGGGTGGCCGGGACGGGTTGGTCCACGGCAATGTCCTGGCCCTCTATACCCATGTCCATGCCCTGGGGACACCGGCCTGGGCCCCGGCCTTGGTAACCCGGGCCAGGATATTCAGAGAGTCTCAGGCATTGCCGTAAGCGCCGAAAACCTTGGCCTCGATGCGTTGCTGTTCTTCCTCGGCGGGGGGCTCGCCATCCCAGTGGATAAAGTAGTCGGTCACCCTGGCCATGGCGCCGTTGTCCTTTTTGCACTGGTCGCAGATCGAGGAGGCCGAGTCGCGGTACATCACGACCTTGCTGGCCGGCTCTCCGTCCTTGTCCAGAGCCGCCATTTTCCGGCACCCGCAGGCGAGGCGGACCACCGCCACGCCGATGGCATCCGGGCTGCCGGCCATGATGCCGCCGATCATGGCCTCTTCGTTTTTCTCGGCGACATTTTTCTCGGCCGCTTCTTTCTTGCCGCTCTTCTGTTTGGGCTTGGTCATGGTCCCTCTCTAGATGCTTGGGAGAACTTCCCGGCGCCCTTACGGACACCGGCCGTTTACCTCTATAAAATATCGGGGCCTGCAGGTCAATACCAACCTGGAACTTGTCTGCCGGGGGAGTGGTGTTTATGTTAAGGTTTTTTCGTTGACAAAAAAACGGGTCTGAATTAGAGGGATGATATCTGTGTTTTTCTTGGTCGGTCAACTCGGTTGGCTAACAAGTCTGTAGTTTGTTAACCCATTAGAGTTATTAAAAAAATTGATGGAGGATGATTATGTTCCAGGTTGAAGTTGACAAGGATAAATGTGTTGGCGATGAGGAATGTGCAAACGCCTGCCCGGCTCAGGTTTTCGAGATGGTAGACGGTAAGGCCGAACCGGCCAACATGGATGAGTGCCTGGGTTGCGAGACCTGCGTCGAGGTCTGCCCCGAAGGTGCCATCACCGTAACCGAGGTGTGATCAACGGGTACGGGCATTTCCACGACGGAAATGTGGGCCTGTCTCCACCCCCGGGTGGAGGGAGGCCCATTTTTTTATGGTCATTGTCGGCGTGGCGCCCATCTTTGTAACAACACAGACAGGTACTGTTATGCCCCGGTTTGTTCCAGCCGCTCAGGTTAAAACAAGAATACTGCTGGCCTCCCTGCTTTGGAGCGGGATCGGATTGATGTTATTGACCCGCGGCGTCCTGGCGTTGTCCGGCAGCGGCCGGGAAGTCTGGCTGGGGCTGGCCGTGCTGGTGGGGACCATCAAGTCCCGGCTGGTACTGGACCGGGCGGTGTTGAAGAATATGGCCCGGCTCCGCGGTCTCGACGGGGATCGCTGCATCGGTGGGGTCTATTCGGTCAAGACCTGGTTGCTGGTGGCGGCAATGATCATCCTGGGCCGCCTCCTGAGGGCCAGTTCCTTACCGGTCTGGCTGGTCGGTTTGATCTATGCAACTGTGGGTTGGGCCCTTTTCTGGTCCAGCCGCCGGGGCTGGTCCGCCTGGCGGCAGTATGGCCGTCTCCCCGTTACGGGTGCCGATGAAAATGAGTCCTGAACGCCAGCCCTATAACCGGGTGGAGATTGATCTGGCGGCTCTCCGCCGGAACTATCTGGGACTGCAGGATCTGGTCGGGCCCAAGGTGCGGTTGATGGCCGTGGTCAAATCAGAGGCTTACGGTCATGGTCTGGTGGAAGCGGCCGGGGCTCTGGCCCGGGCTGGGGCCGCAACTTTCGGGGTGGCAGATGTCGAGGAGGGTGCACGCCTGCGCCAGGCCGGGGTGACCGGTGAGATCGTCGTGCTCCTGGGGGGGCGCACCGGCAGTCCGGCGGATTTGTTGGAAAACGGGTTGACTCCGGTGGTTTACGATCATGAGTATCTCCGTGAATTGTCGGTCGCTGCCGGTCGGGTCGGACGGGTAGCTGCGGTTCATCTCAAGATTGACACCGGCATGGGTCGCCTGGGCATCTTACCGGAGGAACTGCCTGATTTTCTGGAACTGTTGCGGGATTTGCCCGGGGTGCGTTTGAGCGGGCTGCTCAGCCATTTTCCTCTGGCCGACGCAACCGACCAAGACCCGCCCGCCGAGCAGAACCGCCGCTTCGCCGAGTTGGCCGTACTGGCAGGTGGTGGAGCAGGGGCGCCGATTACCCATATCGCCAATTCCGCGGCCCTCTTGCGCCAGCCGGTCACCCATCATGACCTGGTGAGGCCGGGAATCACCCTGTATGGTTGCTACCCGGCGCTTGACCATACCCTGCGGGACTGTCTGCGGCTTGAGCCGGTGATGAGTTTCAAGACCAGAGTCCTGCAGGTCAAGGAAGTGCCGGCGGGCTCCGGCATCAGCTACGGCCAGGTCTTCAAGACTACCAGGAGGACCAGGCTGGCGGTATTGCCGGTTGGCTACGACGACGGTTACCTGCGGCGTCTGACCGGGCGAGCGCAAGTCTTGCTTGGTGGGCGACGAGCGCCTGTGGTGGGGCGGATCTGCATGAATGTTTGCATGGTTGACA